>Ga0209542_10003336_pt1 | contig 34416 bp, 45 predicted proteins | sample RifCSPhighO2_01_FD_184028 | JGI IMG/M metagenome (GOLD analysis project Ga0209542, IMG submission 184028) | Soil microbial communities from Rifle, Colorado - Rifle CSP2_plank highO2_0.1 (SPAdes) (version 2) | ecosystem: Environmental > Terrestrial > Deep subsurface > Rock core/Sediment ...
CTATAATATCTTCTGCTACTTCTCCAAGGTCTCCTCCCGCTTTCCACTTCTTCACTACTTCCTCCTTGCTCAGCCCTCCGGCAAGAGCTAATGCTTTAACAGTCAGCTGTTCACTCACCCCAAGCACGCCTGCTTCGCTCTCCGGAAAGACATTTCCCTGAAGAAGATAAATTATGTCTCTTCTGTTTCTTTCTCTCTTTATTCCTTTGAGGAATTTTGCTATTATTTCGGTCTTCTCAAGCTTCTTCGTCGTGCTTTCAAGCCTTGAGTAAATCCCGCAGAGTTCAGAGTATTTCATAATATAACTTAAACAAGCTTATTTAATTAATTTTGCGAATTTAGTACGGTAGCCAGTTAGTTGTTCTTGCCCAAGCCGGGATATAAAGTCTAGTAGGCGCCCATTAAATTCCTCAGCATTTTTTATAGCTTTCTCTGTGTCTTCCTTGATTATCTTAAAACCAACATAATATTGCTTATCAATTCTTTCAGATTTGGCTAGGATTATATCGGAGTTATCTAAGTCAAAGATTTCTTTCATTAAAATTACTGAGCCCATATGGTTCTCGCATTTTATTCCCGTCTTAAAAAGAAGGGAAGTAAGCATATGATACATGCTGTAATAAGTTGAAGCCACAGCTTCTGCAAGAAGGCCGCTTTTAAGCAGTACTCTTGAAGCAGTCAGGCTATCCATAGATTTATTTATATCTGCTTCCCTGATATTCTCATTAGGCTCCACAAGCTGGAGCTTTTTATTCTTTCTCAGTTTATTTAAAAAATTTATTCCTCTCATAATATCTCTCAAAGCCTTTTATTATTATATGATTTTTTTCTATTTCTTTTATTAGGAGGCTGGATTTATCATACTTTCCTATTTTAACGCTCAATTTGCTGTCCAAAAGCCGGATGTTGTCCCTTAAATCCCTGTTTTGGGTTTCAATATAAATGTCAATGTCGCTGTCTTTTCCGGCGAGTCCCTTTGCGTAACTTCCAAAAAGAACGGCCAGTTTTATTCTGGAGTCTTCTTGTATTTTGTCCACGATTATTCTTAGAGAAGGGTATCTACTGAGAAGCTTGACCAGCTTATAATTTTCAGATTTAATTATGTAAGATCTGGCTTCAGCAGTTTTCTTTAAAGAATATACTTTATTTTTACCTTTAATTTTATAATCTATAACGTTCTCTTTCTCCAATTCTTTAACCTTTCTCATGATAGTCATTGGATTAGTAAATAGCTTCTTGGCAATTCCCCTTATGTGATTTTCTTCATTAGCTATATCTGCAACTATCTCAAGCTTGTAGTCCTGTTTGTAACTTTTTTGTTCCATATGTAACTTAATTGTTATATGATTATTTAAAGCTTTCGCATAGTTCAGAGTGTTTCATAGTATTTATTAATATAAAGAGCTTTTAATACTTAGAATGATAACTAAGATTAGCCTTTTTGAGAAGGTTGCTGTTAATATTTTTGCTCCAGCTGTTTATATTATCTGGAATATTGATAGTGAGGAAGAATGTAGATTCAGGGATGTTCTCCGCCAGCATGTCCAAGATTATCGTGATATTTTAGCTCATTATAAGAACAATGTTTCCCTGAGTGAAAGTGCCTCTTATAATTATAATACTATCTGCGGCTATCTTGCAAGAGGGGTTGCCAAGGCCAGAATGTGCTTAGAAAAAATAGTTTAAGACTCATAATACTTGCGAGAGTCCGCTCCCCGTTGCTTCGCAAAGCCAGTCTCACTTCATAGCTAAATTTATTAAGATTTACCTTCCTCTTCTCTCCCACGCCCTCAGGGAAGGCCTGACCTTGAGTTCAGGGCTTCTGTGCCTCAATCCGCGCGCCTTTTTTCCTGCGCTTGTTAATCCTCTGTAAACTCTGTTCTTATTAGTTCCTCTAATTATCCAGCTTATTGTTGGATCGCTTATTATCTCCGGCTTTGATGGGTCAATCATTATAACCTCATAAAAATAATGCTTTCCGTCCTTTCCTAAATTATATGAATTCAGAACTTCAAGGTTCGTGAATTTTTTCTGTGCCCTCTGCTCGGCAACCCACTGGTAATTCATTTTGAGAGTGAGGCGAACTGTCATTCTCTTTGAACGCCTGCCCCTTCTCGGCCTTGGCTTCTGCCTTCCCCCTCTCATAACTCTTACTCTTGCAATTATAAAGCCCTTCTTGTCCTTGTATCCGAGTGTTCTTGCTCTTCCAATATCTGTTGGTTTTTCAACTTTCACGACGCTGTTGCCCGCGCGCCAGTCAATCATTCTTTCTCTCAGAGAATTTCTTAAAGATTCCTTGATATAATAATAAGCGTTTGCCATGTTTAGTTAAGAAATAAATGGTTTAAAAACCTTAACATGCCTTTGCATGTTGGGGTCTCAAAGTCAGCATTACAAGACTTTGAAACTTTGAGATTGCCTGGATTTTTGAATATCCCGCCGTTTTTAAGAAGCTTTTCTAAGGCTGTCAATTCTTCTTGCAAGTCTTGCCTGGAAGAAATACTTCATCATTCTTCTTCCAGTTTCAAAAGAAGTTCTACCAAATGTCATCATTCCGTCTCTATGCCCGCCCATCCCAAATATCCCTGTATCTCTTACTCTTGTATCCCCGTACAATCTCTGCACTTCTTCGGCCATTTCGGGAGTCCCACATTTTACATCCTCTCTGGTCATAGGTATGTCAAATCTTCTGCAGTAATCCCACATTACCTGAGAATGAGAATGGAATACAAAATTTATGTCCGGGCTTGCCCGGTACAACGCCCAATGAGTGGGTGATTCAGAAGAGGCCTCTATTGGGCCTTTAGCAATGAGCCTGTCATCGGCGGGGTCATACATGATTACTCTGGAATAATGGCGGCCATCCATCAGCGCTCTTCCTCCTGTTTGAGAGCCAGTGACAATAAAACCTCCCTCCCTGCATCTTCTGCTTACATTGCCGTATCCAATTCCGGTTGGATATACTCCTATCAGCTCTTCCTGGTATAATAGCATTCTCCATACTTCGAGCTCTGCAATGGCCCTAATCTCAAGCGGTCCGGCGGGTATCAATTCCTGATGAAATTTAATTACTCCGTCAACACTATCTTTTTTCATTATATTAAAATTGTTAAATTTTTACTTATCAAAAACTTTAGTTTTTGATTAATTATAGAGAAAAACAACATTAAAATACCTTGCCTTTTTGTCCTTTCTTTTTTTTATCTTTCCCTGAAGCATGAACGACTCTCTCATAACACTCTTCTTTTAGGAATTCATCCAGCGATTCTATTCCATGATCATAGGACTCAAGCCTTCTATTATAGGAATCACTGATAACAGCTATCCTTTTTTTATCCCCCTCATAATGAGTCCTGATTCTTATTATCTCCTCACTCCTCCATCTTAATTTTACCTCCACTACTTTCCCAACTATCCTGCTCAAATCTCCAGCCACCATTGGATGCTCATCAACGTAATACATGGGGTTTTGTCTTAAAATTCCAAGTATTAAAGCGAGTTTAGTTTCAGCATTCTTGTCAAGCCGTCCTGTCTTTGGCATAATTTAATGACTGAAAATCAGTTTATAATGATTTATATCCTCAATTAAGAATTGAGTCAGACTGGCGAGATAAGGTATAAAACGAGAGACCAAAATATTTCCTCGTTGCTTTTTGTTCTCTCGAATATAACAACTGACAATTTGAGGAATTATTTAAGTCAGTTGCTATAAAAAGAAAATGAGCCTGCGAGGATTTGAACCTCGGACCCCTGCCTTTCTGATTGCTTAAAGTATCAGAGCAGTGCTCTGCCGGGCTGAGCTACAGGCTCATTCACATTAAAGTTTATAGAAGCTGATTTAAAATCCTTTCTATGAAGCCTATGTTTAATTACTAATGAAGAATAATAAAGGAGTATAAATTCTTTAATCCTTTTAATATTCTAATGAGTACTATAAATGTTTCTGCTCCTAAAGAGCCTGCAGGGAGAAGGGCTGTTCTTATCGATGTTAAACATTCTAATCTCTCCTGCGAGCCTCAAGGCCTGAGAAGATTATTAGTTGATCTTGCTCATGAACTAGGCCAGAAAGTTTACGACAGAATGAAGACTGGCGAATTTCATTTAATATTTTAGTGATTAGTGTAAATTCGCACTAAACTTTTAATGGAGCAATATTAATGAACCTATAATAGCTATAAAATAGCCCATTAGAAAATAATTAATGTATAACAATTACCTGCAACTTAAATTACACCATTAAGCCTCATTAGACGATTTAAACTCATTATAAGGTGTCTACTTGGTCTGAATTATACCCAATCACCAAATAGTTTTTAATCAGCTTCTATTAATTCAAGAACAAGCTTTCCGCCCCTGACAAGCCTGTAATTGGTTATGGGATAATTGAATGGCAGGTTCTTGAAATAGGATTTTCCGTCAGTGAAAGCTTTTATTTCAATCCCGTTCTCAAGCCTGTTTATCACAACGTCACCAAGGCTCTTCACTCCAGGAACTTCTATCTCATAAATTATTTTTTCTCCAAGCCTCCTGACGCTTGACTTCGCTTCTTCTCTTGGAAGCTTTGAGAACTTCCTTGCTTTCTCTGCAGATATCCTGTTGTTTGGAATGACTTCTTTAATCTCCTCAATTTCTCCTATCTCCTCAATGACATTTCTCCCATCTCCTTCAAATCCCCCCCTTGCAGCATCCCCAAATCTCCTTACATTTATTCTTGGTTCTCCATTGCTGGAGGCGGTAATGCTGATGCTTATTCCGGACTGCTTTATGTTCTGAAATGCAGGTTCTTTCTTGATATTGTCTGCAGATTTTATTCTTTTGCTATTTCCATTATTCGCTTCGCGCATGATGCTGTTCATATTTTTCATTATCTCATTTGAAATGTTTCCAAGCAGCGAGCCGAATCCTGGAGGGAACTGTTTTAAAGAGCCAAAATCATCCTTTCCGAGCATCCCATAATCCCTTGGATTGTAATTTCTGCTTAAATCAAGCCCGCAATTTTGGCAGAAATTGCTTTCTTTAGAAGTTTTCTCTCCGCACCTCATGCATTTTTTGCCGAACATATTATCTTTATCAATTTTGTTGCTTTAAATAGTTTATGAATTTGATTTTGTTTGACGAGAAGAGGTTATTTCTGGATAAGACAACATGATTCTTCATAAAAACATTGGTGATTAGACAATAATTGCACCAATAAGTTACCTCAGAACCAAGAATAATTAACTGATAACCTGTAAAACACCAACGTAAGCTGCATGTAAGTGTCTGGCATATTAATTGATATTAAGGTGGTTATTTATAATGAGCATAAAGGCTATTGATGATAGTTATATCAAAAATTAGTGCGGAATTTAGCTAATCACCAAACATTTAATAATCTCTTCTTCATGCTTTTTCCATGGAAAAACCAGAGATTATTGCCGGCTTGCGTTCAGCTTTAACAAGGGGATATTCTCTGGAATTTGCCAAGAAGAGCTTTGTAAATTCCGGTTACAATCTGCAGGACGTCGAAGATTCTGCTTCTATTCTTGTATCGGGAGCAGGCGGAGTTTCAAGCAGCAGCTTTGCAAATAATCTTATAACTTCTCCTTCGGCAACTCCTTCGGCAGCTCCTTCGGCAGCCCCGCAGCCTCGGGCAATGCAGCAAACAGCTTATCCGGTTGCCATTGCGCCCCAACCGCAATCGCTTGGGCAGCAATCACTTTCTCAATCACCTTCTTTCAGGCCCCTTCCAAGAATTCCTCCGCAGATTGAAAACTATAAAAGAACGACCGACGAGGCGGGAAGGCCGAGAAGGAGAGGGTTGTGGCTCGTTATATTATTAATAATCATCTTTCTTATTGTTCTGGGGGTTCTTGGATTGCTGATTTTCAAAAGAGAACTCGTGGAAAGTATGCTTCAGGGCTGGGGGTTGATATGAGCGTTCCAGCGGAAATAATAGATCTTACCATGATTGCATTGAGCAGCCGCTGGCTTCCCTCTCCAGATCCGAATATTACAAGCGTAAGAAACCTGGACAAACTTCAGGGGCTGTTTCCAGAAACTGATGTTTACCAGCCGGTAGTCTTCAACGAACCAACCTATGAAGATGATTTTGGTTTATATTTAAGGCCAATTAAGGGCTTTAGCGAAGAGGAAGTGACTGTTTTTAACTCTGACAAAGTCGGTTATGACTGCTTCAATTGCAATAAAATAGTTATTGCTTCCCCAATCTTAGAGGCTTCCTATGGTCATATTAGGGCCAGTTGTAGAGAATGCCGAGCACCAATTTCCAGGAAAGCTTGAGAATTTTTTAAGAAAGTTATGTCCGTTCCTTCTGTTTCACGTTAGTTATTAGCTTGATTGACATTATTGGTTCCAGTATTTCTGATATATAGACAACTGCGTTACTTATATGACATGCTTTTTGCAGTTCTCTATCTGTCTAACTGCATCCTTCTTGTAACCTAACCTGTGCAGTTATCCATAATTCTAATTTAGCAATAGATTTATGAAAATCAATTATTAATTTTAATCCGCTTAGTGAACATGAGTAAACTTTTGCCAGCATTTGTCAGCAATTACCTAGATGAACCTGCTATAAAAATTATATCTAACTATAGCCAAGGACTTTAGTATTTCCCCATTTTGTCATTGGCTATTTAGGGAAAGACTTGTGTCTTTCACTATAATGATAGAATTATTCCGATAACTATATTGCTTTTATAATATAATTCATCGGAGATACTTAAGCCATAGATAACTCTAAATACAATGTTCTATCCTTTTCATTATTATGGTCTCTGTTAATCTTAGTGAACTCAACGATTTTCTTGGAAGGGCTGCTCTTTCTACTTATGCTGCTGGCGGAGAAGAAGTTGATCCTGAAGAAACAGGATTTAAGGAATTAGAATTTAAGGATGAAAGTGGAAAATGGTTTTACAAGGATAGTTATTGCGGTTTTTTTCAGTCTTGGGGCAGGGAAGTTGTTTGGCTTGATGGGAAGCCTGTCTGGAATCAGATTTATGGCGGGGGAATGGCCAAAAAATTTCAGGGTGATGCTAATTTTGCTCATGAAACTTTCGATTTTTTGAAGAAGGCATTGTCTGCTGGTGAAAAAAAATCAGAATTTCAGCCAAGAGGTCCTAAATTATTCATTGCTGGTGATTGGCGTTATGTTTGTGATTGGAGCGGTGATATATCAAAATTTAAAGGCTATGAAGAAATATCTTTCAATGGAGAATCTGTCTTCACTCATGATTTTCTTGGAGGATTAGTTGTAGGGAAATGATATCCTTTTAAAATCTTTGAACCTTCCCTTAGAGTCTTCTCTTGCTAAAGCTACATGATCTATTATCATTTCTTCTCTGAATTTTTTACGTCTCAATGCTTTTTTTGCTTTTTCAAATCCTTCCTTAGTTAAGTCTCCAAAAGCGACTGTTAAATGTGGTTTGTAAGGCCATGGTTGCTTGTAAGTGCTGAATCTTTTATCAGTGACTTTATTCTTGATATCGGCTGCTAGCTTGACAAGCTCTGGGGTTTTCTCAATCTTTAAGTAAACAACATAGTGTGTTAAGCCAAGACTTCTTAAGTTATCATGAATTAAAAACTCAAAATCCTTAACTTTGATTTTGAAGGGCTTGGAGTTTTTTGTTACCTCTTGAATGTCTCTAATTAATGAATTTATTGTTTTCGGTTTTTCATCGTCAACTTGTACTCCGTTACCAATAGTTATGTGGGGCTGCCAAGAATCAATACTCTTTCTAGAGCCAGTAACTCTTGCTAATTCTTTTTGAATTTTAATAATTTTATTAGACAACTCTTTGTCACAATAGATAACTAAGGGTAGAAAAGGTTTAGCCATTTTTCATAATTATCTATTTCTTCCTCACGATATGGTAAGTTAATCCGGCTCCTACCACCCCGCTCATTATCACTATGAGCCAGTTCACAATTGTTGAGTTAATAGATATCAGCGCAGTCTTGAAAGCAAACACAGTGAATATATAGAGAACAAAGAACCAGAATATATTGGCGAGAATTTTCCAGTGCTCAATCCTGCTTTCTTCAATTACATTCTTTAAGTAAGTAGCTATCGCAAACCCTGCAACTATTAATATCAATGCTCCTGTCAGGGAAGGGATGACAAGGAGTATTGAGCTTAGCCAGCCCGTCAGTACAGGTATGTTCAATTCTACTAGCGCAAAATTAAGGAACAGGAGGTAGATTGACCATGTGATTACCATTATGAACAGCTTGATGAAGTTGTAAGAGCGCGCCTTGTCCAATTCTCCTTTCTTTGCCATCTTCTTAAGGATTATATTAACCAGCGTCCCAAGTATGACTCCGGCAACAATAAGAACAGCAGCAAATATGAGGTTTGTAAAAAAGTCACCTATGTCTATCTGAAGGATATCCTTTAATAGCATGATTTAAAGAAGTGTTTTATGTTTATAAAATTACTCTTTTTAGTAGAGGTATTGAAGCAGCGAGGATAGTTGTGGTTTCTTGGCTATATGCTTATTGAGTATCTCTGATGGATAATTATTATATCAACATAAAAACAATATAGCTATTGTAAATTCTGATGATTAGAATAATATTTTCTCATAATCTCTGTGATAGATAATTCTAAAAACTTATCATAATTAAAAGAATTATCTATATTAAGAATAATTCCATTATTAATTGGATACTATGTTTATAGCAGGTTCAACCGAGGGTAATTGCTAACAAAAGTTTAATTGTGCTCACTAAGCGGATTCAAATTATTGGTTGATTCTTTAAATCTTTCTGCTAAATTTGGACTGTATCGGAGAGACTGTTATCACAACTATCTTTATATATCAGGCAGATTTTTCATGCCGATATTAAACAGGTTAATCGTAAATATCCCGCTAAACAGAGGTTTAAAGTACCATGCGCTTCGCACACCTTTCTGACTGCCATCTTGGGAGCTGGAGGCATCCGGAGCTTCAGGAACTCAATATGGCCTGCTTCAGGAGAACAATTGACATCTGCATTAAGGAGAAGCTTGACTTTGTCATAATTGCGGGTGATTTGTTTGATTCTCCGTATCCTCCGATAGAAATCCTCAAGGATGCATTCAGGGAGATTAGAAAGCTCAAGGATTCAGGAATTCCGTGCTTCTTCATAGCGGGAAGCCATGATTTCTCTTCCTCCGGAAAAACTTTTCTTGACGTCCTTGAGAATGCCGGGCTTTGCAGGAATGTATTCAATTCCCAAATAAGGGAAGGAGATGAGCACATTTATCTTAATCCGACAATAATAGGAGATGTTGCTATTTATGGATATCCGGGAAAGAAGACGGGGCTGGATGTTCCTGAAGTCAAGAAAATAAAGCTCATTGACGCCCCCGGATTTTTCAAAATTCTTATGCTTCACACTTCAATTAAAGATGCCATAGGAACCCTTCCCATTGATTCTGTAGATGAAACTCAGCTTCCGCATGCAGACTATTATGCTTTAGGACATCTTCACATTGATTACGAAAACAAGAACATAGTATATGCCGGCCCGACCTTTCCGAACAATTTTGAGGAGATAGAAGAGCTTAAAGGAGGAAGCTTCTATATAGTTAATACTCTCCCGTTTGGTTTTAGGAAAATTCCTCTGGAACTAAAGGAAGTAGTCGGGATAGAAATGAAGATAACAAACGCCCTCGTCGCTACTGAACAGGTTTTGTTTGAGCTTGGAAAACACGAGTTAAAAGATAAGATTGTTCTTCTAAGGCTGTACGGGACTCTTGAGAAGGGCGGCCTGAACAACATTGATTTTCTTAAAATATCATCTTATGTTTTAGGCAAGGGTGCTTACTGCTTCCTTAAGAGCACTTCAAAGCTCCTTAAGGAAGAAACAGAGATAAAGATTGGCGACAGCGGAATTCACGCTCTTCCTAATATGGAGGAGGATATAATAAAGAGGTATATTTCAGAAAATAATTCCGGCATGAATAAATTTATTGAGCCATTAATACAAATTCTCTCTTCAGAAAAGAAAGAAGACGAGAAGACAATAGCCTTCACTGACAGGATAATATCTGAATCAAAGAGGGTGTTGAACATAGATGAAGAGCGGGGGGTATCTTGGGGAGGCGTTTTAAAATGATTTTGAAGAAGATTTTTTTGGAGAATATAAGAAGCTATGAACATGTGGAAATAGAATTTCCTTCCGGCTCTGTGCTTCTTTCAGGAGACATTGGCTCCGGGAAAACAACAATACTTCTTGCGGTAGAATTTGTCCTGTTCGGCCTTCAGCCGGGCCAGAGAGGTTCTTCATTGCTGCGTTCCGGAAAAGATTCCGGCAGAGTATCTCTGGAAATTGAGATAGACGGAAAGAACGTAATTATTGAGCGTGGATTGGAGAGGAGCAGCAAGACAATAAGCCAGGAGAATTCAGCAATAGTTTTCAATGGCGTGAGAGAGGAAATTTCGCACTCGGAGCTGAAGAACAGGGTTCTGAAGCTCCTGAATTATCCCGCAGAATTTGCCAAGAAAACAAACCTTCTCTACAAATTTACAGTTTATACCCCGCAGGAGGAAATGAAGCAGATAATTCTTGAGGATTCCCAAACAAGGCTTAATGCCATAAGGCATGTCTTTGGAGTGAACAAGTACAAAAACATAAAAGAAAATATAGCTTTCCTTTCCACTCACCTCCGCGAGGAAATAAGAAACAAAGAGGGAATAATAAGAGATCTGGATTTAAAGAAACAGCAGCTTGAAGAGAGGGGAGAGATGCTGAAAGTCTTGGAGGAAAATCTCAAAGAATCTGAAAGAGTATACAATTCTTCTGTTGCCGGGAGAAAAGAAATAGAAATAGTAATGCGGGAAACTAAATCCAAGATAGATGAGAAAAAGAGACTTGAGCAGGAGATTGAAAAAGTAAAGGTGGCTATTGCCGGGAAAAAAGAGCTTATTTCAAATATGGATAAGGAGATTGCTCTTCTTAGCAAAGAAATAGAAGAAATAAAGAGATTGTCTTTTTCTGAGCAGGAATTAAGGAGGCTTGAGATTGAAAAAAGAGGACTTGAAGATCAGGAAGACAATAAAAGAAAGGAGAATTTTGAGCTTCTATTGAAAGTTAAATCTCTAAAAGCTAAGAATATGGAAATTCTTGCTCTAAAGGAGAGAATCATGAGAATACAATTCTGCCCTATCTGCCTTCAGAGTGTTGATAATGAATATAAGAAAAACATATTCGCAGGATTTGACAAAGACATAGAGAAAAACGCACTGGCTCTGAAGGAAGGTGAAGCCAGCGTAAAGAGATTTGATGATGAGATGAGGCTTATTCTTGATAAGAGGAGGGAAATTGAAAAAACGCTTTCAGAATTTCATCTCATTAGGATGAAGCTCAACAGCATTAAAGATAAAGAAGCAAAACTACCTGATGATGAGAAGAGGAAGGAGAGCGCTGTTAAAGACATAGAAATGCTTTCTTCTCAGGTAGAGCGCCTTAAGGATTCAATAAGGGAGATTTCCAAATATGACGCTATTTTCATAAAGATAGAAGAGGAATTTAAATCGGCTCTGAAAGTTGAGAGGGATGCTGATTTAAAGAGGAGCAGCATATCAAAAGAAATAGAGATAACTAATGACATAATAAAAGAGATGCATGAAGAGATAAAGAAGAAAGAAGATGTCAAGTCTCTTCTTGCAGTAATTCTTGAGATTTATGACTGGCTTGCAAATAAATTTTCTGAACTTATTGCGTTTACTGAAAGAAATGTCATGTTAAGGCTCAGGGAAGAGTTTGCCAAGTTATTCAATGAATGGTTCGGCGTCCTTGTTCCGGAGAATTTCTCTGTTTCCCTTGATGAAGACTTTACTCCCATAATCTACCAGTATGATTACGAGCTTGAATATAATTACCTGTCCGGCGGAGAGCGTACAGCGGTTGCTCTTGCTTACCGCCTCGCTCTCAACAAGACAATTAATTCAATGCTTAGCGACATAAAAACGAAGAATCTGGTTATTCTGGACGAGCCTACAGACGGATTCTCTGAACAGCAGCTTGACAAGATGCGCGACGTCCTGAATGAGCTAAACGTAGAGCAGCTGATAATTGTCTCTCATGAGCAGAAAATAGAGTCCTTTGTTGAAAAAGTGATACGCCTGAGGAAGGAGAAAGGCGCGAGCGTGATTGTTAAGGCGGAGTGATTTATGCTATTGGTTTTTATAGCTTTATTATATTATAATAATTATCGTAAATTCTGATGATTAGAGTAATATTTATTCAGAATCTTCAAGAATGTTAATTCTTGAGGCCTCAAGAAGGTTACTTCTTGACGGACCGTCAAAATCTCTGATTTTGAGGCCTCGAAACATCAAGAACGTGAGTTCTTGAGTGTGTTCAAGATGCAACATCTTCAGCATCTTGACAACCAAAGGTTTTCTCAGTTCCGTGATAGATAATTCTAAAAACCTACTCCAATTAACAGAATTATCTATAACACAAAACAATCAGGAATTATGCAGTCAACAATGCCACCATTACTCATTAAATAAGCGTCAACATTGAACATCCACTTAACTTACTTACTTCAGAAGATTGCTTCATCAACTACCAGCTCACCTCTGCTCATAACAAATTTAACAATTTATAGTTTCAAACAGTGAGTATATGTAAAACCTTGCGCCTCACCGCAAGGTTTATAAATCCGCAATTCAAAATAGAGATGTAACTAATATAAATTCTCTTGTAATTTTGAGGATTATTTAATATGAATAATATAAGTAATATGAATGAAGAAATAAGCAGGAATGTCCTGAAGACGGGCACTACTATTCTTGGTATTGTCTGCAGGGAGGGAGTTGTAATGGCTGCTGACAGGCAGGTCACTGCGGGAAATGTTGTTCTCAACAAAGACGCAAGGAAAGCCGTCCAGATAAATGATTATCTTGTAGGTGCATGGTGCGGAGGCTTCGCTGATGCACAGCTCCTGTCGAGGGTAGTGGCAGCTGAACTAAGACTCAAGGAATTAAGGTCTAAATCTCGTCCAACCGTCAAAGAGTCCGCCAGCCTGTTCGGAATGATAACTTACAGGAGTATCAGGCAGTTCTCAACGATTCCTTCAATAGTGGGATCCTTGGTAGGGGGCTTCAATGAAGACGGGAGCTTTGAGCTCTACAGTGTAGAACCTGCAGGAGGGATTGTCAAGGTTGAGGATTATGATGCAAACTTCGGCTCCGGAATGCCGTATGTTCTAGGATTGCTTGAAAGACAGTACAAAAGAGGAATAAGTGTTAAGGAAGGAGTAGATCTGGCGGTAGAAGCAATAAAATCCTCAACTCAGAGAGACACTGGGAGTGGATATGGAATTGATGTTTTCACAATAACCAAAGAAGGAATAAAGCATGTTGTAAAGCAGAGGATTGAGCCTAAGTATGAAAATGATTGATGAAATTTATAGATGTTAGTAGTTTATATTAATAAGGATTTATCTTAAACAGAGATAATATCCCTCATCAATTAGCGATAATAAATTAAGAAGCCTCATGCAAATTGTCTGTAGTAGATTATTAGTTATAAATATTAAGTAAACCAGTTTGATGCAGCATCCTTAGCGAGATAATAAGCATAACATCAATAATCGCTTAGTAAATTATTAACCATAAATGTTAAGTGCTAAGTAAGTTAGTTTAACGCAACATTATCAGCAGTAAATTATTAACCATAAATATTAAGTGCTAAGTAAAATAAATAATGTTGAGAAACTTTATGCAAATTATCAGCAGTAAATTATTAACCATAAATATTAAGTGCTAAGTAAGTTAGTTTAACGCAACATTATCAGCGTAATGTATATAATACTAATAACCAATCTATTAAATCATTGACTAATAACCAATCTATTAAATCATTGACTAATAATCACTCTCTTTAAATAAATTGTGAAAATTTTATAATTTTTAAATCAGTACAAAACAAAAAATGGCAGACATTTTAAAAACAATTCTCGCTGAATTGCCTGAAAAGAAAGTAAGCGAGTCGGCATTTGAAGGAGCAAATATAGTTCTCTATACTGAAGACAAGGAATTTTTCAGGTCTTCAGATTCACTCATAAGGGAAATTGTAAAGAAGATAAAGAAGAGGATTGAATTAAGGGCTTCTGAGAGCATTTTGATGGGCCAGGAAGAAACGGAGAAGATTGTACGCCAATGCGTTCCGTCTGAAGCAGATATTACGGAAGTTTTATTTGATCCTGCCCGCAGCATCTTGATTGTTGAAGCCAAGAAGCCGGGAATTGTTATTGGCAAGCAGGGAAGCATTCTTCAGGAGATTAAAGAGAAGACTCTATGGATTCCAACAGTTCAGAGAAGCCCCTCAATCCCGAGCAAGATTACTGAAAACATAAGAAAAGTTTTGTATTTAAACAGTGCTTACAGGAAGAAATTCCTGAATTCTCTTGGAAAGAAAATATACAAGGAGTGGAATCCTGAAAAGTCAAGGGGATGGGTTAGAATTACATGCCTTGGAGCTTCGAGGCAGGTTGGAAGATCCTGCTTCCTTCTTCAGACTCCGGAATCAAAGGTTCTTCTTGACTGCGGGATTGATGTAACAGGAAATAATTCAGAAAAATTCCCTTATCTGGACATTCCTGAATTCAAGCTGAATGAATTAGACGCTGTAATCATAAGCCACGCTCACATTGACCATGGCGGTTTGCTTCCGTACCTGTACAAAATGGGTTATAGAGGCCCATGTTATATGACCCAGCCGACAAGGGATATTCTTGCCCTTCTGGATTTAGACTTTATAGGGGTTGCCTACAAGAAAGCCGAGGCTCCCCTCTACTCTCCTAAAGACATCAAGGAGGTGGTAAGGCATTCAGTATGCCTCAATTACAATGAAGTTACTGACATAACTCCAGATATAAGGTTGACTCTGTACAATGCAGGGCATGTTCTTGGAAGTTCGCTCATACATTTAAACATTGGAAATGGAAATCACAACTTTGTTTATACCGGAGATTTAAAATACGGCCGTACTCGTTTATTAGATCCTGCTATTGATACTTTCCCAAGAATAGAATCATTGATGATTGAGTCTACTTATGGTGGAAAGGATGATAAATATCCTCCGTACGCAGAGCAGGAGCAGTTATTTATCTCAATAATAAAGAAAGTAATTGAAAGGAAAGGAAAAGTTCTTATTCCCGAGCTTGGGCTTGGCCGCTCGCAAGAAACAATGCTTGTACTTGAGGATGCAATGAGGCGTGGAGACTTGCCGCCCATCCCAATATACATTGATGGAATGATATGGGATATTAATGCTATTCACACAGCATATCCTGACTTTCTGTCTAATAATGTAAGGGGGATGGTATTTCAGGACAAAAATCCTTTCCTGTCAGAGATTTTCAAGCGTGTTGGAGGCTCTCAGGAAAGGAAGAAAGTAATTGAGGGAGGCCCGTGCGTAGTTCTTGCTACGAGCGGTATGCTTGTCGGCGGCGCTTCGGTGGAATATTTAAGAGAATTTGCGGGCAACCCTAATAACAGCCTGGTATTTGTATGCTATCAGGGAGTGGGGGGATTGGGAAGGATGATTCAGGATGGTGAAAAAGAGCTTCTGATTCCGAATAACGACGGAAAAGAAGAAGTGGTAAAGATAAACTTAGAAGTTCATACTGTCGGGGGTTTTTCCTCGCACTGCTTAAGAAACCAGCTCGTTGCTTTTATAAACAACTGCAATCCGCAGCCAAAGAGGGTCATGGTAGTTCATGGAGAGCAGTCAAAGAGCCTTGATTTTGCCTCAACAATCCATAAACTTCACAGGATTGAAACGAACGTTCCGAGGAATTTGGAGACGATAAGGCTGAAGTGAGTTTGAGTTCAGCCTTATTAAACTATTATTAACTCAATCAGCGAGAACATGAAAAATAAAAAGATTGATTTAAGCGAGCTGGATGATGATTTAATCATAAGTGAAAATAATCTAAAGTCAGTTGAAGAAGCTGAAGAAGATTTTAAAATGGGCAGGACAAGACGGCTAAATTAAACATAATGAGCTGTTTTTACATTAATCATGATATCCATTGATGATTTTTCAAGGGTTGATTTAAAAGTTGGCAGGATTATTAGTGTTTCTTTAATTCCTGACGCTAAGTTCTCAACTCATAAGCTAGAAGTTGATTTTGGCAGTGAAATAGGAATTAAGAAGTCCTGCGCTAGGCTTATTAATTATTCTCTTGATGAGCTTAAGAATAAATTAGTTGTTGGTGTTACTAATCTTGAGCCTAGACAGATAGGCAAGAATATCTCTGAAGTTTTAGTCATCGGCGTGCCTGATGATAAAGGTGAATGCTTGTTATTGGATGTAAATAATCATGTAAAACTTGGGGCAAGAGTTTATTAAGCATATTTTATAAATTATTAATTAATCAAAAGAGGCAGAATGATTAAACTAAATCAAAGGAAGTTGTTAGCAAGATGTCAAGATGTTTACATCTTGAACACACTCAAGAACAAAAAGTTCTTGATGAACCTTTGGTGTCTTACACTATGAAGCACAGTTGGAAAATAACCGCCGTTTTAATGCTCATGTTCTTAGCGGCGCAGTTGATAGGGCTATTTGTCATAAGCTCTTACAATACTCCCCTAAAAATAGGAAACCAGACTGTTAATGAAGTTCCTTACGGCATGGCTCCTCCCGAAGTAGATGCAGTTCCGGGATTGAGCAGCATTATTTTTTCATTCGTGCTTGCGGTGGCCATAATTTTTCTTCTGATGAAATTCAAAGCAGCCACTTTCCTAAGGCTGTGGTTCTTCTTCGTTGTTGTGATAGCAATAGGCATCGTAATTAATCTTGTTCTTATTAAGATAAGTCCGTCCCTAAGTTTAAACAAGCTTGATTTTTCCCTCTTCCAGCTAAGTTACTCTGAATTGATTTCATTCATCCTTGCCCTGCCTCTTGCTTATTCAAAAGTCTTCAGGCGCGATATCTTGATTCATAACATAAGCGAGTTATTGATTTACCCCGGAATTTCAGTAGTCTTTGTTCCAATCCTGAATATATGGACAGTTATTGTCCTTCTTGTTTTGATTTCTGCATATGACATCTATGCTGTCTGGCATTCCGGCATAATGCAAAAGATGGCAAAATACCAGATTAACGAACTGAAATTCTTTGCAGGCTTCTTCGTGCCCTACATCCGCAGGGAAGACAGGCTCAGGCTTGAAAAGATTAAGAGCCAGAAATTGAGAGTGAAAGAGAAGCAGAGAAAGGCATCAAGGATAAAAGTCAATCTTGCCATTCTCGGCGGAGGAGATGTCATATTTCCGCTGATTACTGCTGGAGTCGTAATGCTGAGGTGGGGCCTGCTTCCGGCTTTAATGATTACGCTCGGGGCAACAATAGCCCTGTCATTGCTGCTTTACTTCTCTGAAAAAGGAAAATTTTATCCGGCCATGCCTTTCATAACAGCAGGATGTCTCGCGGGATTGGGAGTTGGATGGCTGATGATTTAGTTAAAAAGAAATCCCCGCAGCTCTGCTGTGCCTGTAAAAACGGAAAAATATATAGCCAATTATTTAATCATTAGCCGATAATCTACATAATTTATTTAATAGGTTTGCGTCATCAGCATATATGTTTATTGTAGTGTATTATTGATATTAATTTCCAGAATTATCTCTTGGGCTATTTTATACTGCTTATGAAACAGGTTATTAATGCCCTGTTTGAGACTTAGTCGGGGTTAGTATTAATAATTTTAAAAAATTCTTCCGGCTTTACAATTTTTATCCCTTTAAATTCCTTAACGCTCAGCAAGTGTTTGTCATAAGTCAAAATATAATCTGACTTAGAATCAACAGCACACTCAATAACTTTATTGTCGTCAGGGTCATGTTTGACGATATCTACTTTTGAAGACGTTTCAATCATATTTATTGAGCCGAGGAAATTTATTATAATCTCTTTAATTTTATCCAGATTTAAATTAAAATCTCTAATAAGAACATTTGAAAATTCTTCAAGAATTTCCTTAGTAGTAAAAATATCTATCTTTCTCCTTAAGATTTCTGTTAATAACTTACGACTAAGGCTATAGTTCCATTGAGTGGCTGATATGAGGAAATTAGTATCTGCTGTTACTCTCATTTCTTTTTGATCTTCTGTATTTCTCTATTATGCCCGGAACATCACTTTCTTTTATTCCAAGCCTTTCGGCATTTTTTTGACCTTCTAGAGAAATTTTCTCAAGATTTCTGATTACCTCGTCTTTGGTTGGTACTTTTACTTTTTCAAGAACTATAGTGTTCCCTTTGTTAATAACTATAAAAAGAGTTCCCTCTTCGGCATTTATAGCATTTCTTATAACTCTGGGTATGACCACCTGTCCTTTTGAAGACATCTTAATCGCACTGATTACCATGTAAGAAAGTAAGAATTCCTTATTTATATATTTTTTGGTTCACGATTTAGTGCTGGCTGTCTTGCGTGTTTTAGTGCCAGCGGCCTCGTGGGAATGGGAGCGGGATGGATGATTATATAGGTCTGAAATCACTAAGTTTAAAAATGAGGTTTGCTTAAGAATAATATGAGTTATGAATACGAAGAAGATTTAGACATATTATACATATCCAATAATCCTGAAAAAGAAAGGGCAGCAGAAAATTTAGTTATAGGGAATATTGTTGTAGATATAAGTGATAGTGGCAAAGTTTTAGGTGTTGAGATAGATTCTGCCTCCAGATTTCTTAATTTTCCGGCAAATCAGCTAAAAAATCTAAAAAATTCAAAAATAGAAGTTATGAGAGCAGGAAACATGCTGGCATTAGCAGTAGTATTAGCAACACCCTTAAAAGAGCATACTTTGCAGTTTGCAGTTATTCCTCATAATAGAAATAATCTATCTATTGTTGCTTCTTGCTAAACTCTTTTCTCATCCAGTTTTTTATCTTTCTACTCAATGTCTTATCTTGCTTGGTGTAATCAAAATAGGCATTAAAAAATTTTGGAGGATTTTCATCAAGGTAAAAACATAAAATTAATGACCTTGTTTCTTCAAGTTTGTAAATAAATGAATATTTGAATCCCCTATTTGCTGGTCTTTTAAAAGTTCCAATTATCTTATCAAATTGAGGATATATTTTTTCAATAGTTTCAATTTCAACAGCATGCTTAATATAACTTCCTCTGTCATAATAAGGATGAATCTTAAAATCGCTGAACTTTCTTTCTTTCAGAAAATTGATCTTCTCTTTTTCTTCTTCTTTTGTTAAAGGAATATCTATCTCATTATACATTGTCAGGAAAAGTAAGATAAACTTATAAACATTATCATAATTTGAGATTATGTTTAATCTGGCGTTGCACTTTAGTTAAATCATTTAATATATAGGGTCATTTTCCTCAATGAATGACAGATTCTCACTTCTGGATAACGCCTCTATCTGTTCTTTTGAGCAATTAACTTTTTAATATTTCAATTAGCCCCTCTTCACTCCTCAAGATTCCTTCCTCTAATGCTTCAACGCTTTTTGAACTGCCTCCATAAATTTCATAATACACTCGCCTTAGGGTAGCTACCTGTTGCATGAGAATATGGCAGGAGATATAAGCCCTTATATCAGTTAAAGTAATTTGTCCATCTCTTTTAGCTCTTTCTATCAGGGATTTTTCGGTTTCCATGGCAAAAGCCATATTTGCCAATTTTTCTTCTATCTTTTTGATTAAATACCCTTGTATTTTATTATTTTCTATCATCTTCAATGTGCCATCACAGCTAATTTATACATTACATCCTCTCCTTCACATGCCGAACCTGTCAAAAGCTCTCCCGATTGCATCCCTTTCTTTTATTTTCCTGTAATTAAAAAGGAAATCTGCGTAGTCCATGATGGAGAAAAAACGCGGGTTTAAAGGGTATCCACGGGCTTCCGAAAGTCTCCTGCGTCTTTCATAGCCTTCCATAATCCTTCTGGTGGCTCCCGCTATCTCCTTTGGTATATCTGAATCATAAACAGTACGCTCCAGTTCTATGGCTCTCACTACTTTCTTGAATTCATCCTGAATTGAAGGCCTGACGATATTATAAGCTAACAACCCAGCCTCTTTTTCGCTGTCTTTTCTGTTTATTACAACATGGAGCGGGGGATTGAAGAGGAAAGCTACCAGAAAATTGTTATCGCCGTTTCTATCACCTCTAAAAGAAGGCACTATGTCTGCGTCACTTCCCTTCATTCTCTTCAAAACATCAGCCATTTCATCCAGAGACAGCCTGCTGAGCCCGCAGGTTCCAACAATATAAAGCTCACCGCGGGACAAAATAGTTAATTGCAATTTTCCTGCCATTCTACCTTGCTTCCCCCCTTTCCCTTAGCTCACTCTGCTCATGAGCCGCAGAATAATATCCTCTTTCAGTTAAGTATTTAAGGGCGGTTTCTCGCAGGTTATTTAGCTCTTCTTCAGCTTTATTAAGAGTTGTCCTTCCATCTGAATACCTCTTTATAGCCCTCCTTATAGCAGGGCGCATATGTTTTTGATCGGCAAAGACTTTAATATCCATACCCTCTCTTCTTCTCTCTGCGATATAATCAAACTTGCGCATCAGCATGCTGGCAAACCTGCTCTTTTCTTCATCAGTCCTTTCCTTTCTCTCAAACTTATTTATCCTTCTTTCAAGGTCTCTTATTATTCCCATTTTTATCTCCTTTGTCTCAATAAACCAACACAACCAGTTTATATAAAATTTGCTCAAATCGTATCCTTCCATCACTGATAATATTATTATCACCCTTCATGATATAATAAGTTCCTTTCTCATCAAACCCAATACTCATTATCCTGTGTATTACTAAATCTCCGCTCTTATCCCTGTAAGTTATTATATCTCCTGCATGGAGCTGTTCAGGAGATGTTACAGGTATTTTAATTCCTTTTGAGTCCTCGTTAAGAACAGGCAGCATGCTTCCTGTTGCTGCATATCCGGAAAGTGAAGCATTAGATAGTTTTATTATTATCATGTCGGGCAGAATGGTTATGTCGGCCGGAGCAATATTGTAAGAGGGAGCGACAGCGCTTCCGGTTATTCCGAGGCTTAATGGCTTTTCAATCATGTTCAGCTGAGGAATTGCCTGGGACAGGAGAAATCCTGATATTAAAGATATTAATACAACTATGATTGTCCTTAGCTTATGCAGTTTGCTTAGATTATTAATGTTATTCATATTTTCTATACTACTTATACCATCCATATTTTCATTACTTTCAGCTGGTTAATAAACCTTACTGTCTTTTAACTACTTTAAAGATACACTAAAATAGAAAGGTTTATAAAGAGAGGAGGAGATGGGGATATATGAATAAACAATTAAACAGAGCTTTAACATCATTATCTTTAGTCGGAGGTTTAGTTGGATGTGGCAAAGAAAATGCTGCTTCAATACAAACCAGAGTTGACCAAAGAGGCGGAAGCACAGAGCATCTTGTTATTGACGGAGTAAATACTGACGGAGTAAATAAACTTTCTTACAGGAGAGAGGGAAAATGAGTCTTGAAAATAAATTTAGAGCTGGTTTGAAATGGATTTTGGACAATAAAAAGAAAACGCTGGCTTCCTTAGTTTTAGCGGGGCTTGCGGGCATTACCATTTCTAAAGATAATGTTCATCTTGGTTCTACAACATTGAATAATGCTGGTGGTAATCATTATGTTTGGGGTTTGTTTCCAAGTGTTAAGATTATTGGCGATACTAATACTAGTGTCAGGACTTATGGTTTGGTAGCAATAAATACCCTTAACGGTAAGATTACTGGCGATATGAGCACTTACGGATTAATTGGAGGGAATAATTCTACAGGGGATAATTCTTCCATCACTGGCGATATGGGCGCTTACGGATTACTTGTGGGGATTAATTCTACAGGCAATAATTCTTCCATCACTGGAGATATGGGCGCTTACGGATTAATTGGAGGGGAGAATTCTACAGGCAATAATTCTTCCATCACTGGAGATATGGGCGCTTACGGATTACTTGTGGGGATTAATTCTACAGGCAATAATTCTTCCATTACTGGCGATATGAGCGCTTACGGATTGTTTACAGGGAATAATTCTGCAGGCAATAATTCTTCCATTACTGGCGATATGAGCGCTTACGGATTGTTTACAGGGAATAATTCTGCAGGCGATAATTCTCCCATCACTGGCGATATTACTTCAAGAGGGATTTCTGCTATTACTCCTGTAGATTGGGGTTTTCTTTCTAACACCCAACTAAATCTTGAGAATTATATAGTTAAGAAAGAGGAGGCGAGTTCAAAATGACATTCATAAAACCCGAACTCGTCAAGAAGATCAGGGCATACTTCAGTCTTAATATTTATGAAACGAGGGTTTGGCTTGCGTTGCTGACTCGCGGAGTTTCAAGCGTCGGAGAGATAGCAGAAGTAAGTGGAGTTCCGAGAAGCAGGACTTATGATGTTCTTGAAAGCCTTGAAAAGGCAGGCTTCACACTGATAAAGCTTGGTAAGCCAGTTAAATACATGGCAATAAAACCAGCTGTCATAATTGAAAAGCTAAAGAACAACGCGCGCAGGGAGGCGGAGGAGAAAGTAAAGACTCTTGCTAATTTGAGGGGAACTGAAGAATACAAAGTTCTTGAAGATCTCCACAAGTCAGGCATTGAGCCGATAAAGCACGGGGACTTATCAAGCGCCATAAGAGGAAAGAGCAATATATACAATTACTTAAAGGAAATAGTTGAAAACGCTGAAAAGGAAGTAATAATTTGCATGGATGCCGCAGAGATATTGAGAAGATACAAGGTTTTTGACCAGGTATTTTCAAGGTTAAGAAAGTCTGGAGTTGTTGTAAAGTTAGCCCTCAGTGGAAATGATGTTGAATTAAGAGAAGTTACAAACCGCTTAAAGATAAAGGTAGTAAAGATGTCCATTAACGCGCGATTTATAATTATTGACAGGAACCAGGTGCTGATGATGGTTACCAACTCTCCTCACGACGACCAGGAAGTCGGCGTCTGGATTAATTCTGAGTTCTTCGCAGGCTCTTTAGCGACGCTGTTTGACATCGCTGTTGGCGGAAGAAGGATATAGGGAGAGAAGATGGTCTTGAAGAAATTAGTTGATGCTTTTAAGGAAGGAATGAGAAGTGCTGAAAGAGAAATAGACTTTTTAAGAGATTTAGCCGGAACTCCAAGGAGTAGTTATGATATCAACCACCAATTAGAGAAAATTGAAGGTACTAGAAGATTAGAGCCTGCACATGAACCATCTGGTGGTATTGCTTATTTAATGTTCTTTGCCGGCCAGTTAATTAGTTATGCCGGAGCTAGCTTATAATAAGATAAAATGGCAATAGAATATAACGACTCTGGTTTTACTGAATGGAGTTGTCCCCTGTATCACGGGACGAATGATGTTGCTCCTGAAGATGAACCTGTAACTTCTTTGATGATGAGATATAGAGTTGCAGGTAAAGACGGAATCAATGCCTTCTCTCAATGGTTCTACAATTTCGCATTTCGCAACGGCATTACGACAGATGACGAAAACACTTATTTCTTAGGCCCTAAAGATAAACAGGTAAGAATGGCAATTGGCCGCACAGACACTGTTCCGGAAGTCGTCTTTGATGCTCATTCAGAAAAAGATATTAAGGCTGTTGTTTCAATATTCAATGGCTGGGAAGTCGGATTAGAGGAGATAACAAAGGAGTAAGTTTTAGTGAGCGGGCGTTTTCTGAACCGAAATAAGTTATTAAATTATCAAATAATCTGTTGATATAACCTCTGAAGACAAGTTAGCTTACATATGATCGCTATGCAATAATTAATGTGTAAAATTGTCTTTTATATTATTTATAAGAACTATTATCATTACTCTAATTAAATTCATCTGAAAAACACTTTTAATCAGCAAGGCGAGATTATTGCTATATCTTATCATAATCAATAAAGTTGCTGATTCTCTGCTGTGTTGCATGAGCAGTTACAGCATACAATAAATTATATGATTTACAATAATTGATTATATGACCTCTTATTAGAGGATAAGTTTAATTACACTGATTAAAAAAGAAAAGAGGCTAATTTCTTAGCCTCGCCCCAGTAGCGCCCCCTGCCGCGCCTGTCAACCGCGACACAATAGTAGCATTAATGGTAATGTTTCAACCTGTTAAGCTGAATCTCGTCTACAGACTTAACATTTCTAGTTAGATTAACTATTTAAAGTTTTCTGTCAGTTATACTCTAGCGGAGGATGCCCCAGTAGCATTAAAGGTAATGCAACGGCCTGTCAAGCCGTGTCTGGTCTACAGACTTCCTGGTTCGAATCCCGGCTGGGGCGAATCCTCCGCTTTATTTTGATTGAAAGGAAATCCGCATGAGTTGTAGCTGAGGAAAAGACAAATAATTAGTTATAATCCACTAACTCGACGTTTAGATAAATTGGAGCAATTATTAGTATGAGCAATAATTATCCTCTTATTTCCATCCAGGTTATCCCCATTTCTTTCATTCTCTTGCCGTTCATTTTCTTAAATTGCCCAATAACTGTTATAGGATCGTTATTTACTTTTATTTTAGCCATCAGCCTTCCGCCGTGCTCGTAAACTGCTGCGCCATATTTCTTCCTGAACCTAATCATATCTTCCGCTTTGTTCAGAGGCGGTCCTCTTATGATTTTCTCTCTTATTCTTTTTCCGCTAAAATAAATCTTTCCTTTTTGTCTTTCGTCATATTCAAAGTGCATTTCCGGCTTATTATAACAACGCTTCATTTCTTCATTGAAAAGCTTTGCAAATTTCAGAAGTTTTGTTCCGGCAATGTCGCCGGCTTGCCTGCTAGTTGTTATCTCAATTATCGCAAAATCTTGTTTTTTCTTTTGAGCTTTCCTTTTCAGTTTTTCCACATCAACGCTTTCATGCTCAAAAAGTTTTAATGAAGGACTTTTCAGGAATTTAATGCAGTGCTGCCGGAATCTCATAAAGGTTTCCTGCGACAGGGCAGCAAGTGCATTCCTCTCCTTGAATGTAGGGTCAATGAGAATTATAGGCGATGAAAGTTTCGCTTCGTTAATCTCCCTCAAGACATTTTCTCTTTTGTAATGCTTCTCAATATCAATGACCAGTTTTTGTCCCGCTTCGTTTTTTAGCCTGGCTATGGCTTTAATAAAGCTTAGGAAAGTTTTGTATTCTATTATGAGCAGCTCAAGAGCATACCCCGAAAATCCTCTTATATAGCTTTCGGCTCCATAACATCCAGCACCATGGCAGAAACTCTTCGCAAGGATTATTTCGTCAGCAAGCTTCCTGTTTTTTTTCAGAGCTTTCAGCACGTAATTCACATGGAAATAACTCAGGTCAGTGATATTCCTGGCTTGCTTCGGAGCGCTTATTTTAAGGACAGGAATTATCTCAAAAATTAAGCTGCCTTTTTTTATCTGCACATAATCCCTTGAGCCATGCACAACCTTGAATTTCTCGCCAGTTGCTTTCATTACACTTCTGAATTTATCAATATCTTCTTCTCTATTGAATCTTATAAAAATATCAATATCAATTTCATTGGCTTCCTCATTGGGCTTCCTTCTGACAAGAGTTCCCTTGGCAAGGCTCCCGCCGATAAAAGGGGAAAGCTTCACTCTTAATTTTCTGGCAGAATTATTTATCTTATTGATGATATCTCTTGCCCCGCTATTAATTTTATTGATATCTCTTTCATAAGGCTTGGCTTCAGAGAGCTTGCTCTGTAATATGCTTCTTAAGGTCTTGCCTGAGGCTCTACTCCTTGCTATCTGGGGTTTTTTTCTGCTCATTCCTTGCTCCACCTCTTTTTCTCCTTTCAGGTATCCTTATCTTTTTGTTTATTTCATCAATGCTTAGTTTTAGAGTAGAAGCTAAATCAATGATGTACTTTCCCTCGTCCAGTTTATATATCAGGGGCCTCTTCTTGTCAAACAGATTCACTACATCTATCTCAAACTTTCCCGGCCCGGAGATTTTTATGGATTCCAAGTCAAGAATTACGGGAATCTCCTCGTCTTCAATTCCTATCATTTCTCTGACATCTTTTTCAACCTGCTTTTTGTCCATAATAGAAAGCTCTTGGGGTATTTCCGCTGCGGCTGCCGTTCCAGCATGGGATTTAACGGCAGCTTCTGCAGCAGCTTCAGCTCCGCCTTTTCTTTCAGAAGGCAGAACTTTCAAATAGTAGAAGAAATGGCTCCCGCATCCTTTATTGCTGCATCCTTCAAGCAATTCCTTGCTTGCATCAGGGTAAATGTGTCCGCAGTGTATGCATCGGTGTGGCATTTTGTTGATTGACTAAATTTATTTTAATATTAGTTTTTATTATTTAATTACTATCTTAATCAATGAAATGACATAAGCATTTTGTTGATTGACTAAATTTATTTTAATATTAGTTTTTATTATTTAATTACTATCTTAATCAATGAAATGACATAAGCATTTTGTTGATTGACTAAATTTATTTTAATATTAGTTTTTATTATTTTATTACTATCTTAATCAATGAAATGACATAAGCATTTTGTTGATTGACTAAATTTATTTTCAAGTTTTGACGTTTAAATGAATATTATTATATTAATTAATAAAATGACATAAGCATTTTGTTAATTGGCTATTTTTATTTTAATATTAGTTTTTATTGGTTTATTACTATCCTAACCTGTGCAGTTATCCATCATGAAATGATATAGGCATTAAAGGGAAAGTTATAATATCATTATAAATGTTTTGTCACACAAATGCTTATAACAAAGATAATCTTTATTTTATTATGGGAGGCAGAATAAGATGGCAGTTGACAGGGAAAAACTTGTGAGGCTGTTAAGTGAAGGAAGTGGGATCAGGGCAAGAAACACAACTCCCCAATGATTATATAGCGGCTCTTCTGAAGTCCAGTTATCTTCGGATTCATTTGTTTATCTGGAAGAGATAAGAAATTTTTATGGAATCCTGACGGGGTATCAATTGGCTTACTGCCTGGTTAATGATTCCCTTCCTAGTGAATTAGACAATAGCAGGAAAAGGGAGATAGCAGACAAATTCTTAGATGGAATAGGGCAGCCCATAGTTGTAAAATCTAGTGTTGAAATAAGCCACCCTTACGTAAGGAAAGTTCGCAAATACAGCTGGAATGAAGCAATTGATAAGGATTGGTCTGATGAAAGGCACAGATTTCAGATGAATAAGAAAGCATTATGGGTGATGGTTGAATTTTCGGAAAAAGAACCGGAGAAAATAGTGCCGTATATCATGCCCTTCAGGAGGACTGCGGAGGGGTTTTCTTTAAAATAAGGCTGGCAGTTGTTTTTCAGAAAGAAGATTTATAACCTTTGATGACAGCTAATTTTAATGCAGGATTATTCTGAGGAACTAAGAGGTTTAATAGAAAGATATAAAGTTAATGGTTTTGAATATGGCAAGCCAGTGGACTATCTGGAGTTTAGGAACGGCTGCCCGATATTGAGGAGCTGGAAAGAGACTTGTTAGAGCTTAAAAACTTAAGATTTACTGAGAGACAATTGAGAGATGGAGATAAGAGGTATAAAACTTATCATGTTTATAGCGGTAATACTGGAAGGGTCTATGTAATAACTTTTACAGATAAAATAAGGATAATTACTATCTACCCCTTAGGGAAGAGCACAATGAGGAGGTATAAGAGGGCAAAGCTTCAAAACTGAAAGTTTTGAGGCCTCAGGATGTCTTAGATACATCCCAAAGGCTTAAAAAATAGCAACCCTTAAGATTATTATGGAAATAAAATTTCATTACATCTTACAGGACGATGTATTCACAGTTTATACAGGCATCCCCCCGACAGAAACTATAGAATTTAGTGATTTCATGAATATTGACATAAGTAAAGATAAGGGAATTGTCGGCTTTGAGATTTTTGATGCCTTAGAATTTTTAAGAAAACAGGACTATGGGCTGTCAGAATCTTTTTTATCAAATCTTAGAAGCGTTAATTTTGAGTATGACGACTGGAGAAATACTTGGTTTATTAAGCTGGAATTAACAGATAATAACAATCAGACTATAACCTTAAAGCTTCCGCCCCTGAAGAAATCCGAGTATGTTTCTCCATTAATCGCAAGCCTTGCGTGAAGAATTAGATATTCTTGATGTGAAGCTGAAGGGAGAGAGAAGAGTCTGTGGGAAGAAGTAAGAATTTACTCTCATGGTTTAACTAACAATACCCTGCTATTCCATCCTTTATGAAGAGGGTTATACATGAAAGCACAATTATAAGAGTTTATTGAAAAACCTTCAATATCTGATGAACCGCCCATACTGCTTACAGAAAGTTCTGCCAAACCATAATCATACCCTCCCGTATTAAAATACCTATTACCTTCTTTTCTTAGTCTTACAGGAATCCCCGTTTTTTCGTCAATATCCTCTGAGAAAAAATTATTATCCTCTTCATTGAAAATGGGGGCATGTACAAATTCAGCATCATCGTTTAATTTGAAGGCTAGTCCTTCGTAAGGAGAATTAGTGTCCTCTTCTAGCTCTAAACTAGACAAGGGAATCACTACAGGAAACTTAATATCTCTACTTCTTTCTCTTAACTGTTTTGTTAAATAAATCTCCATAAATTTGTTAGACTCTTTATCAAAAGATTCTTCGCCTTTTCTCAGAACAAGAGAGGTTGTTATATTGTGGAGTAGAAGTTCCTCCCTAAAATATTTTATTCTTAGTGCTTTCTCTAAGTCTGCTTGAGTAGCCGTCCTCAATCCCGTTTTTCTTTGTCTGAGTATTTGGTTAACTGCTGCTAGAAAGAAGGCAGTAGATTTTTCTAAAATTGGGTAGTGCAGCCTATCGATATACTCACGGGTCTTGCTATATGCATCGCTCCATCTATCTCTCAAGAGTTCATATTTACCAAATCTTCTCTGAACCTCTTCATAAATCTCTTTAGCCAACTGTCCAAAAAGTATTCTAGCTTGAGGATAGTCCTGATTTAAGGCAATTCCACTAAAGCTTCTAAAGTTATCCTGCATTCTAAATTTGAATATATTTAGTTATTACAATTTAATCTTCATGCTATATTAAAGTTATGATTTAAAATTTAATGAAAACCGATAGATTTAAATATTTATAGCACTTTTCATTAAAATGATTATGGAGTTAGATGCTAAGGATCGGAGAATACTCTACGAACTGGATAAGAATGCTCGTCAGCCGCTTTCTAGAATTGCTAAGAAAGTTCTTCTTAATAGAGAAAGTGTTCTTTATCGCATCAAAAAGCTTTTTGATAAAGGAATAGTCAGGAATTATCTGACCGTTATTAATACATCTATGCTTGGCTTTACTCATTATAAAATTTATATCAAGTTTCAGAACATTAATGAGAACCAGGAAAAGCGCTTTATTTCTGATTTGACAAATAATCCCCATATCACTTGGGTGGCTAGTTGTGATGGAAGTTACTCTCTAATATTTGCTATTAAGGCTAGAACAATCACTGAATTAAATGACCTGCTAAAAGTTATAAACAATTCTTATTGGAAATTTATTAAAGAACAGCATATTACTACTATCATTAACGCTAATCATTATTACCGCGATTATTTGTTGAATAAGAGCGGGACTACTGAAAGGAAGATAAATTGGGGTGGAAATCCAAAAAATATCGAACTTGATAAAATAAATATTGAAGTCCTTGATCAATTATCAAAAAATAGCCGTGTAACATCGGTAGAGATAGCTTCTAAACTTGGTATTTCTGCTGACGCCGTCGTTAATAGAATCAAAAAACTCCAGAATGAAGGTATTATCCAGAATTATATGTTATGGCCGAATGTCTCTTTACTTGAAGGCTTTTATTATAAAGTCCTTGTAAAGACCCATAGTGTTAACACCGATGATGAAAAAAGACTTAAAGATTATTGTAGGAATAACCCAAATATTGTTTATGCTCTTTCCTGCCTGGGAGATTGGCAGTTCGAAATGGATTTAGAGGTTAAAAACATTTCGGAGTTTAGGGAAATAATAAGAGATTTTAGTAATAAGTTTAATTATATCTTATCTGATTGTACTATTCTTAGCATTTATATGGAATACAAATTTAGGTTCTTTGAAAAGAATATATTAAAGACGTGACTTAACCATCAAAGAAAGATCAATAAAAATCCTAGCCGCAACAAGCTGCAGAGTATAAACTTATTTTGACCAATAAAGAAGATTGAGCTCACTTCAACAACAATTCTATCTTCTTGGGGTCTTTCTTTATTTCCTTTACAATTGCTGCCGGACCGATGAGTGTTATAACGCCCCTGTCTCCTACTAATGCCTTTGCAAGGTTTTCCTTCATCCTGTCCATTACTGACTCATTTCTCGTGCTTCCGGATATGACTGCTATTTCAACGCCCTTGAAATTCTTAACCCTTCCGACGAGGGCCATGGTGCTTTGTATCAGGCTTGTCTCTTCTTCAGGGGTCAGCCGCCCCTGTATTATTAATATTCTGTTCTCTAAGCATAAATCCAGTATCCTCCTTATCTTGCTGACGCTGCTTAGATTAGCGATTTCCCCATAAGGAATAAAGCTCAGAGTTACATTGCCCCTTGATGTTCTTATGCTCTTTCTCTTCATCTTCTGCTGCCCCTATTTTTTATATCTCTCCATAACTTTATGTTCCAAAGATAGACTAAAATTATCACTCCGATTAAAAGAATTACATAGAGGATATTAGTGGAATCAGAATAATTTCTGCCATATTTCCAATTTCCCATCATGTTTATATACGGGTTTTGTTCACCCATCATATTCATCATTCCCATCATGCCTCCCATGCCTCCAGAGCTCATCATTCCGCCAGCATTTTCATTGCAGTAAAGCGTTTTTGCCATATTGATGTGCGCCTGTTTTAAGCTTTCTGAGCCTTCTCCGCCCATCATTTTATCCATGAGCTCGTGTGATTCTCCAGAATGCATTTGCTCCATGTAATACTCTCCGAGCATTTCCAATTGAGAGTCTGACAGATTCTCGCAGCTAATTTCTGAATCAATAATGCTCTTGGCATCATTCATTTCCTGTTCCGTAAGGGCATTAGCTAAACCTAAACCAAGGCCCAGCAGCAGAATAACAGTCATTACAATTATATTATCTTTCATTACTGCGACTCTTATCCTCCCTTTATTTATTCTCATGGTTTTGTTGTTCACAGATTCAAGCTTCTACCCCGCTTTCTTGGCGAGCCTGAAAAGCATCTCATAAAATTCTTTCATGTTCTTCCCGCTCTTGGCACTTATTCCGACAACATCATATTCCGGAAATGCCGACTGGATTCTTCTGATGTCTGACTTTCTAAGGTCCATTTTGTTTCCTGCTATCAGCACAGGAATCTTTCGTGCAATGAGATTTCCAATGATTGTAATGTTAACCTGCGAGTAAGGATTCTGCGTTGAATCAAGGACAACTATTACTATATCAACGTCATCAAGCCACTTTATAGCTTCAACAACTCCCTGAGTGGCTTCCTTTGCCCTCTTCTGAGACTCTTTCTTTCCAAGCCCGTATTTTAAGAAATCCTCGTAGTCAATCTTAGTTGCTATGCCAGGAGTGTCAATAAGCTTCAATGTCAGCTTCCTGCTGTTGTATTCTATCTCAACCTTTTCCCTTATCTGGACGCTTCTTGTTTCATGGGGGATTCTGCTCACGCTTCCCATCTCCTCGCCGGTCCAGTCCTTGCAGATGCGGTTTGCGAGCGAGGTTTTTCCGGCGTTCGGCGGTCCGTAAAAGCCAAGGCTTAATTCTTTCTTTGCCCTGAATAAAGCAGAAAATGCCCTTCCAAAAAACCTTTTTATCAGATTAATCACCATAAACGCATCACCCTTTTTTAAATTATTCGTTAATCCTCTTATTTAATATGATTAACTTATTATTAAGCATCACCATTTTTTGATATGAATTACAAAACTTACGATTGTTTATAAAGTTTTACTTGATCATAGCTTCACTTGAATAAATCTAGCCTGTTTAAAAAGTCCTTAAAAACCAAGCATATCTGGGGTTATGGTTCTAGCCGATTTATTGAGCAAGCAATCATTCCAGTTTGTTTCTTTCATTTGAAAACTTCTATGTAATTATTCAGAGTTATTCCGTTTATAATATTATTTGCTAAGTGAGGATTTGATATTTTATTCAGATTTTTATACCAGAATACTTGTATCTTTCTTTTAAGTAATTTTTCAAATTTTTCAAGGCTTACTTTCTTCTTTGAAGGTGTTTCTACGTATAAATCAATGTCGCTCTCTTCTGTGTCTTCTCCTTTTGCAAAAGAGCCAAAAAGAACAATTTTGGGGTTGCTTAATTCATTTTTTAGATATTCTATAAAACCAGATTCATATATCTTTTTTATATTATATAGCTTTTTTTCCAAGAGATATTTTTCACTGCCTCTATTTGCTGTATAGAAATTAACATTACCTATTTTAATTGTTGTTAAAATGCTTTCTTTTTCTAGTTCTTTACAATGTCTTATGACAGAAGGAAGAGGAAGTTTAAGAGTTCTTTCTATCTCTCTTACTCTAAGTTTAGCATTAGGGTTAATAAAGAAATATTCCCTGATAGTTTTATTGATATCTTTTCTTTTCATTTGATAACTTATAGTATCAATAGATATTTAAAGTTATCGGTTGTGTGAATATCTCCGATGGATAATTATTATAGCAGCATAAAAACAATATAGCTATTGGAAATAGTTCCATCGTTAGTCAGATACAACATTTATAGCAGGTTCAATCGATGGTAGTTGCTAACAAATGTTAGCAAACACCTACTCATGCTTGTTAAGCGGATTTACATTATTGGTTGATTCTTTAAATCTTCCTGCTAAATACAGTTTGTATCGGAGATACTCTGTGTGATTTACACAAAAGTGATTACTTTTCTTCTCCATACTTCTTCATAGCATAATCAATTTGCTCTCCTTTCCATCCTGCTTTCTTTAGGTTTTCCTTAATCTTATCTTCGCTCATTCCAGCTCCGGATGATTTTGTGATGTAGAGCATTATATTGTCAAAGTCTTTTTTGTTCTTGAACAAATGGCTTCCATAACTGTTTCTGTACCACCACATCATTAATATATAAATTATTACTGCGACAATCAGGACAGCCACTATGTAAATTATTGTTCTTGTGTTATTTCTGCAGTCGCTTGGGCAGTTGCTGTAGTCTTCATCAAGCTCCGGTTCGCAGGCCAGGTTGAAGTTGCACGGCTCAATATTGTTATTTCCCAAGTCCTCTAAATCCAGTTTTGACGGAGATGGAGCCACAAATATTCTTAAGCTGTCCGGCTCTTCCATTAAGCTCGTGCTACTAGTCAGGAATTCAATGCTCTTTTCAGTTCCTGATGACAGCCCATTTAAAGATATTCCGTAGAATCCATCTCCATAGTAAGGAGAATAATTAGATGCAAAGCTCAGGTCGCCCTCATTTATAATTAAGTAAAGAGGCTCAGCATCTTGAGATAGGGGGATTATTCTTATTTTATATGCTGTAACCAGGTCATCAACTCCCTCCCCATATCCGGATATAGTCTGGTAGTCAATAAGCACATTTACATTTTCATCAGCCCATGCAAGTATAGCTCCTGCAGTTTCGTCAGAGTCCGGATAATTCTGCCCGCTTACTTCTTCAAGGGAAGAAACAATTATTCCATCATCGCTGACATCAAGAGGAATTCCTGTAGATTTTGAGCTTGCCTTAATTTCTGAAGGTATGTAGAGCTCTGAAAGGCTAGCCATTATATCAAGGAATGCATCTTCATCATTATCATTTATAGCGCCCACGTATGCCTTTTCAAGCTCTGAAATTTCCTTTTCAGAGTTGTTTAAAGATATTCTCTGCTTTATGAAGCCCGACTGCCACGAAGGTATTTGGGAGAGCTGGACATTTATCTTGTTGAGATTTTTCTTATAGTCAGCCAGCGTTTTGTTGATTGCATCCTTTGGATTTTGCACATTTATTTCAAACTCTTTTGAATGAGTATTGCCTTTAGAGTCGGTTATGGCAAGTTTTAAAGTATAATCTCCAATATCCTCATAAGTATGCGATGCGGTATTGGTCTGAGTTTCCACTTTGCTTGATGTTGTTTCATCTCCGAAGTCCCAGCTGTATGTTATGGAATAGTTGTTCCATATAGAAGGAGTGTTTGCTATTGTTGCTGTAAACAAAGTTTTTTGGTAAGCAGCTAATGTCATCGGTTTCACAGAAGTAATGAGGGGTATCCTCTTTACTTCTATCTTCTTTGACAATAATTCAGTTCCTTTGTAAGAAAGTACAAACGTAACATTCCCGTAAGCCTTTGAAACTAAAAACCCCGCCTTGTCTAAATTCAGCTTACTGTACTTTGGAAGGCTTATCTTTGCAGGAGTTTTTTCGGAATCATAGATTGTTTTTGTCTC
>Ga0209542_10003339_pt1 | contig 34396 bp, 33 predicted proteins | sample RifCSPhighO2_01_FD_184028 | JGI IMG/M metagenome (GOLD analysis project Ga0209542, IMG submission 184028) | Soil microbial communities from Rifle, Colorado - Rifle CSP2_plank highO2_0.1 (SPAdes) (version 2) | ecosystem: Environmental > Terrestrial > Deep subsurface > Rock core/Sediment ...
CTACTAAAAAGGTAGTTTGCTGCATATTTGACTCCCACCAACTCTGGGGTGAAGGTGTCGGTCTTCAAATTGAAGGTGTTTCAGAAGAAGTAACTTTAAGAAACGCAATTGAAGCTACAAAAATATATTTTAAGCGCAAATACCCATATGGAAAGATAAAGCCCGGAATGATCAAGTTTTTCTTAAAAGAGCTGATAAATAAAAGAACATTTTATAGATTTTACAAAATTACACCTCGCGTGGTGTGGATGAACGATCCGAATTCCAAAATAGACATTCGTGTAAAAATTAATTTAAACGGTTAGCCTTTACAAACAACAAATGTCAAGCACTTCCTGATATAATTTATTCATTAAACCCCATTTAAGGCGGGTGTTTAACGGGGATTAGCGCAGCTGGTAGCGCGCAGCGTTCGGGACGCTGAGGTCGGCGGTTCGAATCCGCCATCCCCGACCAAAAGAGAGAAAGGGTCGGTGGTGGCACTCCATGCGCCTTTACCCTGAGGAACGTAGGGGTCGCCCGCAAAGAAGTTCAAGCCAAGTCGAGCCACTCTCCTCAACTTCGGTAATTTCTTCTTGCAATTTAAGTAGAAATACATCTGGAAAAACAAATTAACATTGGGAAACAAAATACCCAACAAACCGGCCAAAAAACTGATCGTCAATCAACGAATATTCAGAATAATCCAAGAATAAACTACTGGATGATTTCTACATTTATCTTTGCTTTCCTATTTATTGGACTGCTAGCTTTTAATATTTTAAACCAGACCAGAGAAGCCGATCAAAACAACGAGGTACTACTTCCAACAACACCCCCTACAATAAGTAAACAGAATGTAGTCTATACTGCAAGTGAACTCTCAAGTATCTTTATATTACCCAATGGTTGGACTAAGGAATTATATACTAAAAGTATTGAACCTACAGGAAGAGGGTTTGAAATATACGATGATTGCAATTTAGAATACTGTGTTTTTTTAGAGAATAAAAAATATATCGACAAAAGCAATATACAAGCTTACTCTTCTCCTGTTGACGAAGGAAGAGTCTATAGTTATTTGTACGTCACTTCAGCAGAAAAACTTCTTGGTGAAAAATGGAAAAGTATTTCTGAGGTAGATTTCTATAATGCTATAAATGAGCGATTTCCTGAAATAGCCAAAGCAAGATCGAGTGAAGAATGTGGCCCGTATTACGCCGCAGATAAAGCAAAAGAAATTACCACATTAAGATATAAAACTGTTTTATCAACCTCTTATCCAGCATGTAATTATGAAGGTGGCAAGCCAGAGCATATACATGAAGCCTATTATTTACTTTTGAATGATAATGATATTTTGGTTGTTAGATTTTTCTATGACGAATCCTTTTCAAATGTAACGAAAGAGATAGACAAATTTAAAGAACTTTTGAGTTCGATTAACTTGAAACTGGAATAGTAAATGCCCGGCGAAGCCGAGCAAAAATCGCGTGCGCAAAAAATAACGGAAGCGAGGCCGCCGCAGGTGGCCGAGCTAACAGTTGCGAAATTCGGTTCTAACTTTTTCGTAAATCTCGACACTTCGGGAAAAACCGAAAGGTTAGATGGAGACACTCTAATCATGATACACTTTTCTTAAATATATGTATGAAAAAACAAATAAACGTAGGTGATCCAAACACCCAGAAGGTCAGGCAAAATCCTGAAAGCCAATCAACGAATATTCAGAATAATCCAAGAATAAACTACTGGATGATTTCAACGCTATTGTTTGGTTTTCTGTTCTTTTTGATGGTGGGTGTTAATTTGTTAAGTCTAAAAACAACTAGTAACATTAAACCCACTCCCTATTCTACAATTCCTCCGACAAAACCAGTTGGTAAAGTTTCGTTTGTGGGAACTGTTATAACTGGAGCACAACGTGGTGAAGTAATAAACTACTGTCCAAACGGGTTATATTTGGTTGCCGACGAAGGGACATATTTAGTCAATCAGACTCAAATGTTACAACTACGCCTTCCAAATCAATCTGACGGAACAAAGATGCTTTCTGACCAAAAATACATAGGAAAGAGGGTTGAAGTTGTTGGTAAATATCCTACTCAAGAAAACTTCTGCCAAGCGTTCATGTGCGAATGCGATGATTATATTCTCGTTGACTATATTAACATTGTGGATACTGAATCCGTTGATGTGAGACAAATAAAAATTGAGGGTCAAATTGATTGTCTACCATATAGGGATACAAGCGGAGGTCAAACGTTAGAATGTGCTGTTGGGCTACAGGGTAAAGATGGTATGTATTATGGCTTGCAAGGACTTAATCAACAAGATGTCATTCCAGGGAAAATAGAACCAGGGCAGAAAGTTGTTATAACAGGAACCTTTACCCCAAGTCAGGATAGCAAGTACAATACTGTAGGAATCATTGAGGTTGTTTCAGTTGAGTATACTAATTAGTAACTTCTACACTGAGTTTGTCGAAGGACCCACCGCACCAACATGCGAGCGTGGCGAGTCAACCTTTGCGAAATTCAGTTCTAACCCTTCGACCCTACTCAGGACAAGCTTTTTTGCGAGTATTCCCTTAATTGAAGATTTTCCGAAGCTCTACCATGTAAACTAAATCACTGATACTTTAAGAAATTTATGCCAACTTTCGTAACCCACAATAAGTAGATTTGCAAAATATCAATTTGTGGGTTCGTGAGGTACAAAAAGACCAAACTGGATGTTGGTTTTACTATAATTCAATAGAAGTTCCTGTAATTTTTTGAAGTATGTATCTTTAAAGCCTAATAAGGTTTCGACTGTTTGTCCGTTTCTTAGAGCCTCGACAAAAATATTTGCTGAATCTCTAATACCCCACATGGCAATCCTTCTTCTAGCGACATCGTATGAGTCAGGGTATTCATGACTATTCACAGATACACCCCCATTATCACTTCTAGATAACTGGGTAGCACTGGAAAGAACTCCGCCCCAGGTATCTTCTAAACCTCGTATAACACGCACGTTTTCCAACAAGCGTTCCCAAATAGGATCGTTATGGCTAGGATCATATAGGAATCCCCTAGCACTGGCCATTACAGGTCTTGCTTTATTAATGACTCCATCGCCTTTTGAAATAAGAAATCTAACTATAAAATTCTTACCCGGATATAGTTTAGTCAGCAAATCCGGGATCTCACCAGTGAATCCTATATCAACCAGCACATGTGTAGATTGATCAGAGAACCCGTAACCATTTAAGTATGTCTTGACAAGATCTGCCGACGTGTCCTGAAGTGATTGTCTCATTAACCTAACACTAATTGGAACATAGTTAAAAGGCGGATATTCAATCCCAGAGTCTCTGTATACTTTTGCTGCCATATATTCTGGGAGTCCGTCTCTTGCTAAAAAATGTATTCCAGCGCCTTGAGTTTGGAATTCTTCAGCCAGACTTAAAGAGAAAAGACTTCTTACCGGCCCAACATAGTCTCTAGAGTAAAAATACAATAATGCCAGTGCACTAGAAGAATTCTCTCTCGAACTTAACCTGCCATATCTACGTACCGTATCATTCCAGAATTCTGCAATAAATTGTTCATCCATTTCTCTAACTGCGGCTAAACTTTCAGAGGGGTATACGGCACTGGTAAACAAAAAATCACAAAGTTCACTTAGTCCCAGGGGACTTGTCTTTGTCAAATCAACTATCGAATTTCTAAATCCAGATCGTTCAATATCCACTAGTGACATTGAATGTGTATTATATTAGAAAATGCATATTTCGGGAAGAATTTTTCTAGCGAGTCGAAAGAATTAATCTTGTAGCGGGTGTTCCTCAAATCGTCCAGTAATTCCGACTTATAATCCCAACACTTCTGGGAGCTGTTTGATAAAACTCACCACAACAGGCGGGGCAAGTAAGCTGTGACTAAGAACATCATTATCATCTTTAAAAGTCCAAGGCTTCTCTATCACTTTTACTTTTCCCGATATGTGGTCCATTTGAAAGCCATATTCAGGAGTCAATTCATACCCATCAAAATTAACCTTCGCCTGGCTAACTGGAATAGAATTTCTAAGTAGAATCCTTGGGACACCGTGCAGTGACAAAATCAATTTGATTGTCTCCTCATCTTTTTGAAGACGAGCCTTAATAGGCTCAATTCCAAGCTCGTCGCCTTCTTTGGGAACCATACGAACATTCTCACAAGTAGGATTGTCGCAAACCAAATAATAACCCTTACTCTTTTTGTCTTGTTCAATTTTACTTGTAATCAAAAGCTTTTTATTTCTCGACGTGTGGCAAATAGGACAAATAACCCTATGTTTTATACGTTCTGAAATAACGGCAGTTGGAATGTCTATCAAAATGAAAAAATCAGGGTCGTCGCGGTAATTAATTACATCACGAAAATATAATGAGTAGGACACTTGATCCATTCCGCGCGGCAAACCATCTATTAAAATCGACTTTCGAGGTAATTCCGATATATGAAGTTTTACCATTGCTAAAATAAACTCTGTTGGTAAAAGTTTTTTAGTTGACCGGCCTAAGAGAGCATCAACCGCTTCGTCAAAAGAAATATAACCACGGTAAAGAGATTTTAGTTTTTCGAAACGCTCGGACTTTGAAAAATCCTTCCAGTTTTCATAAACCCGCCTTATCATATCGCCTACCGAAAAAAGCTCAATTTTATCTTTTCCAAAAATTTCAGTTAGAAGGCCTGAATACGTACCCTTTCCGGAATTTTTCTTGCCAACAAAATAGCCAATAAAAGTATTATTATCTAAATATTTTTTGATTAAATCTATTTGGGTACCTACTTTTGACCTGAAATAGAGACTGCGTGACCGAGGATCGGATAAATCAAATTTTTTATTTAGTCCTTTTACTCTTGTCCCGATTATAGGAAATTCGTTTCCTCTCATAATCTTACTCCCCAAGAAGTCTATACTCATGCTAGCAGCTTATCAAATCGATTCTCGTCTTTGAAAGGTCCAATTATGGCAAGATTTGCACGTTTTGGGTCAAAAATATTTTTAGCTATCTTTAGCACTTGAGCTACTGTTACTCCATCGATTTTCTTATAAACCTCTTCAGGAGTTTCAGGTTTTATTCCAAACAAATAACCTTCACTCATAAAGTAATTCACATCTTTTGTGTCTTCCAACGACAAGGCAAGTCGACCTTTTATGTACTCTTTTGCCTTCTTTAACTCCTTTTGACTAATAGGGTAAACCTCGCTACTAAGTCCATAAATTTGGTCTTGGAGTATTTTTAATGCCTCATCAATCCTTTTAGGATCTACTCCCATATATGTTTCAAAATAACCAATATCAATATATCGCTCGACAGAAGACCCTATGGCATACGCAAGTGCTCTTTTTTCGCGTATTTCGTAGTAAAGACGACTGCTTGCTCCTCGCCCTAAAATTGCCAAAAGCACCGCTTCAGTAAACTTAAGTTTACTTCCTCTTCCTTTGGAGTAATATCCAAAACTTACATGTGCTTGGTCGCTTTTTTTCTTAAGGAGCCTGACTCGGGGGCTTTCTTGACGGACTTTAAACTTGTCTATCTTTGTTTCCACTCTCCGAGCAGGAAGTTCACCAAAATATTTTTTAGCTAAAACTTCCGATTCACTAGTTCTAATACCCCCTGCAACGCTGATTAGCATTCCACTCGCATAAAAGTGCTCTTTAACATATCGTAGTAGATCAGCTCTTTTGAACTTTTTGACACTTTTGCGATTTCCTGTAATATCTTTTTCAAGAGAATGTCCTTCAAAAATTGTATTTTCAAAAAAATCCCCGATCTTGATATATGGATTGTCTTTGTGAAGTGAAATTTCCTCAAGAATTACACCTTTTTCTTTTTCCAACTCCTTCTCGTTAAAAATCGGGTTTAGGACTAAGTCAGACAAAACATCAAACAAAAGCTCTAGACTTTGTTTTCTGGCCTTTATGTAAAAATTGATCCATTCCTTTGAGGTCGAGGCATTAAACTCCCCTCCAATTTCGTCGATTAACTCTGTAATCTCTCTCGCAGTTTTACGCTTTTTGGTTCCCTTAAAAGCCATGTGTTCCAAAAAATGACTTATACCGGATAAATTTCTCGGGTCGTTTCTGCTACCGGACCCTACCCAAACTGCAACAGTTGCTGACTCCACCCCGGGAACCGGGATTGTCATCACCCTCAAGCCATTGGCAAGTTTAGTTACCTGATATTTCATTTATTTAGTGTCTTTGTATTTTATACCCAAAATACTTTAGTTTGTCTAATAAAAGATGTAAAATGTTTCTGATTATGCTCCAAAACCCCAAATATAAAATCCACTCCATAGGACAGCACATAGTGAAGACTAATTTGTATTTTGGAAGAAGAGAAAAGGTTTCACACGTTTTGAAAACAATACGCGAAGACCGTAAGGATTGGCCAAACAGTGAAAATATATTTGTGGTTAATTCCGATAAAAAGCTGATTGGCATTATCGACTTTAACAAATTGGTCAATTCAAAACCCGATGCAAGACTCGAGGAAATTATGAGTAGAAAATTTGAAGCAATAACAGACCATTCTCACCAGTATCATGTTGCTCGGCTTGCAATTAAACGCGGCGCCGAAACTATTCCTGTTATCGACCAGCAGGGAGTCTTTTTAGGGATAATTGACGCCGGCCAAACTCTCAAGATTCTTCACGAGGAGCACATCGAAGATCTAATGAGATTTTCCGGAATTATGGCGAACGAAGCGGAATTTGACACTGCCAAAATTTCTTCCCAAAAGATGGTAATCCAGCGATTACCATGGTTAATTTTAGGACTCTTGGGCGGGATTTTTGCTACAAAAGTAGTCAGCTTATTTGATCATACCTTGGAAAAAGAACTGTCTTTAGCTTTTTTTATCCCTGTAATCGTTTATATCAACGCCGCCGTCGGAGCACAAACCCAAACCATACTTGTCCGGTCCTTGAGCTTCGAAAAAGTAGATATCAAGCGATTCTTATTTAAAGAATTACGAGTGGTGCTTATTATGGGTTTTGTTCTCTCAATTTCTATAACCGCCTTTGCCTTTTTATGGCTCAAGGAAGGAAGCATCGCGCCAATTATTGGACTTTCAATGTTTGCGGGAGTACTCTCATCAGCTGTAGTCGGAACATTAATTCCAACAGCACTTTCACATTTTAAAAAAGATCCGGCAATTGGCACTGGCCCGTTTGCAACAGTCATTCAGGATATTTTGAGTTTAGTTATATATTTTACAATCGCCAATCTTCTTCTTTTTTAGCTCACATCTTCTCCGGAGCTGCAATTCCTAATAAAAATAGGCCATTTTTAATTACCCGCCCTGTTGTTTCTGTTAAAGAAAGCCTAAAGATCTCTTTTTTTGTCCCCCAGTATTCTACTTGAATTGTAAAAACTATTACTCCGGATAAATTTATGTTAGAAATACCGGATGGTCTGCTTGAAAGGTTAAAAACAAATACCGGGAGAGGGAATCTAATAGTAGTTTCAGAAAAAGACATAAGATCTTGGTTGGAGGATCCTTCGCAGTAGAACTTCGGAAAAGTTAATGATCTGCCCAATCATCATCGGGAATAATTCTATCACCTACTCGTGTTTTCAACAAATAGAGTATCGCCTGCTTCGATCGGGGTCGATCTCCAGCATATTCCTCAATCAAGGCGGTTATGCGGGTTATATGAGCCGCCACTGTCCCCGCAGAAATACCTAGTTCTTGGGCAATATCGTCATTAGTCATTTTGCCACCAATCATTTGATCCAATACATCCATTTCGCGTTTCCGGAGTTTTCCACATTCCAATCTTTCGCTCATAAATAATTATGTTAAAGTTTAACATATTGCATCAAGTACCAGGAAATAAACAACCGAGGACTCTACATCTTTTCAGGAGCCGCAATTCCTAATAAAAATAGGCTATTTTTGATAATCTGACCAGTAGCGGTGGTTAGTCTAAGTCTAAATTCAAGTTTGGGTTCGGAAACATTTAAAATACGATGCATGTTGTAAAACAAATTAAACTTCTGGGCTAAGTTGTAAAGATAGTTACACAGTAAGTTGGGTGAGTAAGTTAAGGCTACCGTTTCGATGACTTCGGGAAAATGGACAAAACTTCTCAGAAGTTTTTCTTCTTCGTTGTTAATTTTTAATTTATTTTTTAGTTTTTTAGTTTTTAAGTTCTTCAATTTGGCTTTGCGCAAGACACTTTGTGTACGAGCGTATGTGTATTGCAAATACGGCCCGGAGTTGCCCTCAGATGCGATACTCTCGTCTACATCAAACTTCGTATCTTGAAGATGATTGTTTTTTAGGAAAGAATATTTAATCGCCCCCATACCAACTAGCTCGGCAACGTTTTTGTCTTTATTAAGGTGGCTCACTTTTTTGTTAACCATATTAACAAGATCAATTGCACTTATAATACGCCCCGTTCTTGAGCTCATTTTGCCACTTTTTAAATTCACCATGCCAAACCCAATATGTTTTAGTTTGACACCTCGGGTTATTCCTAACTTCTCAAGAGCAGCAAAAACAACCCTAAAATACTCGTTTTGCTCATGAGCTGTTGTTATTACTAAAACATCCATAGGCCATTCTTCTATCTTTAAAGTCTGAAGGTACATATCTTTTGCCTCATATGTTGGAGTCCCGTATTTTGTCACAAACACCCTGTCATGAAGTCCGTATTTGCTCCCTTTAAAAATTAAGGCCCCTTCGCTTCTTTCAAAAACTTTTCCTTCGTTTTCCTCAACTATTCGTTTACCCTCTGTTTCAACCTCGCTTTCAAAGTAGTATCTGTCGTAATAAATCCCCAATCTTTTTTCAAATTCTTTGTAATACTTTATATTCCACTCTCGTGTTTCTCGCCAGAGTCTAAACAAAACTTTATCCTTCCCATATATTTTTTTATTTACTTCAAGTATTTCTTTTTTAACGTCTTCTTTATCGTCATAAGACTCCGAACCTATCTGGTACATCTTTTGCAGAAGTTTAACTTTTTCTTCTAATGTTTTCGGTACTACAGGTCTTTCCTTCTCGTAGGCCCACAGACATTTTGCAACATGAGGACCGATATCCCCTTGGTAATTTACCCTGCGTAACTTGGCGCCAACAGATTCCAAAATGTTCGTCATGCTTCCACCGTAAATATAAGAAAAAAGGTGTCCTATGTGCGGGAGCTTATGGGTATTTGGTTGACCGAACTCAAACATAATTTTCTTACCTTTCAAAATATCCGACCTTCCAAATGCATCTTTCTGTCTGTTAATATTAACTAATGTATCAAAAAGCGCTTCTTCGGAGAGGAAGAAATTGATAAAACCAGGACCGGCAGCTTCGATTTTTGAAATAATTTTTGAAAGATCTTTATCTTCCTTAAGTTTTTTGATTATATTTTCTGAGAGTACGCTCGGGTTTTTCTTCTTTTCATTTTTTTTGTTTTTTATTTGTAAAGCCACATTCGTACTAAAATCCCCAAATTCTTCCCTCTCGGGGAAATCAAGCTTAATTTCCTCTTTTGGAACTCCAGTTGCTACTGACAAACTCATGAGTATCTGATCTCTAACTTTCATCTTAGCTCTACAACAGATTGTACCTGTTTATCCAATTTGGTACAATTGCCTTCACATATGCCACCTGAAGATTTTGAAGAACTAATTGGCCATATGCTTACAGATGAGGCTACCCGAAAAGGCATTCTTTCCGGACTCAGAGCCAGAATGCTCCAGGGTTTCAACTTTACTCATGATGAAGTCGAATTTCTATTAGGAGTCAGGGCTGATAGTTTAGAGGCCTTTGCAGCGCAATGCAACAAATATCTTGAAGGCCAGGCTGCAAGAAAAGGCACTGAAAGACTTGAATAAATTTGCCGATTTTAGGCTGTACTGCTTTTGGCTACAGCTTGGGCATGTGTAAGCTGTTCAGGAGTATTTACACCAAAAGTTACCTCAGGTGCGATATCAACCACCGAAACAGTTTTTCCCTGACTAGCTGCCAGTTTAACCATGTCGGTCAATAAAAATTCACCCTGCTTGTTTTCATCTGTAAGTCCACCTACATTTTCAATAAGCCAGGCTGTATCGAAGCAAAAAATGCTCGGGTTGACGGTTTTAATTCCAAGTTGTTCTGGTGTCGCGTTTTTTCTCTCGACAATATCAACCACATTTCCAGCGTTATCTCTAATTACCCTTCCAAAATCATTAAACCCAGCATATTCGTCTTCAAAATTTGGGACAGTTACAGTTGCCATGGTTATCGCAGGTAATCTGTCCATGTGCGCTTCGATAATTCTATTGATAGTAGCCGCATCAATTAAAGGCATATCCCCATAAAGAACTAATGTAAACACAGAATCTCTAACCGCCTCAACGGCCGAAGCTACAGCGTGACCGGTACCAAGTTGCTTCTCCTGGCGGACAAAATTATATCTATCCCTCCCCAGTGTATCCATAACCTGATCGGCCTTAAAACCTACAACAATTACAGGAGTCGACTTTATTATCGACAGATCTATTGCTTCAAGGACACTTCCAATCAAATTTCCCTCCAAAAAAGGAATAAGTACTTTGGGATCAAGTTCCTGCTCCGATGTGCCAGGAGGCTTCATCCTTGTCCCCTTTCCAGCAGCCAGAATTACAACCCTATGTGGCGGAAAATCACTACCGGTCTCAGACATATACTCCTCTCACTCGAGTTTACAACTCTCGCAAGAGATTATAATCCCCCAAAATAATATTTTTAATGCAAACTAAAGTATTTTGGGTATAACGAATATTATCTCAAATTACGCCTCCAGCATGAAGCCTGATTTCTTTTTGGTAATTATCCTGTAAAGATTGGTGTAAAGGTCTAGTTTTTGCCTCAGTCTTGAAATGGTTTTGTCAATCGCCCAGTCCGAATACCTATCATCCTCATCCTTTCCCCAAATTATCTTTGCAACTTCCTCCCTTTTGACAACCCGGTTTTTCTGTTCGTACAGACGCGTCAAAATTTTATGCTCCAAAGGTGTAAGTTTCTGTGACAAATCGACCGAACCTAAGTATAGTCTTTGTCCTTTCGGCTCAACACTTAACTCCCCAACCGCTTCCTCCTGAATTATGACTTGCTCGATAATCCTTGGAATTCTTCTTTTCGAATCCCAGAAATTGACAGACTCCAAATCGAGGGCTATTCCTTCTAGGTTTCTTGGAACTTTGCCGGTTTTTAAAGTAACCGCGATTACTTCTTTCTCTTTTTGGCTATAAAGTTCCCATTGAAGGCGTGCTTTAAGAAGAAGGTTGGGGTTATAAAGAACCTCAGAAGATGTACTTCCTTGATGCAGAATTCGCAGTGACTCTTTGATAAACCAGGTGTCGTGTCCGCATATTTCATAGATTTTTTCGAAGTCACTAATAGTCAATTTCATCTTCCACAAGCTCAGATAATAATTGATGTAGTGATCACATTCCTCCCTATCAGGTAAGGGTACATCAATTATACTTTGAATAAGTACTGCCGGAAGCACACCTTTGTCCAAAGGGGTTCTGGTTTCGCTATCTATATGTGTGTGGATTTTATCTAAGTTCTGCTCAACAACCTTCGCCCAAGCGCTATAAAATTCACGATCTTTTTCCAACGGATGGTTTCCAACTTCGATTACAAACAAAACCTGGTATCCTTTTTGTATTGCAAGTAAACATAACCTATTAATTGCGGCAATTGTAAATATCAACGGTTCGCTCCTTTCGAATTTTTGGGGATCAATTTTAGTAATAATTTTCTTTTGGTGCAAAGCCGTTATCAAAGACCTTCTGACATATTGAAAAAAATGGTCTAGCGGGTCAACAGCAAAGTCCGATGCATCAACTCGGACAATTACAAACTTGTTAAAACTTTCGGCAAAACCGGATTTCAAGAACTTTTCTTCCAGAAAAATCTGCTGTAAGCGGACGCTTCGTCCGTGACCGGGGAAAAATCTGCAAAAAACCGACTCCCCTCTTACAGTTGGTTCAAAAATCAGTTTTGAAACGTCCATTATGAACTTATCAGAAAAAGCTGTATTAATTATCATAATTTAAATATTACTGTCCGGATAAGAACTATTTTCGTCATTATTATAATAAATCGGTCAGAACTTGTCAAGCAGATGTCCTAAATTGTTCTAAACTACAGGTAGTTCTTTGAAAATCTAAATAAGTCCAAAGATGGGAATCCCTCGGGATTGCCGAGATTTAGCTTACTCCCCTCCAGGCTGCGTCTCGGCAATCCTGAAAGGATTGACTGCAAAAGGGAGGCGTATCATGAACGCCAAGTCCCGAGATATCTACCAGTGTGAGTCCTGCGGTGCGTTGTACGATGGAAGTGTCGCCAGCTGCAACAAGAAGGAGAGTGAATTTACCTGTGACGAGTGTCAACATACGTGGACCTCCTGCAAAGAGCCCACTTACTCGGGTAAAGCCACATGCCCAAGCTGCGGAAAGAAAGTGGGCGTGTCTTACATGATCACCGGGCGACTGTGCGGCGGGAAACTTACATTGTACAAAGAGGAGCAATCCTCGTAAGGTAGTTAAGGGATGCCCCCGAGGCGCTTTATGCGGCCTTGGGGGCCGGACTTATTCAGACAGGAAACCCGTGCGAACGCGCATTTCGAAATCTCTCTGGGAAAATGCTTCCCAGTTTTTATATTAGTTTTATAAAAAGAGAAAAGAAAATGTTCGCACGGGTTTAGTTATTATATATCTCTCTTAGTCTTATTTGCAATTCTTCAAATCCCATCATTGCTATCCCCAATTTAATGTCACTATTGCTCTTTCTTATGTCAGGATGAGTAGTTTTTAGTCAACTTACGTCAAGCAAAATCTTTATGTGGTATTTAGACTATGGGCTATATATAGATATATACAATTTCTAAATAAATTGATCATACTATAGGATTATGATAAGATACGAATACAAATAATCGTGCTCTGTAGTCACATGCGACCCCAGAGCCATTTTTGTATGTATAGCACTTTGACATTCCTGAAAGCAAAATAATTCCTTTTCTCGCCTCGCCGAAACCCGGTGAAGGCGGGTTAATATTTTCTGACCACGTCAAATGTGTCTTCGGACCGGCAGGTGCCGGAAAATTTGGAGATGAAAAAGGTTATGATATAATCTTTGTATGAAACCCGACAAAAAGCTAATGCTAAAGATTTCTCTACCTGTATCTTTCTTTAAAGAAGGCGCGACTTTTATCGCTTACTCGCCTTCTCTAGATTTATCAACTTCAGCAAAATCTTTTGAGCAAGCCAAAAGGCGCTTTAATGAGGTTGTAGAGATTTTCTTTGAAGAGCTAATGAGTAAAGGTACTCTTGAAAAAGTTCTAACTGAGCTAGGGTGGCAAAAAATTCAAAAACAGTGGATTCCTCCCACTCTCATCGCTCAGGAGTCTGAAACCTTTAAACTAAGCTTCGCGAATTAAGATGCCTTACCTCGCTCCTATTAAAAGGAAAAAATTTGAAAAGTTCCTTGAATATGTAGGGTGTGAACTTAAAAGACAAAAAGGTGATCATTTAATTTATGATCGGTTAGGATTTGATCGACCAGTCGTGATTACTACAGATAAAGATGTACCGGTTTTCATAATTCGAAATAATTTAAGAACACTGAAAATAACTCCAGACCAATATATAGAAATTTTAAAGAAAATTTAGCTCTTGTCTCCAGATTTTCCGGTATCTGTACCGGTTTTAGTATCGATTGACACACCTGCGTGTTGCCAATGGCAACCTCAGATGTGACGGGACTTTAGGGATTTGCGCAGTCCCCGGAGTCCTTCTTTTTCCTAGGAGGAAAAAACCATGAACAAGCGCATCAGGCTGTCGTTTTTGGCGGCTGCCCTCGGGCTGGCCGCGATTTTTGGGCTGGTCGCCCTGGCGACCGTGACCGCCCACACAGTGCAGGCGGATGACGACGACGCCCAGCTCGAGCTGTCGGCCCATGGCCCGACCGAAGTCTACGTCGGGCAGGTGATCACGGCGACGTACGTCGTGACCGCAGTGGGTCGAAATACACATGTCGAGGTTGGGCAGTTCCAGAGCGCCCTGGACAAGTTCGTCGCACAGGGAATGAGCTCTGGATGTGCAATCCACGAACTTAACGCTCTGTACTGCCAGGTTGGGACAGTACGGAGTGGAATGACGGTCAGGATTACGCTGACCGGATACTTCTCGACAACTGGCACAGGGGTTGGGTACGGGTACGCCCTGTGGGACGGCTGGGCAAGGTCGACCCAAGACCCGTGGGGGGCCCGGGTAGACTACACGATTTTGATCCGTGAGAACTCGCCCACGCCGACGCCGACCGCGACGGTGACTCCCACCCCGACCCCCACGAGCACTCCAACACCGACGAGCACCCCGACCGACACGGCTACGCCGACGCCGACGGCTACGCCAACGTCGACCAGCACACCCACGCCCACGCCAACGCCGACCAACACGGCAACCCCAACGCCGAGCTCGACGCCGACGCCGACGCCGACTGACACGGCCACACCGACCGCGACGGCTACGCCTACCGTAAACATGGCCACCTATAAAGACGCACAGATCTTTCGTGACTCACCTGTCACACCCACACCGGGCATAGTTGTCCCAGGTGACAGGGTCGTGTACACAGTGCTGGTCACGAACACTGGCGAGGCTGACGGTGTGGGCCTGGTGATCAGCGACGCAATCCCTATCGGCACGATCTACGTGCCAAAGAGCGCCGCTTCAAACGGCACTCTGGTCGTGGGCAACCCCATCGTGGTCACCATGGATGTGCTGCAGCCAGGGCAGGTTCTCTCACTCACCTTTGCGATCATAGTCAACCCGCCCCCGCTCGGCCCGCGAATCGACAACCTCGCGATCATCGAGGCCCAGAACTTCGATCCGCCCGATCCCCGGGTGACACTCCTGGTCGCTGGTCGCCGCTACTACCTGCCGCTTATCACGCGGGACTTTTAGGCTAGTTAGCTTTCAGGAATTAGGGAGAGAGAGGCAATAGCCCCTCTCTCCTTCCGGGGGGTGAGAAATCACCTTCGTCATCCCGACGGCAGCGTCGGGAACAAAATAATTTGACTAAAAAATAAATTAAAGACGAAAGAAGTATCACCCCTCGGAAAAACACAAGAAAACATATAAATATTAAGGCTAGAGAAATGTTCTTCAATCATCTTTGACGAATATCTCTCTGCTCTTAGAATATACCTATTTGCAGGTAAATAATTCTTTGAGTGGGATCGCACTTTGACATTCCTGAAAGCAAATCCTAAAAAATCTTTTGTGGAGCGCACAAGGAAGTTGAAATTACTCTTTATCTTTTTTAATTTTATGAATTCGTGGCCAGTTTTTCTTATCTGTCCAACAGTTTAAACATATTTCAGAAGAGGGACCAAAGAAACAAATGTTGATATAAACGAGGGGATCTTCTCGGGAATATTCTTTAACCTCACGTTTGCAAATATCACAAAATGTTTTGGATGACATATACGAAAGAATATGGACAGAAGAACCAATGGCAGACCTTTACGTTAACAAGATATTTACAAGTTGTAAAGAAGACAATAAATATCAAAGAGTATTAATTAGGTCAATTAGAAATTTTGACAATTCAACAATCTTGCGCGCTTCACAAAAATTCCACCGGAAAACCGGTGTTTTGATTGACGTTTTCCTAGTGTCTCCCTAGTTGGGGACCTGGGAACGAGTCAGGGCTTTCGGGGCAGTGCGCACCCCCAGGAGTCCTTCTTTTTCCTTTGAAAGGAGAAAACAAAAATGAACATCAAGCGCATCGCGGCCGTCCTCGGACTGGCCGTCCTCGTCCTTTTCGGGGTCCTTTCCCTCACGGGTAGGACCGTAACCGCAGCGCCAGCTGCGCAAAGTCGCACAACCACTGACCAAGTCACAGGTACTGTCAAACACGAGACGTTGTCGGTAGGATTCAATACGTCAGCCGGAGATGCCAGCGCGGCATCGTTGCAGATCAGCGGGATCGGCCCTAATTCGACAACAGTACAAGAAGTCGTCACCCACACGTTTTCCTTGGCGTCAAGGGGAACGAACTCCAAGGTGGAGATGTTTACTATCCTGCCTCCCGGGTTCACTCTGGTGTGGGTTTCCCTGACCGAGTGCCGACTGGCTGCGCCACCGGAAGTACGGTGCCAGTTTGGCACATTGCAAGATGGCGAGACTCGGGTGGTGAGTTTGGTCGGCTGGTTTGAGAATACGGGCACATTCGATGTCTGGATGGCGGCCAAATCGAAGCAGCAGCAGTCTCAGGTCGAGGCTCACGTGCTGACCAATGTAACTATGCCGCCAACGCCTACCCCCACACCAACGCCGGGCCCGACCCCGACACCCGCGCCAGTTGTACCGCCGCGCATCAGCTTGAACAGCTGGTTCGATTGCGGCGACGCGCAGGTCGACGTCGAAGTTGTTTGTAACTTCAGAGACGGCGACCGCTGGCACATCGTCCGCCGGGCTAACTTCCCGAACGGCTATACCGCCGTTGACGACCAGTGGATCGACATCAACTGGTCAGCGGACGGTCAGTTTTACTGGATCATAGGCTGGTGGCAGTTGCCCACCGGCTGGCAGTTGAAATGGATGGATGCCAACATGGAGTATCATGAGGTCGACTCCGGGAATATTATCACCTCGACCAACATCCAGTACTGCCCCCAGATCCAGATCGACCCCGGCCAGGAAGTCACAGTCGGCACGGTAATTACGTTGACTGGGTCCCAGAAGAATTCCAGCGGCATGTCGTGGTCTGTCGGAGGTACATTGATTGGGTCCGGCAACCCGATTACCTACAGGACCAGTGAGGTCGGCGCGTTCACGGTGGTCGTTACCTCCACTAGCGATATCGGCTCAGTAACAAACACGACGCAGATCACTGTGACGAATACCGCACCGATCGCGGTGGCGGGCGAGGACCAGCTTGTCCAGCCAGGATCAACTGTCCACTTGGACGGGTCACTCAGCACCGATCCCGATGGACACGAGATCATTGGCTACGACTGGCAGCAGACCGGCGGTATCCCAGTCGTCCTCAGCAGTGAGGTGGTTAGTCGGCCGACTTTCACCGGTCCGGGGAGCGGCAGCGTGTTGACCTTCAGTCTTATCGTCACCGACGAGTTCGGGCTGGCCAGTACACCAGACGAAGTCATCGTGAAGGTCAACTTTCTGACTTACTTGGTGTCAATCGCCAAGAACGCCCGCACGTTCTGTCCACCCCCTACTGTGGAGGTTTCGCCGCACAGTGGCATGCCCAATTGGTACTGGGCTGAGATCCGTTCGAATTGTAACATCACTGAGTGGGGTTGGCTCTACCCCAGCCACGACCTCCCCCCCGTGCAGTACGCAGTCGGCCCAGCCGACCGCTGGAAACCGTACCCGGGCGGGTGGGGTGAAGTCGGCGAGATTACGCCGTACGGCTTCATTTGGGTCGACTTCCAGGTCGACCCGAATTCCGCAGGGGTGGAATTCAAGTTTATCCACTCCAATTCGGGTGGGGTGGTAGTACCACCTGAGGAAGGCGACTGGGACTGGATCCAGTTCGGCTGGAAGCCCGAGCCGCCCGTTGACTAAGAAAGGAGAACTTTCAGGAATAAAGGAGAGGGAGGCAACTGCCTCTCTCTCCTTCCGGGGGGTGAGAAATCACCTTCGTCATCCCGACGGCAGCGTCGGGAACAAAATAATTTAACTAAAAAATAAATTAAAGACGAAAGAAGTATCACCCCTCGGAAAAGCACAGAATGATATTATATACTTAGTCAGAAATTACGATTAAAATGCCAAGTCCGGAAGAAGTTGAATATCCTGCAGAAATCCCCTTTTTTCTCCGTCCTGATCAGGTTTTGTCTACCGAACCAGCCACTCTTAGAGCAATGGCCGAAAAGACAAGTGGTGTAGGAGCAACGATACTGGCTAAATCCGCGGATTTTCTGATCAAAGTGAATGAACTTAGACACGATGGTATTCCTAATCTTCCCGAGGCGGACCCGGAACTAATTAGACAAGTTGTAGAAACACATCCGACCGTAATAAAAAAACACGGCCTAACCAAACCTGAAATGGCTGTATATATAACATATTTGAGAGGTCCCAAAACAGAAAAAGTCACATTAAGGGGTTATTTGTCAATCTTACTGTCTGCAGTAAGAAATTATTCGCAGACAAATCCCGAAGATCCTGATCTTGCAAGCGCAAAAGAATTAGCTCATAAATTATTGGCTGTACAAGATGCAGTTAACGACAATGCTGCCAGAAGACAAAAGGGTAAACTGACAACTAAATCCGTACCTCCTGGGGATCAGAAATTCCGCAAAACAACTTCTCCACCCCAACCAGAAGCGGAATATACATTTTTCGACCCAGCAACTGGTAAAACAACCACCCGAAAGGTTAAAGGTCCTCGTAAGTTTACCTAGACCTGCTTATTCCTCATTTTTTAAATTCATGAAGGAAAGAACCAGACACTGATCAAAAAGTAAGCCCTAAAATTTTAATTAACCCACCAATCTTTGCCATCTGTTACAATCTCAACATCTCCAACCTCGTCAGTTCTCAGTAATTTGGTACCCTGTTCGCTTAGTAACTTCAATATCTCCTCGTGCGGATGTCCATACCTATTATTTTTGCCAACAGAAATCACAGCTATTTCCGGTGAAGTCGCGTCCAAAAAATCTTTGATCAAACCGTTCCGGCTTCCATGATGAGGTACTTTGATATATTCAATGTCATGAATTCTTCCAGAATCCAAGATATCTTTTTCTATAACCGGTCCAATATCTCCTGTTAGAATCGCGTCGAAGTCAGCGAAACTTAGATTAAAGACGATTGAAAAATCATTCAAGTCACGCTTGGTTGTAAATGCGCCAAGCACACCCTTTTTAGCCGAAGCTTCGGCAGGTAAGTTCGAGGATAAAAGTTGGCGTGAGGGATTGAGTATGTCTAACCGTATCTCACCTAACCTTATATCCATACCGTCAATGGGATTAACAATTTGTACCTGAGAGGAGTATATCAAATCTTTTAGCACTTTATACCCTTGAGTGCTATTATCTACACTTGGAGCTAAAAAGTAATTTACTTTATAACGTCCAAAAACATCAATTAGACCAGCGTAATGGTCAGTTTGAGGATGGGACATTACTACTATCTCAATTTCCCTATCCCAAAAAGGCATAAACTTCGCGAGACAGTTCATTACCTGGTTATTTGGTCCCCCATCAACCAGAATCTGACTAGATTCAAGTTGGATTAAAATCGCATCTCCTTGTCCCACATCACAAGCAATAATGTGAAGTTTATCGTCATAAGAAGAAAAAACCCAAAACCAAATAGTCAAGACCACCAAAACCAGAATTATCAAAAATTTCCCACTCATTTAAAAGCTAAAATCTCAATTAGTGTAGTAAACCACCAAGTTAAAGGATATGCCATTAACAAAATCGTCTGACCCAGTGGTTCAAACACTACTCCAGCTATCCCTCCCAGAGCTCCAATTATCATGATTCCAGGGATCGTCCATAAAATTAAAGCATTAATGAGAGGACTTAATAGATTAATAAACCCAAACACAAATAAAAGAAGCGGTGAAACTGCGATTTGAGCCGAAATCGTAGTCGACAAACTTTCTCTAAAAATTCTAGGTAACATTGATAACTTAGATTTTAATTTGCCCTCGAAAAGAACAAGCCCTAGTGTCGCCAAAAAAGACAATTGAAACCCGACATCTTGAATCCAATCAGGTTTCAAGATAATCATCAATAATCCTGATAGAAATAAGGCGTTCACGGCAGAACTTAACCGACCTTGTGCCTCAGCAGTGTAAGCAATCGAACCCATGATTGAAGCCCTGACAATTGGCGCGTCAAATCCCGATAAAAGTGCATAACCCCAGACTCCAGAAAGTGAAGCAATTACGGCTTTTTTCCGATCGATGAATAAAACCAAAGTTTCGATTAAAAACTTAGCAACAAATGTCACGTTCACACCGGAAGCTACGACGACATGAAGCGTCCCAGTACTCTTTAGGTTCTCCCAAAAATATTTCGGTATAGAAGCCTTTGATCCCAAAGTAATGCCCGCAATCAACGAACTATGTGGTTCTGGTAAAGACCTTTGATATACTTTAATAACCTTATTTCTAAATTGATACAGAAAATTTTTGTTCTCTTCAATGTTAACAAGTATTGGGTTTGATAATCTGCCATCGCTTACTACACCTTCGACCACCACAGAGTCGCCGTAAGTAACTACGGGGTATTTTGGAAGGTATATTTTTAGATTTTGTAAAACAATTCTCTGAGAGTTATCAAAATATAAAGGTTCAGATATCACCCTATCAGTTATTCTGATTTTATCTCCGTCTTTGTATATAGGTCTTGAGGTAAAGGCTCGCAAAACCGCAAGGAGAATAAGAACACAGTAAAAAATATATCGCATGTCAATACGCGGTGATCTGTTCTTTTATTCTCTCATACACATTCTCTTTTAAAATTTTCTTGGACAGCAACTCTTCCACAGATGAGTAAGGACGTTGTTCAATGATGTTTTGGGCGTAAACAGGCCCAATTCCCCACAAGGACTCTAGTTCTTTTTGACTGGCGCTGTTAATGTTTACTAAGCCGCTTTCACCTCCCAAAACACCTGTACCACCATCACTACTTGTACTACTTTCTCCCACACTTGGTATGTAAATCTTCTGCCCATCAGAAAGGCGGCTGGCGCGGTTTACTTTTTTTTCAACATAGTCTAAATCAGCTTCACTTGTTAATCCACCCGAAAGAATCAATATGTCTTCAACTCGTGATCCTACTTTGAGGCTGTATACTCCAGGACTTGCGACTTCTCCGACAATCTCCACCAATATTTCAGTTACGTTTAAGTCAGAATCGTCAATTATCTCCACTTTCGGCTTTTCGGAACCGTAATTTCTGGCAACCATTATTCCCGCACCAATTAAAATAAACCCCACAATTAATATCAATATCTGCCATCGAAAGCGCTCAAGCATACTTCATTTTCTTGCTTTTTGCCAAAATTTGTCAAATAATACTTATAAGTGACTAGTATGAAATACGTAAAATTCCTAACTACACTGTCGGTACTGTTTGCAATCTCAAACTTTCTGGGCTCAAGGGAAATAGAAGCTTCAGAAGGATATGTGGAACTTAAAAGTACTCTTGGTGAAAAATCAAGATGTTACGCAGCATCAGTACTCATGCGCGATCTCAATTACAACATAGTCTTAAGTTGCAGGGATATTATTTATCCCGGAAATCCCAATGAATTTAATTATCTTGTTTGGGCATCTCCAAAAACAGGCGGATTACCCATAAAACTTGGTGAATTAGGCGTTGGGAAAGCGTTTTTCCGAACGCCAATTGAGTTTACGTCTCTTTACGTAACCAGAGAAAAGGATGTAAAAGCCGCGTCTCCTTCTCAAAACGTCGCACTTGGAGGAGTTGTCCAGCCAATAACTTTCTTAGAGGGGACTTATACACCGCAACCCACCACCGCAAGCCAAGAAAGTGATGGGGGTGAAAAATTCACACCCCCGACGCCAAGTACGCAGGAAAGCATACTGGCTTCATTGAAAAAGGCGGGTCTTATTTTCGGATCTGTCATCGTCCTTATTGTGCTTGTTGTTATCATCACCCGAAGATAACTTACCTTTAATATCTTATGGCCGAAGCAAACGAACAATCTAAACCATTAGAAGAAAGTGTTGCTGGTATTATAGGATTAGATTTAAATAGTCAACCTCGAAGACAAGAATTAGAAGAATTTTGTGAGTTAGTAAGACAAAGACGGACACCAGAAGGTGGCTACCAATTTCAAATAATTCGCCCGATACCCGGTACAAGAGATCCAATCAGGTTACGATTGCTCCCTACTACCGACAATGATCCTACAGGCGAACCAGGCAGATATAAAGAAGTATTTGTAGTGCGCGTCATATCAGGGCGAGAAGTCACTAATGATGCAGAGATCGGAGAGCTTCAAAGAGTTGCCAGGGAACTTGAGCCAATTCTTGGAGTTCCCTGCCGAGTTGACGAAAGTAAATTCCAAATCCGTAGTAAACCTAGCAGATTTCGAATTTTTAGACGTTAAAAGATAACAAAATTAATAATTTTTCCAGGCACAAAAACTATCTTTTTGGCCTCTTTTTCTTCTAACCACTTGGCCACACTCTTGTCATTTTTTGCACTTTCAATCACAAAGTCTTTGTTTTTAACATCGTTAGCATTTACAACAACTGTACCCCTAAATTTTCCGTTAACCTGCACCACAATTTCTATAGTTTTCTCTTTTATAGCGTTTTTGTCATGCTTTGGCCATCTTGAAGTATGAATGGAATAACTATTACCTAAAACGTTTACCCAAACTTCTTCGGCCAGATGCGGCGCAAAAGGCGCAATTAACTTCACCAAGATTTCTTTAGCCAACTTACTAATGCTGCCTTTTTCCCGGATTATATTTACCAATTCCATTGTGGCAGCAATAGACGTGTTGTATCTAAATTCAGCCAGATCTTCAGTAACTTTTTTGACAGTTTTATGGAGCTTTGAAATCACCTCCGAAGAATCCCTATTTGTCGTTTTCAATGTAAAAGTATTCATAAGCCTGTCTACAAATCGCTTCATTCCTTCAATACCGGTATCCCTGAAGTCAGATGTGGCATCCATTGGCCCTAAAAACATCAGGTAAAGGCGAAGCGCATCTGCACCAAACTTTTCTATATAAAGATCGGGGTTAATTACATTCCCTCGTGATTTACTCATTTTAGACCCGTCTTTAATGAGCAACCCGTGAGCATAAAGCTTTGGAAAAGGCTCTTCAAATTCAAGATATTTAAGATCGTGAAGCACCATGGTCACAAACCTTGCGTACATCAGATGAAGTACCGCGTGCTCGGCTCCACCGAAATAAAGGTCGGTAGGCAACCATTTCCTGGTGATTTCAACGTCCCAAGGTAGGCGGGAAACCCCGACAGACGGGTAGCGCAAAAAGTACCAGCTGCTATCTAAAAATGTATCAGAAACATCCGTCTCCCTTCGTGCAGCTTCTTTGCACTTCGGGCAAACCACCTTATAAAATTCAGGATGATTAGCCAAAGGCCCGCGGCCTTTTCCCTCCGGCTTATAGTCCTCAATTTCTGGAAGCTCTACCGGAAGATTTTCTTCCGGATACCATCCAAAGTGATCCCAATCATTTGAGCGATCCACCTCCACTGTAGCTTCGGCGGGCAGGCTGGTCATCTCAGTAAAGTAGGATCTTTTGCTTTTTGCACAAGATTCGCAGTAAATCATCGGAATCGGTGGACCCCAATAGCGCTGTCTCGAGATCAACCAGTCACGAAGATGATAGGATGTAACTCTTTTTCCCCAACCCCTCTGTTCCAAATAACCCATCATTTTCTGCGTTGCCTTATGAATATCCAAACCATTTAGGAACTCGGAGTTTACCATAATCCCCTCTTCTTCTTGAACCTGACTAATTCGAGTTATATCGGACTTATCATGATCGGAGCCCATGACAACGCGAACAACGGGCAAGTCAAATTTTTTCGCAAACGCAAAATCCCTCTTGTCATGGCCAGGCACACCAACAACCGCACCTGTTCCAACATCCATCAAAACAAAATCAGACACCCAAATCGGCATTTTATTACCATTAAGTTGATTTATAGCAAAAAGACCTGTAAATACTCCGGTTTTCTCACGTCCTTCCGACATTCTGTCATCTTTTGATCTGTTCAGAGAGCTTTTGATATATTCCTCAACTTTTTTTGAACGGTCGCTTGAGATTAGCCGAACCAAGTTCTTTTGAACATATTCGGGAGCAACAACAATGAAAGTTGCTCCGAAATTTGTATCTGGCCTTGATGTCCAAACAGTAATGGTCTTGTTCGCTTTTTTAATAGAATAAGTAATGTTTATTCCCTCTTTCTTCCCTATCCAATTCTTTTGTGCTGTTTTTATTTTCTCTGGCCAGTTAATCTTGGATAATCCCTTCAAAAGTCTATCCGCATAATCAGTAATTCTAAAAAGCCATTGCTCCAAATCTCTTTTTTCAACTACCGTGCCACAACGTTCGCAAACTTTTGTCTCTTCGGGGTTTTCAACCGGACTTCCGTCAATCTTTTTAGGGTCTTTTCCCGCTTGTGCCGGAGTCATTACTTGCTCGTCTGCCAGGACAGTTTTACACGAAGGGCAAAAATTAACCTCCATCTTTTTTCTGTAAGCTAATCCAGCTTTAAACATTTCCACAAACAACCATTGTGTCCACTTATAGTAATTCAGATCGGAAGTTGTTAATGATTTACTCCAATCATAGCCATGACCCAAGCTCTTGAATTGTTCCGTAAAGTGAGGAATTGTGCGTGATAACATTGTCTGGGGTTGTTCGCCGGTTTTGATTGCGTAGTTTTCAGGATGAATTCCAAAAGAGTCATAACCCATCGGTTGGAAAACTTTCTTGCCTTTCATTCTCATAAAACGCCCAAAAACATCGGAACCAGTTGAAGAAAATGCGTGCCCTGCGTGCAAACCTTCGGCCGATGGATAAGGAAACATGTAAAGGTTGTAAAATTTATTGTTTGAAACCAAAAAATCGGGAGAATAAATCTTATCCTTTAACCAACGCTGCTGCCACTTTGCTTCAATTTTGTTATAATTGTAACTAATCTTTTTCTTCACAAGCCAATTTTAGATTGAGGCTCAACAAAAAGCAAACCGAGGCCAATATTAAAATATCACCCATATATTCGGCCTATCATTAATTATATATACCATTAGCAATCAACTACTTGGTTTGCTAAAAGATATTTCTTTAAAACTTATAGTTAATTAGTTCTAAATAATACTATCTTAATATAGGGTTTTATTTTAAAAGTAATGCAACAAATTTCAGTTAATAATAAACGTAATTATTTATACTATTTGATTTGAACATTATATAGTTTTCCGAATTTATATTCCGCAACTAAAGGTATATTAAGATTTATATTGATGTATTTATAATGCCTGGTATATAACGCATTATATAAAATATTAATTGGTATTATTAATAACCCTGTGATTAATTTAAAAATCTATAAACGAATTGACATATTTACACAATATGAAAATTAATAATAATATAGGTTTATTCATTTTATAAAAGTACTACACAATATATGTGTATGTTAAAACCTATATTGTATTTAGATCGAAATCTGCAAACTATGCAACTTTTTTTAAACTAATTTTTGTCTAAAATTTCGTAGTTGATAAAAAAATGTGGTTTAGTGCTATTTTGCCAAAATTCCACTACTTTTAAGTGTTGTGTTTTTAACAGCAAAATTGTAAAAAGAATAACAGTATGAAAATATTAGTACTAGGTGGTAGTGGTTTTATAGGCTCACATTTAATTGACAACCTGAAAAGAAAGGGTTATAAAGTAACCAGCTTTGATAGAACCCCCAAAAATATATCCACAAACGGTGTCAAACAAATGAAAGGAGACATAATGGACGTTAAACTTTTAGAAAAAGCGGTCAAAGAGCATGATGGAGCAATAAATCTTGTCGGTAGATTGGGCTCTGCAGAAACTATTGGGTCACCTCACGAAAGCGTAATTGTAAACACGTTGGGAGCCCTTAATTTTTTTGATGCAATTAAAAAATACAATAAAAAGGGGGTAACTATAACTATGGGTGCATGGTCCTGGACAAATACTTACTCGATTACAAAGTACGCTGCTGAAAGGTTTGGGATCATGTATAACCTTTATCAAGGTACAAAAATTGCTGTCGTCCGCGCCATGAATGTTTACGGCCCCGGCCAACATCACGCACCGGTCAGAAAAATTGTTCCAAACTTAATCTTACCAGCGTTAAGAAACGAAGAAATAATTATCTTCGGCGACGGTAAACAACTTATTGATGTTATTTATGCTGAAGATAACGCTGAAATCCTGGCTAGAGCCCTCCTGAGTAATCACAATTCTTATGACAAGATAATAGAGGCCGGAACAGGCAAACCCATAACAGTAAACTACCTTGCCGGTCTTATTATAAAACTTACCAAAAGTAAGTCCAAAAAACGATTTGTACCAATGCGAAACGGTGAACCTTTTAGATCGGTAACTCGTGCAAATCCCCGGACACTACAACCATTAGGATTTAAAGCGAAGAACTTTACTCCTTTAGAGCGGGGCTTAAAAAAGACAATTGCTTGGTACAGGCAACACCTGGAAGATTTTCCTCCAAATCCATGGACTTCACAATAGACAGCGCTCTTTATATAATTGAAAAAATTTTAAGAGGCACTTCAATATCTATTCATAAAATAAGGCTTAGTCAGCGAAAACCGCTTAAGGATTACAAAAAAATAAAAAAAATTAAGCTCGACTTAGGTTGCGGGGGAAGAAAGAAAAATGGATTCATTGGAATAGATGTAATATTAGGTCCTGGTGTAGACATCGAACAAAACTTAGAAAACGGTATTCCCTTTTCAGACAAATCTGTTGCTGAAATTTTTTCTTCTCACTTCCTAGAACACCTATCCCATCAAAGTGTTCCTTATGTTATAAAAGAATGTCACAGAGTTCTTGTTCCACACGGCAAACTGACTATAGAGGTTCCCGATCTGGAAGCATGCCTCCAAAAATTTCTTTCAGCCAAAGAAAAGAACCGGTGGGAATGGGTTTGGGAGTGGATATTCGGTAACCAGAAAAAAGACTATGAATTCCACAAAACAGGGTTTACAAAACAAAGACTGGTTTCTCTTTTGACAATTGCTGGATTTAATAATATTAGTCTTACCAGCTACAAATTCGGGAGTATGCCTTCGCTACGAGTAACGGCAATAAAGCTGGTATAATCAGATATATGCCTGAGAGAATTAGATTCGCCGATCAACCATGGCATATATATTATCAACAAGAACTTAAGGGTAGGTACTCACCTATCCTGAGCGTTTTGGCACAAGAGCTTCAAAAAGGTACAAAAAAAAGACAAAATGATACTCGCCGTTTTGTCTGGTGGGATATAGAAAACCATTCAATGGCGGTCACTGTCGCAGCAAACATTATGGCGAGAGTATTTAATAACAAGCTTGGCGCAACTGTCGAAGAAACAACAGCAGGGGCACTACTTCACGATATAACAAAACCTCAAGAAATAATTTTTGACGATCTAAAGGATACCACTAAGAAACGTGTTATGATCCAAAGCCTCGTAACAGAAGGCTATGCCACGCAGGCGGATATTAAAAGGCTTAATAAAAATCCGCAACAAGCTCTTTCCATTTATGAAACGGCAGTACACAGAAAGGCTATTAGCGATTTAATCCGAGAACGCAGAGGTACACTAACTCGATTCGGAGACCCTGAAAAAATTCTCACGCTTTCTGACTCGTCTGGAATACCGGTAATATATCTTCCCAAAGATAATCTAGGTCATTACCTCCACTCACTCTGCCAAAGAGTAGTTTTTGTAGCTGATCAGCTTGCTCAGGGAACGGATTTTGTAGAACTTGAAACAAGGCATCAAAGAGCAAGAAAAAGATATAACCCTCTAGAAATTGACAAGTTGTATACATATGCCTATCGCTGTGGAGATGAAATTGCTCATGAAATAGGCTTGGAATCACATCGAGATTTACCAACCTGGATTGAGTCACAAATAACAAAATAGCTAAAGTTTAAGCCTCTTTATTTCTGATGCAATCTGAGTAGTTGATGGTTTAATTTTTCTGCCGTGAGGAAACGGGGAAAAAAGTATAAGATTCGCCCCCACTTCCTTCGCCATCCCTCTTCTAATCTCCTGCATTTCGGGTTTATCACTATTTACAGCCAAGATAATATCCGGCGAAAGCATTTTGAATGCACGCCTAAAATTTACCTTGTCCGGAGTAACCGGTTCGCGAAGAATCAAAACGTAGTCAACTGACTGATGACAAGCAAGTATATATGCCCTATCCTTCTCTGAATATATTGGACGACCATTTCCTTTCCAGGCTTTGGCTGCGTCATCTGGTCCCAAACCGATAAAGAGAATGTCGCCTTTGTTTTTCGCCCAGGCAAGCATTGATGCATGGCCAACATGATATAAATCAAAAAAACCGGTCAAAAACACAATTTTTTGCTTATTTTTTTTGGCACTCTCTCGAATATATGCAATGTCTTTATATTTAATTATCTTTTTGAGTGGGTCCATGCTGTTTATTCTAACCAAGTTGTAATAACATGTTAATATGAAAATTTTGGTTACCGGCGGATGTGGGTTTATTGGAACAAATTTGTGTCTGTCCTTAAAAGCTAAAGGTTACAAAATAACAGCGCTGGACAATTTTTCCAAAGATGGTTCCAAAGAAAATGCGAATATATTAAATAGAAGCAAAATACCAATTTGGGGATATGATCTTAGAAAACAAATTCCTAAAGAAAAATTCAAATTTGATGCCGTTTTTCACCTTGCAGGAAACGGTTCAACACCAAAAAGTATCAAAGATCCCTATGGCGATTTTTTGGATACTGCTTTGGGTACACTTAATATTTTAGAGACTGTTAGAACTAATAAGACTCCTCTAGTCTACACATCCACCTGTAAGATCTACAGTTCAGAGCTAAACATTGTGCCAACAAAAGTAACTGAAACCCGCTATATATGGAATTTTAAAAGTCCGCTTTATAAAAAGCTTAGATTATCAATTAAAGAGGCTGTGTCAAAATTCGGCGTTAATGAGTATTTCCCAGTCGACTCGGTTGGCAAATTCGCCCACGCCCCTTACGGGGTGTCTCACGCCACGGGAGACCTCTATTGTCAGGAGTATTTTTTGATGTATCAAGTACCGGTTGTAATTAATCGCATGTCTACTATATATGGCTTTTATCAACAAGGAAGCGAAAATCAAGGTTTTATTGATTGGATGGTTAAATCAAAAATAAAAAATGAGAGTTTAAATCTTGAAACAAACGGTAAATCCGTACGCGATATCTTGTGGGTTGACGACCTCACTGATTTGTTTCTAGAAGAATTGGTTCAAATAGCTAAGGTAAAAGGAAACGTATTTAATATTGGCGGAGGAAACAAAAACACTATTACAATCAGAGAAACATTTAAATATCTTGACAGTAAATACGGAGGTAGAACAAAGCTAAAATTCGGTCCAGGCAGACCCGCGGACCAAAAAATTTATATAACGGATATACGAAAGGTTAAAAAAACCTTAAATTGGTCACCTAAAACAAGCGCTTATAATGGAATAGACAGACTTCTTAATTGGTACAAAATGCCTAAACCCTAAAATAATCCAATATTGGTTTCCTGCCCATTCTGAGCTGAATTTGCACGTTAGATATATAGGTTTTAACCAGTCTGGTAATCCATACCACAAAAAGTTTTAGTGTTTGAAAGGAAAAAATTGGCAAATTCAGCTCAGTTCTAAAAATATTGAAATATGCTTTTGCATGTTTAAAGTCTAAAAACACTAAAAAAGCTAAGGCCTGCGCTATGAAAAATGAAGTCGGCAATTTCACAAATAAGCCTTCCCTCCTCTCTTTTAGTGAAAAGGAAGCTATTACCTTTTTGTTGATTTCGTAATCATAATAAACCTTTAGTGCGTCTTGGGCGTTTTTCACTTCTTGATTCAAAGAAAATTGAACAACCTTTTTATCAAATCCTTGCAGTCCGTGGCGCCTGAACGCAAATTCTAAAGCTGACGAGTAAAAAACTGGATAACTAGGAAAAATTTTCATTGCCATTTCGTTTTCTGCTGCAATATTGTAATTACTTGTAAAATATCCTACCTTTTGCATAATACTCCTGTTATATAATGTCCAACCTGTCACAGATAAGTGAAAATGGAAATTATTCCACATATATGTGATTGTTGTAGGAGGCTTTAAAAGCATGTCTTTTTTGAATGGTTGATAAACTGCTTTAACCCTGTCCTCTCCATCAATAATATACCCTCCAGAAAAAAATGCTCCGATGTCAGATTTGTTATTAAGCTTATTAATTTTCTCTTTCCATGTCTTTATATAATCGGGCATTAATAAATCATCAGAATGTAGGCTTACCACAAACTCACTATTCGACCTTTTTATTGTCTCGTTCCAGTTTCCTATCATACCTATATTAGTTTTATTCCTATAGACCTTGACGCCTTTACCTTTTAAAGTTAAGGCATACTCGTAACTTCCATCTGTAGAGCCGTTATCCACAATAATAAACTCATCAGGTGGTTCAGCTTGGGCAAATACACTATTTACAGTTTTCTTAAACAAGTCTAGCCTGTTAAATAAAGGAACACTTACCGATATGGTTATTTTATTTCTCATTTCCACCCCCATTTCTCTACAATTACTTTTCCCTTTTTCGGAAAGTAGTATTTCGTAAAAATATTTAGAGTTTTATTATCTAGGACTTGCCTTTTAGGTAGAGCTTTCAAAAAATAATATACCCCCAACAACAATCCTTTAATTGTACCCAGTCTATTTGCTTTCCCCGTTACCACGACATTTGAAAATTGACCCGTGTGGTGAAATAAAAATTTCGGCCAGATACGAATTGGTAGATACATTGCATAAAGCTGTATGTGATTAACAACCGTATGATATCCCATCATGATAGATCGATAGGGATTATTTGAGTAAGTATGGTACATAACAAGATCTGGAAAATATACGACTCTGTACCCAGCTCTCCAAATTCTAATCAGGTGCTCCCATTCGTCTACGTATAAAAAAATGTCTGGATTAAATCCACCAACTCTTCCAAATGCTCTTTTTCTCATAAACGGCAATCCACCCGCACAATCATACCCCCCTTTTACTGCCTCCAATCTTTCGTGAACAGGGACCCATTGAAATGCTTTTTCTGTCGGGTGGATCAAATTTGGAGCAATAAAGCTGACATCGGGGTATCTATCAAACTTTTCGACAACTTTTCTTACGAAATTCTTTGGGAAATACATATCCGCGTCAATCGGAATCAGTATCTCACCCACAGCCTCTTTTAACCCAATATTATGAGCTGATCGACCCATACTCTTTTTTAAGCGAATTAGTTTTACATTGGGATATTTCTCTTTAATTGCTTGGGGGGAGTCGTCGGGAGAAGCATCGTCGACGACAATAATTTCGCAGTTGCTGTAAGTCTGGTCGGTCGCAGAATCAATAGCTATCAATGTATCCTCAAGCTTTTTGTATCTTAAGATTACTATACTGACTAGTGATCTGTCTTTGTTAGTCTTGTGCATATTACGTAGTTAAAGATTTCACTTTTTTTTAATTCTGGTAATTTTGGTGAATTTATTCCAGCGTAGCTCCAAATAACTTCGCTACGCTTTAAATAATATTCTATTAACCTAACTTTAAAATCTTTGAATAATTTTTTAAATGTATTTAAATCATAAACTTTCATGTATGGAGTTTGTATTAGTTTTCCAAATGGTAATGTGACTAAAAGCGTTCCACCAGGCTTGAGCAATCTATAAAATTGCTCTACAACCGCCACATCCGTCGCATTCTTCCGTTCTTTTTCATACCAACCTCTTCCCACATGCTCCAGTGAGGAAATCGCATAAATACAATCATAGCTTTTTGATTTAAGTTTATTATCTAAAATATCCTGGTTGTGAAAAATAAAGTTTGGGTGTGTATAGGGATAGTTGTAAAGATCTATACCTGTAACCCTATAACCAATACTGGCAAGTTGTAGTGGAACCATACTTGAAAAACAACCAAAATCAAGTACTTTACTTCCCTTGGGCAGCTTTTGCACCTGCGACAATACAAAAGGATCCTCGATAATCCTTTCGCTGACGCTTGGTTTTAGAAAAAAATTCCTAATTACAGGTAAAAATCCAATTACAAAAAGGGCATTTTGCCTAAGAGTCGCCTTTTTTCCATAAAAAGCGTTTGAGATTACCCTTGTGTAAGGATAGTTAAACCCCTCTGGAACAAGTCCCTTCCAAAAAAACTTTAATACTTTTTTCATGATTTCAGGCAAATAACTTGGATGTCCAAACCCACAGAATTCCTTAAGATAAACGACTCAAATCCTGTAATAAATGAAAAAACAAAATTAAGAATTTTAACAAAGAAGCTGGGAAGGAATTTTTCTAGATACTTAGTGCTTACAAATCTATATATTTGATTAATGTAATGATAAGTATATTTTTGGGTAATTATTTTAAAACCAGAATTTCTTAATAAACTTTCCAGTGCTATAAGAGAAAAGTGCTGAACATGGCCAAACATTTCTTCATGAGCATTAAATCCAAGTTTTTTATTCAATCGGTAATATAGATTTTTCGGCTCTCCTTCTAGCGACGTCGTTAAATAAAAAATTCCTCCTTTCTTTAGAACTCTATTTACCTCCTTAAGAATTTTTCCAGGATTATCAGTATGCTCTAAAACTTCAATACTGTAAACAGAATCAAAATAATTATTCTTAAAGGGAACGCTTCTGGCGTCTGACAATATGTATATAATATCCATTGAAATACTTTTTGTATGTTTGATTGCTTTTTTATTAATATCTATACCAAAAAACTTAAAACTGGGTAACTCTCGTGCAAGTGTCCTGGTTACCTGCCCCCCCGCACATCCAATGTCTAATATCCTACCTTTTCTACCTTTCAAAACATTAATGTACGGATTGAGGAAATAAAGCCAATAAAATATTCTAATTTTCGATACGGTCTTACTTTTCGAATATATTTCAGGTTCTTTGTACCCTTTCCTAGACATAATTTGCTATGTTCTTTAATAATATTCTGTTGTGTTTTCTCCAGGAATATTTTTTAGATTCCCTATAGGAATTTTGAGACATCTTTAGATTTAATAACTTATCAATCGTAATTTTCCTGACACAGCCACTAAAATCTTCCTGCGAAAACGGCTCTGCTAGGTAGCCAGTATTCCCTTGCTTAACTATATATTTTGGCCCTGCATTATCCCAAGCTACAACAGGCACCCCAGCGGCCATTGCTTCAACAATACCCATCCCAAGATCTTCTTCGGGTGCGGTGTAAATATAACAGAGTGCATACTTGTATAAACTGGTAAGTCTTTTTTTTCCAACTAAACCAGTAATAAAGACTCTTTTCCCTACATCCAACCTTTTCGCCAGACTTCTCAATTTATTTGTATGATCAGTCTCTCCTCCAGTAATTACCAGCCTCAGTTTTGAGTTCTGCCTGTCTGCCGGCGAGGCAGGAGTTTTGAGTTCTGAGATAATTTCAATTCCATACTCAATTCTTTTCGCAGGAAAATGACGGTTTGTTATTAAAATATAAGGATTTTTCCAACGTTCTCCCCATATTCTTTTACTAAATTGTCCCCTTTCAGCTCCCGCCGGGCAATTAATAAACTCCCTCTTGTAAACTCTTTCACATATCCGTTTGGCATATTTCCCATTTGCAAAACAAACCCTAGCATGTGTTATAAAGAATTTGTCAAGTAAAGCAAAAACTGGATTAGCTTTTTTATTGTCAATATTCCTGGGGTGGGTATAAGTAGAAGGGTAAGGGTTATATGTAAAATATGGCTTTCCCAAAAGTATTCCCATCATTGCCGCCCACCATGGACCGGCTTGATTATGACCGAAAAATATGTCGTAGTGTGTAGCACGTAGTATGTGGTATGGAATAAATACAAATGGGAAAAGAAGTGTTGTTAAAATTATCATGCCCTCATGAGGAATTAGTTTATCTAAAAACTCCGGAAGGATCTGCTTGATATTATATCTACCAATTTCTTCAGGATAACATTTTTCTCTGTCGGCAAATGCGGTATATATATCTACCTTATGACCAGTTGATACAAACTGATCAACTTCTCTAAATATTAACTTTTCGGCTCCTCCTGAATAAGCAAACTCTGTATGGAAAACAGCAATCCTCATATTATTTCTAAAATAGCATTTTCTGTTTCTAGTGCTTGTTTTTTTGCGTCAAATAATTTTTTCGCCCTTTTTCTATTGCTTAAACTTAAGATTCTTCTAAAGCTTTTATTCTCAATAAGTTTTATTAATGCCTCTTCCAACTCCTGTCTATTTCCAGGCTCGATTAATAAATTATTATTACCCACCTCTTCTGGAATACCACCCGAGCGAGTTGAAATAATAGGAAGTCCAGACCCCAAAGCCTCCATCAAAGCGTAAGAGAAATACTCTTCCCAGCTACGTATACCAAATAGTGTTTTATACTTTGATGGAGCACAATAAATATCCACCTCGCGATATAAATCGGGTAATTCATCATAAGAAACAAATCCGCGATGATCTATAACGTCTTTACCCAGACTCAGACTTAAACTTTCTATTTTTTTTCTCATCTCACCATCACCTGCAATTATTAATTTTAAGTCTTTGTAGTGCTTCCTAACG
>Ga0209542_10003340_pt1 | contig 34383 bp, 52 predicted proteins | sample RifCSPhighO2_01_FD_184028 | JGI IMG/M metagenome (GOLD analysis project Ga0209542, IMG submission 184028) | Soil microbial communities from Rifle, Colorado - Rifle CSP2_plank highO2_0.1 (SPAdes) (version 2) | ecosystem: Environmental > Terrestrial > Deep subsurface > Rock core/Sediment ...
TATATCAAGAGTGGAATGAAGACGGAACTCCCAATGCCGTATACTGGAGTTTTATTTTCCCTTTTGGAACAACTTATTCTGTTTCTTATAAAAATCCTCGTTTAGGATATGCGTTTACAACCGCAAGCTTATTTAGCGGAACTGTTCCTTGTTCCGTCCAGCCTGTTCCTCCTTCTTTCTTTTGCGGCGGTCCCGGCGAAGATACATGGGGAATCAACTTCGGCATAGCTCCCGCTCACTCAATCTCCGGGAAAATATTTGAAGATATTAATGAAGATAAGAAAAGCACAGGAGAAAGCAACTATACGAAAGCTATTACAATTACTCTTGTCAACAATGCAACAGGCGTTTCTTATCCAGTTACCAAAGACATATCGGGAAATTACACCACAGATATTGCAGGAGTCAAAAAACTTCCTTCGGGACAATATAGTATTAAATTTTCAGGCCTTCAGACTGTTCCTGTAAAGTATAGATTCACATATCCTACCACTCCTTTTAACACTCTTATTGTTAATGTTGGAACAAACCCGGCATTGCCATGCAGCTGGGCGGGATCACTTGAGGCATCGTGTCCTTCGGGAAGCATTATCAATCTTAATATAGGAGTAACTCCAAATGTTGTCTCTTGGTTTCAGTCAGTAGGAGGAGATATGAGATGGGACGCTGGTTTCACGAATGTAATTCCGTCAACAGCCATAGGAGGAGCTTATGCGTCAGTCCCCTCTGTGGGAGGAATGCCTGGGATCATATTCGCAGGAGGCAAGGGCTTTCCTTCGGATTTTGGGACAGGAGGATCTCCCAGTCAAAATCCTCCATTCGGCTGGATTGTGGGAAGTTTTACATATCCTGAAATCTTCAAGAGCACCCGCAGTCTTGTGTCTTCTTCATACAGATACCTTCTTGAAACAGTTAATTATTCGGAAATTAACAAAAAAGGAGTTTCAAACCTTTGCACTACAAACGACTCATACAATTGCATCCTTGATCCATCCCTGACCCATGGGCTCTATTGGATAATCGGAGCGGGAGGCATAGATGCAGATCTAAATCTAAATGGCGCAGGCTACACATTTCCTGTTCCCGAAGGCAGCAGAGATTATGTAATTCTGGTTAAAGGTAATTTAAATATCAATGAAGAAATTCATGTTCCTGTTGGGACAACTGTTATTTTCTCTGCAACAGGAAACATAACTGTTAATAAAAACATAGGAACAGCAATAGTAACGGATTCAACAACTACTCCAATTGAAGGATTTTATTCCGCAGACCACGATTTCATAATAGAGGGAATAAATGACTGCAGCATAGGTCCTGACAAAAGACTGAACATTGGAGGTACGGTTGTTGCAAACGCATGGAGAATTGGCGGAACTTTCATAAACAACAGGAACTTATGCGTTAACAACCAAAACTATCCTTCTGTTGTCTTTATTCAAAGACCTGATTTTCTTCTTAACTATCCCAATCTTGTTTCCCAAATACCAAGAAGCTGGAGAGAGGAAAAACCCTAAAAATTATATGAACGGATTAGGCCATGTCACTCAAGAAATGTACAAAAAGAATAAAGAACTTGCGGAAAAAAATAAAGCTTTAGCGCTTCTTAGAAAAATAGATGAAATAATTCTTAGCAAAGTTACAGATATTGGTCAAGTTGCTCAAGAAGTTGCCAATACAATTGTGAGAGAGCTTTCTTTTAAGTTAGCGGTTATTTTGCTGCTGGATAAAAAAAATAATAATTTGGCAAGACTCGCAATTTCAGAAACAGATTTAATAATTCAGGCAGAAAGCAAGTTAAATCAAAAACTCTTCGGCGAAAAAATTCCCCTGACGGAAAGTGAAAATTTAATTGCAAGAGCCGTAAAAACACGCAGAATGCAGATTACCCATGGCTTGAATAAAACATTAATTCCTCATTTCACCACGGAGCAATCTTTAATTGTTCAGGGAATTATCGGAATCAACGCTTCTTTTGTATATCCTCTTATTGTAAGGGGAGAAATTATAGGAGCAATGGTTATTTCCATCAATGATAAAGATGGACTTTCTCAATTTAAAAACGAATTAATTCCGCGGTTGGCAGGAGTTATTGCTATTGCAATTGACAATTCTCTTCTGTATCAGGAAATTCAGGATGCAAATTTTCGGCTGCAGGAAGTAGATAAGCTGAAAGACGAGTTTGTGTCTTTGGCGTCGCATGAGCTTCGAACTCCAATGACAGTTATTAAATCTTATCTTTGGATGATGCTTGATAAAAATAATGCTCAATCGCTTTCAGAAAAACAAAAAATGTACATTGAAAGAGCGTATACATCAACTCAAAGATTAATTAATTTGGTTAATGATATGCTAAATGTTTCAAGAATAGAATCCGGAAGATTTACCCTTGCAATGCAGTCGTTGGATATAGCGGAATTGATAAATACGGTATATACGGAAATGCTGCCTAAGGCGCAGGAGCAAAAAATAAATCTGGAATTTGCAAGGCCTTTGCAGGCTTTGCCTAAAGTTCAAGCCGATCCTGAAAGAATTGAACAGGTTTTGATAAATCTAATTGGAAATTCCTTAAAATTTACGCCGGAGAATGGAGCGATAAGAATTTCAATCGATTATAATCCGAAAGCGCAACAAGAAATTGTTTCAGTTACGGACAATGGAAAGGGAATTAGTCAAGAAGATATGCCCAAACTTTTCCAAAAGTTTTCTATGGTTGGAACTAATTATTTGATAAAGCAGAATACTCAAGGAACAGGATTGGGGCTGTATTTATCAAAGTCAATAATAGAATTAATGGGTGGAAAAATCTGGGTTGAGTCGGAGGGGGAGGGAAAAGGCGCCAAATTCAGCTTTACTTTAAAAACCGCTTAAGGCTTCAGTTTATTTATTTTTTTCCAGATATATTTTTACTTCCTGAACCAAGGTTCCCGGAGTGATTTGGCTTTTGATTAAGTAGCCATTGCCTAACTTCAGAGCTGTTTTAATTTCCTCGCCTTTGTCTAAATTTGTTAAGAATACAACGCATTTGTTGGGAGCTTGAGGAGAATTATTCTGCATTTGCCGCATTACTTCCAATCCGTCCATTTTTGGCATGATTATGTCAAGGAGAACCATGTCGTAACCGCCAATTTTCATTTTCTGCAAAGCCTCTTCCCCGTCTGCAGCAGGATCAACTTTATAATTCTCCGCAGTTAAGATATCCGTATACAATTCTCTTAAAAATAAATCGTCTTCAACCACCAAAATTCTCTTAGGTTCCATAAAGTCATATTATCAATAGGATTTTGAAAAGTCAATACAATCTGGTATTATTTTTATATATGGCTACAACGGATTTGTCGGATTATAAAAATTTATATTTACAGACTGCAAAAGAGTATATGAATAAAATGGCATTGAGCTTGAATCAGTTGTCTGATAATGCTTCAAATAAAGAAGCTTTGAATGATTTGCACATTGCTTCTCATTCTTTAAAAAGCCAAAGCCAAGTAATGGGCTATAATGATATTGCGAATATCTGTTTAAGTATTGAAAAAACTTCAGACGATATTTTAAATAAAATTGCTCAAATTGATGGTAAATTTATAATTTTTTTGAAAGGTTCTATTGATAAGATTAATTTAAGTCTTGCTCAGATTGAAAAGGGAGATGCTGAAACCGCGTTTAACGCGGTGAAATGAATTCAGCATAGCACCCTTAGAAATACAGTATGAAGATATTGATTATTGAAGACGATAAATTTTTCCAGAAGTTTTATGCAAATAAACTGCAGGAGAAAAAAGTTGAAGTGGAAATTGCTTCTGACGGCGAAGAAGGACTTATGAAAATGAAAAGTATAAAGCCGGATTTGGTTTTATTGGATTTAATTATGCCGAAAGCAGATGGATTTACAGTTTTGACTGGCAGATCTCAAGACGAAGAGTTAAAAAAAATTCCGGTTATTGTTTTTTCAACATTGGGACAAGAAAAAGATATTGAAAATGCTCAAAAATTGGGAGCAAACGGTTATATAAATAAAGGCTTTTTTGATTTTAACAGTATGATTGCTGTGATAAATCGGGTTATGAGTTCTCATTAAGATATAAAACTGCCCTATGCTTATTACAAACGAACAGTTAAAATCCTTGGTTCTTAAAAACGGTCTTATTGATGAAAAAGGATTCGGCAGCCTCGAGGAAGAAGCTAAGAATGCAGATTATACTATTGCCGAAATTTTGGTTGACAAAGACATCATATCGGACGAAAATTTAGGAATATTAATCTCTGATTTTCTCAAATTGCCTTTTGTAGTTTTGGCGAAAGTTACAATTCCCTCCGATGTTTTCAATATAATTCCGGAAAAAATGGCAAGAAAGAAAAAGATTATCTCTTTTGCAATGGATGCTTCCGGACTCAAGCTTGCAATGGCAGATCCCTCTAGCAAAGAATTGGCGCAGATGATATCACAAAAAGTGGGATTGCCGGTTGTGATTTTTTTAGCAACAGAACAAGATATTTCCAACGCCCTAAAAATTTACAGGAAAGATTTGCAAAAAACTTTCGACCAGCTTATAAATGTTGGCGCAGGAACAAGTTCCGTTGGTGAAATTCCCATGTCGAAAATCGTTGATCTCTTAATTAACTATGCGCATCAGGATAAAGCATCGGATGTTCATATAGAACCGGAAGAGAAAGATTCTCTGGTCCGTTTTAGAATAGACGGAATTTTGCAAGATGTGCTTTTTTTGCCGAAAAGCCTTCATGACCAAATAATTACAAGAATTAAAATTTTGTCCAAGCTTCGGACAGATGAACATTTAAGCCCGCAGGACGGGAAAATGAGAGTTAAGCTGGAAGAAGAAGAAATAGATGTCCGTGTTTCCATACTGCCTGTAACAGAAGGCGAAAAAGCAGTTTTAAGGCTCTTGTCCTCCAAATTCAGAAAATTTTCCCTCATAGAATTGGGGATGAATGAAAAAGATTTGGAAAAGGTTAAATCCGCATATAGCAAGTCTTACGGCATGATTTTATCAACAGGTCCTACCGGCAGCGGTAAAACCACGAGTATTTACGCGATTTTAAAGATATTAAATACCCGTGAAAAAAATATTACAACCATCGAGGATCCTGCGGAATACAGAATAAAAGGAGTAAATCAAATTAATGTTAATACGAAAACAAATCTTACTTTTGCAAATGGACTAAGGTCAATCTTAAGGCAAGATCCCAACATTATTTTTGTCGGAGAAATTCGAGATAGCGAAACAGCCGGGATTGCAGTTAATGCTTCTTTAACAGGACATTTAGTTTTATCCACTCTTCATACGAATGATTCGGCAACAGCATTGCCCAGACTTATAGACATGAATGTAGAGCCTTTTTTAGTTGCTTCTACTGTAAACGCGATAATAGCCCAGAGGCTTGTTCGGAAAATTTGCGAAATGTGCAAAAGCACGAGAAATATTACAAAAGAAGAACTTTTGAAAAACTTACCAGCAGAAATCGTCAATAGGTTTATAGGCGGAAAAGCTAGTATGATTATTTATCAGGGGACAGGCTGCAAGATATGCCATCTTACGGGTTATTCAGGAAGAATAGGAGTTTTTGAAGTATTGGAAGTTACGAAAAACATAAAAGATATGATAACCAAAAGACAAGATTCAGATGTAATTATGCAAAAAGCCATAGAGGAAGGCATGACTACAATGTTGGACGACGGATTGGAAAAAGTCATTAGGGGGTTAACGACAATAGAAGAGGTGTTAAGGGTTACAAAAATTCAGAAATAAATAATGTATGAAAACAGAAAATATTTCACTTTCGAATAATGATAAATTAAGCATATTAAGCGATTTGGGAACCATGCTTTCCGCGGGAATTCCTCTTCTGGAATCGGTAGATGCATTGTTGGAAGATTCCAAGGGAAATCAAAAGAAGTTTTTGGAAATATTAAAAGCAGATCTAATTCAGGGAAAGCATGTGTATTTTACATTTTCTAAATTTCCAAATATTTTTTCAAGAGTTGTTGCTAGTATCGTTAGGGCTTCGGAGGAAGCGGGAACGCTTGATGTTACCCTTAAAGATGTTAAGGAAAATTTAAAAAAAGACATGGAGTTTTCGGATAAAATAAAATCTGCATTAATATACCCCTTATTTATAGTTTTTGTTTTTCTTGCAGTGCTTCTTATGATTCTTGTTGTGGTTGTTCCTAAAATTTCCAGTGTTTTTGCAAGACTCAAAGTTGATCTTCCTCTGCCAACGCAGATACTAATTGCTATGTCCAACGCGTTACTTAGTCAGACAATTCCTGTTGTTTTGGGCATAACGGTATTTTCTTTTGCCGTGATTTTTGTTTATAAAACGCAGAAAAAATTTCTATTAAATTTAATATTTAAATTCCCAATTTTATCCGAATTGGCGAAAGATATTGACTTGACAAAGTTTTCAAGAAATTTATATTTACTTTTGAATGCAGGTATACCCATCACAAGCGCTTTGGAATTGACAGAAAATGTTGTTGTGAGCCGCAGGGTTGAAGTGGGAATAAGACACGCAAAGGAAGCCGTAATAGCGGGACATAAACTTTCGGAAGGATTCAAAAACAATAAGCAAGTTTTTCCAAGCATAGCAATAAGAATTACGGAAGCGGGAGAAAGAAGCGGATCATTGGACAAATCCATGTTGGAAATCTCAGAATTTTTGGATTATCAAGTTTCAGCTAAGTTAAAAACTGCAACTTCACTTCTTGAGCCTATTCTTCTGGTAGTTATTGGAGGATTAGTCGGCGGAATGATGCTGGCTATTATTGCTCCTATTTATGGATTAATTGGGCAAGTGGGGGGGAGATAAAAAATCAAAAATCAAAAATCAAAAATCAAAAATCAAGGATTTACTCTGATAGAGTTGGTAGCTGTTGTAGGCATAATGATTACTCTTCTTGGTTTTATCACGATTAGCTTAGTTAATTCGCAGCAGACAGCCTCTTTAACTTCCGTAGAAGAGATATTGTTAGCAGATTTAAAACAGCAGCAATTAAAATCAATGATCGGAGATACCGAGGGAAGAGCGACTTCTGATTCTTACGGCATTCATTTTGACTCAAATCGTTATATTCTTTTCCGTGGGTTAATTTATTTATCAGCGGATACTTCAAATTCCGCAATTGATTTGGGAGACAATGTTCAGTTTGTAAGTCCCGGATTTGATATTATTTTTTCCAAAATAAATGGGGAAATCGCAGCGTCTGCAGTTATAGAATTAATGGACAGTACAAATTCCAGACTAAAAAGAATTCACTTAAATACACTCGGGACAATTACGCAAGTAGAATCGCTATGAAATTCTCAATAGAGGGGGGGCAATCGCTGGTGGAAATAATTTTGGCAATGGGACTTGCAGCAATAATATTGCCTGCATTATTAACGGGTTTGGTTTCTTCGCGTCAGGGAAAAGCGCAGCAAGCTCAAAGAACCCAAGCTGTTTATTTACTAAATGAAACCGCAGACGCTATACGAAGCATTAGGGAAAAAGGATGGGCGTCATTTGCTGTAAATGGCGTTTTTCATCCTGTTATTTCAGGTTCGAGTTGGACTTTAGCTCCCGGATCTACTGTTGCAGATGGCTTGACGCAACAGGTAGTTATTGGAAATGTGAATAGGGATACAAGCGGGGCAATTGTTGCAGACGGAGGGTTGCCTGATCCATCCAGCAAGAAAATTGACATAGCTATTTCTTGGGGATTGCCTTATATGTCAACTGTCAGTACAACTTTATTTATTACCCGATATCTGGATAATAATTCTTTTATTCAAACAACAGTTGCAGATTTTAATGCTGGGATTAATTCCGGCACAACTGTTACGAATACCGCAGGAGGGGAGGTAACTCTGGGCGCGGGGGGAGCGGGCAATTGGTGTTCGCCCAATTTATCAATCGCCGCTTTAGATATACCTAAGCAAGGAGTTGCAGATACAATTACCGCGATTGATGGTCACGCTTTTGTTGGAACTGGAGACAACGCATCTGGTGTTTCATTTGCCAATGTTTCAATTTCCAATACCAATCCGCCTGTTGCCTCAATTGTAGGAACATTTGATGGGTATAAAACCAATGGCGTATATGGTGACGCAAATTATGCATATATCGCAACAGATAATAATCATAAAGAAGTTGTCATTATTGATCTTAGGAGTAAAGACGAAAGCAACAAGTATTCAGAAATAGGTTTTTTTGATGCGCCAACAGACAAAAAAGGCGACCAAATATGGGTTTCTGGGAATGTCGGCTACTTGATTACTGAAAAAAAACTTTATAGCTTTGATCTCTCAAGCAAAAACGGCTCACGGCAGATACTTGATCCCGACGGAGTAACTGTAGGAGATGGGACGCGAGTTGTAATTGTTGGCAGTTATGCCTATGTGGCAATAAAAGGATCAAGCACTGAAGCTCAAATTGTTGATGTGGGCAATCCAAGCAACATGGTTATTGTTGGTCAGGTAGACCTAACAGGAAAAGACGCCAAAGATATCTTTGTTAATTCAACGGGAACACGCGCGTATCTGGTAACAAGCAAGCAAGACACTCAAAAAGAGTTTTTTATCATAAATATTGAGACAAAAATAGGCAATCAGCCAGTTATTGGCAGCTACGAAGCCAACGGCATGGATCCAAAAGCTCTAACAGTAGTGCCTGGGAATAAAGCTATAATTGTTGGAAAAGAAGGAGAACAGTATCAGGTTATAGATATTTCCAACGAAACAATTCCCGTTCGGTGCGGAGGATTAACCCTAGATGTTAATAACCTTAAGGTAAATGGTATCTCATCCGTTATAGAATCTGATGGCGATGCTTATTCTTATATTATGACAGCAGCCGATGATTCCGAGTTTAAAATTATCGAAGGTGGACCAGGCGGCATATATTCAACATCTGGTACATTTGAGTCGGGAGCATTTGATTCTGGATTTCAAACAGCATTTAATAGGCTTGATGTTTCCGTAAATAGACCGAATGCTTCAGATATTCAATTTCAAGTCGCGGTTGCGCCGGCAATGGGAGGCAGTTGCAGTGACGCAGTTTTTAATTTTGTTGGACCTGAAGCAGCTTCATCAGCTTTTTTTACGACAAATGTTACTGCTGGAATTGAATCATTCAATTTGCCTGTGCCAATCACTCTTAATCCAGGAAGATGTTTTAAATACAAAGCTTTTTTTTCCACAACAGATTCCTTATCGAGTCCAATTTTTTATGATATAACGGGAAACTATTCGCCATGATAAAGATTTTCAATTTTCAATTTTCAATTTCCTATTTAAGAAGTTCTCAAAAAGGCGTGTCAATGATTGAGCTAATTTTGTATATGGGTATTTTGGCAGTCATGCTTACAATACTAACTTCCATCTTTGTTTCCGCGCTGGATGTTCAATCGGAATCTCAAACGACATCAAGCGTTGAACAGGATGGTAATTATATTCTTTCCAGATTAGCTTATGATATTCATAGAGCGCAAAGTATAAATATCCCTTCATATAATGGTTTACCGACTATTGATAATTTTCAAATAGTTATTGATGGTGTGAATTATACATATAGTGTGGATGGAAATAATAATCTGATTCTTACCGATAACTCAGGACAAAATAATTTAAATAATTATGGTTCGAGTATTTCAGACTTGTCAGCTCAGCGTTTGGGGAATGCGGGAGGAGTGGAAAATACTTTGAGGATTAATTTTACAGTTACATCAAGAACAAAAAGAATCTCAGGATTTGAAACTAAAAATTTTGAGACAAATCTTTCTTTGAGAAGACAATAGCGAAATTCAAAAGGCAAAAGTCAAAATGCAAAATTACAACTTAAAATTTAAAATTAAGGAGAGTGGACAAGCATTGATTACATTATTATTCTTTGTGCTGATTTCATTGACAATTACTTCGGGAGCAATAATAATTATAATTATCAATTCTCTTTCTGTAAGTAAATCTCAAGAGGGAACATTAGCGTATTACATAGCAGAAAGCGGAGTCGAAAACGCCATGCTTCGCTTATTAAGGGACCCTAATTATGCAGGCGAAACTCTTATAATTGGAGAATCAACGGTAATCATAACTGTAACGGGCAGTAATCCAAAAACTGCTGTTGCAGTCGGGCAAAACGGAAATTTTAAAAGAACAATTCAAGTAGATATGAATTACAATAATGGATACTATACAATTTCCAATTGGAAGGAAATATAAAATATGCTTTCAAAAAATCATCCTATCATTTTATTCATAGACAGAAAGGGCTTTAGTCTTTTTCAGGATACATTATCCAGCTTCCCAAGATTTAATTTTACTCCGGATATCATAAGGAATTTAGATGTAATTAATGAGGGACAATTAACAGTTTTTATTGCAGCTTTTATTCAAATAAACAAAATAATCCCAAGTAGTCTTGGGATAATTCTATCAGATACCGTAACTTATACTAAAAATTTGGATAATACTTTTAAATCGCAAGAAAATACACAAAATTTTCTGGAAAATATTCCGTTTGAAGAAGTTATTGCGAAAGTTGTTAGAACAGATCAGCAAGTCAGAGCAGTCGCTGTAAATAAAAATCTTGTCATGGCGATTGCAAATGCATTCATAGGCAAAGGTTGCGTATTAGAGGCAATAATTCCAAGTTTTCTGTACGGACCTGTAGCAAATTTTGCATCAGGTTTAACACAAGGCAATATACAGGTTATTCTGGAAAATTCTGAAATTGCAAGAATGGGTAATTTATTAACGAATCAGCAAAAAGTAATTTTTCCGCAAAATCCTGAAGAAGAAAAAAAAGATAAGAAGCCGCAAAATCTAAGACAATACATGTTGATTGGCATATTTGTTACGCTTCTAATTATTCTTGCGGTTGTTTATCTAAATTCACGAGTTCCTCAAGCATTTCCAATTGTTCCCGATGCAGCTCCAGCATTGATCCATGCGAAAATTACGCCTACTCCTTTTGTCGCAATCAGCAGCGATACTATAAAAATAAGAATTATGCAAAGTTCCCAGCAGAGCGGAATAGCAGACGGCATAAATCAGGAGCTAATGCAAAATGGATTTGAGAATATTCTAAATGAAATTTCCGATGCAATTGCGGAAAAACCTTCTATTGTATTCTCACAAAATGTTCCATCAGATGTTCGTAGCGGTGTGGTTGCAATAGTTAAGAAAGTCTTGCCGGATGTTTCAGCTTTGGAAAATCAAGATTCAGATTCTCAAATTACTATATCAACAGGAAAGCCTCAAATTTTTTGAAAATACCTACTTGACAAAAGCTTTTTTTCATGAGTATACTAATTATGTATTAAAAATTACTGTCCATGAAGTTATTTAAAACTTTAAAAAATCAAAAAGGCTTCACATTAATAGAGCTTTTGGTTGTCATCGGAATTCTCGCAGTCTTGTTAGCAATTACTCTTATTGCAATTAACCCCGCAAGGCAATTCGCCCAGGCAAATGATACTAAAAGAAGAAGTGATGTTAATGCGATATTAAACGCAGTTAATCAATACATGGCAGATGAAAAAGGAGAGGTGCCGGCTGGTATTACAGCTGTAGCACAGAATATTGCAGACCCAGACATAGCTGTTGCTGATGATGGTGCAGACATATGTTCATTATTGGTTCCTCAATATATAGCGGCTTTACCGACAGATCCTACGATAGGCGACGAAGAAGCTGTAAGTGAAACTGGTTGCGCAGGAGTATATGAGACGGGCTATACGATAGTTCAGAGCGCAGACAACAATAGAATAACAGTAGCTGCAACTCCAGAAATTAGTGGCGCCGTAATATCCGTAACCAGATAGCATATTGCCTCACATGAAATCTCTTAAAAAAAATCAAAAAGGCTTCACATTAATAGAACTTTTGGTTGTCATTGGAATTCTCGCAGTCTTGTTGGCAATTACTCTTATTGCAATTAACCCCGCAAGGCAATTCGCCCAGGCAAACAATACAAAAAGAAGAAGCGATGTTAATGCAATTCTGAACGCGGTCAATCAATATATGGCAGACAAAAAAGGCGACTTGCCTGCAGGCATCACATCGGCAATTCAAAGTATTTCAAATACAGGGGCAAACATATGTTCGGATATAGTCCCTCTGTATTTAGCTGCTTTGCCAACAGATCCCAAGGTAAATGATGGTAAATCCGTAACAGATTGCGCGGCAGTAGAAGGATACGATACGGGCTATACTATAGTCAAAATTGCAGAAAACAACAGAATTACTGTTGCGGTTGCTGAGGCGAACAAAGAGCTTGGAGAAATAATATCCGTAACCAGATAAAAACCCCATTTTGACTCTTGACGGGGGAAGAAAATTATAGTATTATTATATTTGTCCTTAGAAAGAATTTAAGGGGAATTAGCTTTTTGGCTTTATGGCAGACGCAAAAAAATACGAAAGAACAAAACCGCATATAAACATTGGAACCATTGGTCATGTTGACCATGGCAAGACTACTTTAACTGCTGCAATTGCTACTGTTTTGTCAAAAAAGAATCCCAATATTCATGCATATAAATATGAAGAAATTGATAATGCGCCGGAGGAAAAAGCACGCGGAGTTACTATTAACATTTCCCACATTGAGTACGAAACGGAAAAACGCCACTATGCCCATATTGATGCTCCTGGTCATGCGGATTATATAAAAAACATGATTACAGGAGCAGCCCAGATGGATGGGGCAATTCTGGTTGTTTCCGCTCCTGATGGACCAATGCCTCAAACAAGAGAGCATATTCTTTTGGCTCGCCAAGTCGGAGTTCCTTCAATTGTAGTTTTTCTTAATAAAGTAGACATGGTGCAAGATGCAGAGCTTTTGGATTTGGTAGAAATGGAAGTCAGAGAGCTTCTTACAAAATATCAGTATCCTGGAAAAGATATAAAAATCATTAGAGGATCTGCTCTTAAAGCTCTTAATGGCGATGCTGAAGCTGAAAAGCAAATCATGACTCTTATGGACACGGTAGATGCGGAAATTCCAACGCCAACGCGCGATATTGAGAAGCCATTCCTAATGCCTGTTGAAGATGTTTTCTCTATTAAGGGACGCGGAACTGTGGTAACTGGAAGAATTGAAAGGGGAAAGATTAAAATTAACGAGGCTGTAGAAATCATTGGGATTAAACCCACAAAAGGAACTGTTGTTACCGGAGTAGAGATGTTTCATAAGCAGCTGGATGACGGACAGGCAGGAGACAATGTGGGACTTCTGGTTCGGGGAATCGAAAAAGATGATGTCCAAAGAGGTCAGGTTCTTGCCAAGCCGGGATCAATAACTCCTCATACGGAATTTGAAGCAGAAGGATATATTTTGACCAAGGAAGAAGGCGGACGCCATACGCCATTTTTTACAGGTTACAGACCGCAATTTTACATTAGAACAACTGATGTAACCGCAGAAGTTACGCTTCCAAAAGGCGTTGAAATGGTTATGCCGGGAGACAATACGAAAATGACTGTTAAATTAATTGTTCCGGTCGCCTTAGAAGAGGGTTTGAGATTCGCAATCAGGGAAGGCGGAAAAACCGTTGGAGCAGGCGTAATTTCAAAAATTACCGCCTAGCTGCTTGATCTTTGAGAATGTATCCCGCGCAACAGCGGGATTTTTGATCCTTAATGTATTATGGCTAAAGGAAGAATAAGAGTGCGTTTAAAAAGCTATGATGCAAGAGTAATCGATTCGTGCTGTCAGCAGATTCTGGATACAGCTATACGAACCGGTGCAAAAGTCGTTGGTCCAATTCCTCTTCCCACAAAGAGATCAGTTTACGCCATTAACAAATCTCCTTTTATAGATAAAGATGCTAAAGACCATTTTGAAATGAAAATTCACAAAAGATTAATCGATATTATTTCCCCAACCGACAAAACCATTGATAGCCTAACCCATCTTGAGCTCCCAGCAGGTGTAAATATCGAAATTCGCATGTAGTTTCTCCGCAGGTGTAGATACGAAAACACCCCAAGGGTGCAATTTTCAATTTTCATCGAGATAAAAATGTCGAGATAAAAATGTAATGTAATTTTCTTGCCTCCTCTTTCCTTAGCAGGGCTTACTTGGTTCTTCTGACATATTCCTACATTTTATTATAAACCATTGCGATATCCTGAAACAAGTTCAGGATGACAAAAGAAGAATCTATTGCATTATTGAATCTGTTTGTATATAATTACCTTTGAAAGTCATGTTTAACCGATTGGAGGTAAATAAGGCTGCATAAATAGAAGGTTTTGGGATTTTTTCCCTGAAGCGACTGTGCGCAGTCGCTTTTTTGGTTTTTGACCGTATGAATTCAATACTTGCAAAAAAAATTGAACAGGGACAGGCATTTTTGGAAAATGGAACACGCATGCCGGTTACGAAATTAGGCGTAGACGGGAATATTATCATTGGGCATAAAACATTAGCGCGGGATAAGTATTCCGCAGTCCAATTAGGATTTGATAAGAGAGCAAAAGCAAGACCTGCAAAAAGTTTAAAATCTGTTTACAATTTTATAAGAGAAGTAAGAATGGCGGATGCAGATACTTTACCTGCTATTGGAGATGTGATTCGCGCAAGTGAAATTTTTAAACCCGGCGATGTTATAAATGTTACCGGAATATCCAAGGGGAAAGGGTATGCCGGAGGAGTCAAAAGACATCATTTTAAGGGAGGACCCCGAACGCACGGACAATCAGACAGGGAAAGAGCGCCCGGAGCTATTGGAACAACTACTACGCCGGGAAGAGTTTACAAGGGGAAAAGAATGGCGGGACGAATGGGACATGATCAAGTTACGGTAAAAAATCTACAAGTTATTTTCGTTGACGATAATAGCATTTTGATTAAAGGTTTGGTTCCTGGCGGAAGGAATACTTTATTAATGCTTAAAAAGGTTGGAGAAAATAAAAAGTTTATCTCTTTGTATGCAGATAAAGTCGAAGAGGTTAAAGTTGAAACAAAGGAGAAAGGCAAATAATGGCTGCAAAAAAGTTAAAAGCTAAAAGTGAAAAGTTAAAAGTGAGAAAAACTATTAAGACAGTTAAGTCTGTGGTAAAAAAAGTTACTGCTAAGAAGACGCCTAAGGCGTCCGAGAAGGTCAAGGTTGAAACCAGAATTGTTGTTGTTAAGACAACGAAAGAAAAAAAATTAAGCGTCTCTGTTTTCGATACAAAAGGTAAAGCAGCTAGCAGCATTAGTTTACCAGCTGAAATATTTAATGCTAAAATAAATGATTCTCTCATGTCCCAAGCGGTCAGAGTTTATTTGGCAAATCAAAGACAAGGAACAGTTAAAACCAAAAGCAGAGGCGAAGTTAACAGGACAACCAAAAAAATATATCAGCAAAAAGGTACAGGCCGGGCTCGACACGGATCAAGAAGGGCGCCGATTTATGTAGGTGGAGGACTTGCTTTTGGACCAAAACCCCGAGATTTATCCCTTAATCTTTCCAAGAAAATGAAAACCCTAGCACTCTTCTCTGCTCTTTCTTCGAAACTTAAGGATAATGAAATAAAAATAATAAGAGGATTGGAATCAATTGAGCCCAAGACCAAAATAATGGCTGAAGTTTTAAGGAATTTAGGGATCGATGATGACAGGGAGATATTGTTGGTAATACCCAAAGCAGGCAATGAATCGCAAAGTGTTTATAGGGCATCAAGAAATATTGAGGGAATAGATATCCTTACTGCAAATACATTAAACGCATATAGTGTCTTAGATAATAAACTAGTTCTTCTAATGAAAGATTCAATAAATGTTATAAAAGATACTTTTGTGAAAGACCCCGCTTCGTCCCGCTCAGCGGGACTTCGCGGGGCAAGCAAGAAAACATTATGAATATAGGAGACATTATTATTGCGCCAGTTATCACAGAGAAATCTATGAAGAACGCGGCCTTAGGAAAATTTACTTTCAAGGTTGCAATTTCTGCAAATAAACCGTTTATTAAGCAGGCGGTTGAGAAGCAATTCAAAGTAAAAGTTTTGAAAATTTTTGTAAGTTTAGTCAAGGGAAGAACAGGTAGGAAAGGAATAAAAAGAGAAGAATTTGTTAAAAGTGCATGGAAAAAAGCAATTGTCCAATTAGAAAAAGATCAAAAAATTGCACTTTTTGATGTGGGAGGACAGAAGTAAATTATGAGCAAATTAAAATTTATCAGGAAGAAAAATTCAGGAAGGGATGCGTCGGGGCAAGTTTCCGTTAGGCATCAGGGTGGGGAACATAAGCGATTCATGAGGCTTATTGATTTTAAGCGAAACAAGATAGGGATAAGCGGAAAGGTGGCATCTATCGAGTATGATCCCAATAGAACATCTGAAATTGCACTTATTCATTATTCGGATGGAGAAAAAATGTATATTTTAAGCCCCCTTGGATTAAAAATAGGAGATATGGTGAAATCAGGCTCGGATGCTGAAATTAAAATAGGAAATGCGTTACCGTTAAGGAATCTTCCTTTAGGTACAGTTGTTCATAATGTTGAGCTAATGCCCGGTCGGGGAGGACAGCTTGCGAGGGGAGCCGGAACAGAGATTATCGTTCAAGCTAAAGAGGGAAACAATATTGACTTAAAGCTTCCATCGGGAGAAATAAGAAGAGTGGATGGAGCTTGTTTTGCGACAGTTGGGACACTGGGTAATATTGATTGGAAAAATAAAGTATTGGGTAAAGCAGGCAGAAGCAGGCATATGGGCATAAGACCTACTGTCCGCGGAGTTGCGCAGAATCCGCGATCGCATCCTCACGGAGGAGGAGAAGGCAGATCCGGAATCGGAAGAAAAACGCCTATGACATACGCAGGCCGTCCTGCTGTTGGAAAAACTAGAAAAAAGAAAAAATATTCAGATAAATACATATTGCAAAGGAGGAAGAAATAATGGGAAGAAGTGTAAAAAAGGGTCCATATATAGATCCAAAGCTTTTAAAAAAAGTAATTAAACAGAAGCAAATTGGTGATAAATCAGGAATAAAAACATGGGCTAGAGCAAGCCAAATCTCGCCTGAATTTGTCGGACACACGATGGCAATTCACAATGGTCGTAATTTTATTACGGTATTTATAACTGAAGGAATGGTTGGGCATAGGCTTGGAGAATTTGCTCCAACCCGAACATTCAGAAGTCATGGAAGAGTAGTAGCAAGAGAAATTAGCAAGACTTAAAATTATGGAAATTATAGCAAGAGCACAATCAATTAGAATAAGTCCCAGGAAAGTAAGGTTAGTTGCTGATGGTATACGCAGTCTTTCCTTGGACAAAGCGCTTAACGCCTTATCTCTAACTCAAAAAAGAGGCGCAAGCGTTTTGAATACAGTACTTAAAAGCGCAATTAGCAATGCGATTAATAATGCTAAGAAAAACAAAGAGCTGCTTTTCATTAAGGGTATTGAAGTTTGGGACGGTCCTGCTATTAAGAGATTTCATGCATCAACAAGAGGAAGAGCGCATCCATATAAAAAAAGAAGCAGTCACATAAAAATAATACTGGAGGCGAAAGAATAATATGGGACAAAAAATTAATCCGCAAATTTTAAGATTGGGAACAATTTATAACTGGAGCAGCCGTTGGTTTGACGATAAAAAATATAAAGATATTCTTTTGGAAGACTACAATTTAAGACGCGCTCTTATGGCAAAATTGGCAAATGCCGGAGTTTCAGAAATAGAAATAGAAAGGTCTATTAACAATTTAAAATTAACAGTGAATGTATCGAGGCCAGGCATGGTAATTGGCAGAGGCGGAAGCGGTTTGGAAGAAATAAAAGATTATATATATAAATTCTTAAAAATTAATAAAAATGCTAAATCTGTTCCAAAGATAGACATAAGGATAGAGCCTATAAAAGAGCCTAATCTAGATGTGTTTCTTGTTGCAAAAAATATTTCGGATCAACTGGTAAAACGTATGCCGCACAGAAGAATTCTTGCTCAAACCGTGGAAAGAGTTATGGCATCGGGAGCAAAAGGAATAAGAATTATTATTTCAGGCAGGGTCGGAGGAGCGGAAATCGGAAGAAGGGAGAAAGTACAAAAAGGCACAGTTCCATTGTCGACTATCAGAGAAAAAATCAGTTTTGCCAGCGTTCCGGCTCTCACTCAAAAAGGTTATATTGGAGTCAAAGTTTGGATAAATAAGGGAGAAGGTAAATAATATGTTGGTTCCAAAAAGAGCAAGGTACAGAAAGCAGCAAAAAGGCGTAATTCGAGGAAAAGCTCATAAGGGAGTTAAGGTTTCTTTTGGTGAATACGGTCTTTTGTCTGAAGAAAAGGGTATAATCAGCAGCCGTCAAATAGAAGCAGCGAGACGCGCAATAACTCACTATACTCAAAGAGGGGGAAGACTTTGGATAAGAATTTTTCCTCACAAGCCTATTACTCAAAAGCCAGCAGAAACCAGAATGGGCGGAGGCAAAGGAGATGTAACAGGGTTTGCAGCGCCTGTAAAGAAAGGCAGAATGCTTTTTGAGATGGGCGGAGTTACAAAAGAAATTGCATTTGCAGCTTTAAGGCTAGCATCGTACAAGCTGAATGTAAAAACAAGAATTGCAGTAAGGTCTGAATACAACATCTAGTTTAATTAAAATATGAAAACAAAAGACAAAAAAGAATTGCATCTAAAGAGTTCGGAAGAGCTTGGAAATTTGATTATTCAGATGAAAAATTCGCTTGCCGGTTTAAAATTAGAAAAAACACAAAATAAGCTTAAGAATACAAGCCAGCTTTCTGTAAAAAGAAGGGAGATTGCACAAATGCTAACTATTTTAAGGGGAAAGGAATTGATTAGGGGGGATGAAAAAACATGATAAAAAAAATTGATGGCATTATTATTGCTGTTAAAATGCAAAAAACAGCAATCGTTAGGATTACAAGGAGGTTTCCTCATCCGCTATATAAAAAGCTTATTAAAAGAGACAATAGGCTCAGCGTAGATGTGGCAACTTTTTTGCCCGTTGTTGGAGATAGGGTAAAAATTGTAGAGACAAAGCCGATATCAAAAACTAAACATTTTAAAATAGTGGAGGTTATGAAAAATGATTCAGCATAGAACAATACTTAGAGCTGCGGATAATTCAGGAGCAAAATCTCTTATGGTTGTTCATATTTTTGGCGGATCACAAAGGAAGTTCGGACATATAGGGGATGTATTAAACTGCGTTGTTAAAGGAGCAAGCTCTATTGGGCAGATTAAGGATAGTCAAATTGTGAAGGTTGTTCTAGTCAGAACGAGAAAAGAAAAAAGAAGAGCAGACGGATCCTACATTAGATTTTCCGATAATGCCGGAGTTGTAATAGATAACGCTCAAGACAAAAATCCGATAGGAACAAGAGTTTTCGGTCCAATTGCCCGCGAGGTAAAAGATAAAGGTTTTTCGAAGATTGCAAGTATGGCAATTGAAGTTATCTAATATATTAATATGAAATTAAAAAAAGGTGATTTAGTTAAAGTCGTTTTAGGGAAAGATAAGGGTAAAGAAGCTAAAATAGAGAAAGTTCTGACTAAAATTGGAAAAGTTTTGGTTCAGGGCGTCAATCAATACAAGAGACATCTTAAAGCAAGAGCTCAGGGGCAGTCATCTGAAATAGTTACGGTTACAAAACCTTTGGGAATATCCAATATTGCTCTTGTTTGTCCGCATTGTAGGTTGCAGACTCGTATTGGATTTAGAATGGAAAAAAATGGTAAAATCAGAGTTTGCAGAAAATGCAACAAGAAAATATAGTTTTATAAAAATAATTATGGATAGTTTACAAAATAGATTTAAGAAACAAATTGCAGGAATTTTGCAGAAAGAGCTCAATCTTAAAAATCCTATGGCTGTACCACATCTTTTAAAAATAGCGGTTAACATGGGGGTAAAAGATGCATTGTTAGATAAAAAAAATTTGGAAAAAGCAAGCATAATTATGTCCAATATTACAGGGCAAAAGCCCAAATGGACTTCTGCTAAAAAGTCCATATCTTCTTTTAAATTAAGAGAGGGAGACAAAATAGGACTAGCTGTAACCTTGAGAGGCCGTAAGATGTATGATTTTTTTGAAAGATTAATTAGCGTTGTTCTCCCTCGCTTTAGAGATTTTCATGGCGTAAAGAAAAACAGTTTTGACGGAAGCGGTAACTACACCTTAGGTTTTACCGAAAGCACAGTCTTTCCGGAAATTGATCCAGGGGAAATAGACAAAATACAAGGGTTTGAAGTAAGCATTGTTACAACTGCCAATAATGATAAAGACGGTTTTGCATTACTTAAGGCAATGGGCATGCCTTTTGAGAAATAAAATTTTGACTAAATATGGCTAAAAAATCTAACATAATTAAAGCAAGAAGCAAACCGAAATATAAAGTAAGACAGAAAAATACATGTAATATTTGCGGTAGGAACAGGGCTTACATGAGACATTTTGGTTTGTGCAGGTTATGTTTTAGGGGGCTTGCTTTGAAGGGTCAATTACCTGGAGTAGTCAAGTCAAGTTGGTAGTGAGTTTATCGAACTATGAATTACAGAATTTCGGATTTAATAATAAGAATTAAAAATGCAGCCATGGCTAGGAGAAGAGAAGTTGTTTTAGATGATTTAAAAATTAATAAGGCAATTTGTAAAGTTTTAGTGAGCGAAGGATTTTTGGAAGATTTTAAAACAGAGACGGCAGCCAAGAGGAGAGTTTTGGTTGCCAAAATAAGATACGAAAAAAGAAAGCCTGTCCTAACAGATCTTTTAGTTGTTTCTAAGCCTTCGTTGCGTAAGTATATTGGGACTTCAGATATTCTGGGAGTTCAGAGAAGAGGCAGACACACAATAATACTTTCGACCAACAAGGGAATTATGACAGGCAGAGAAGCTTTGAAAAAGAATATAGGAGGAGAGGTCCTGTTCAGAATTTGGTAATTATGTCTAAACTTGCAAAAATACCGGTAAACATAAAGGAAGGCGTTAATGTTGTTTTTGAAAATGATAGCATTAAGATAAGCGGTCCCAAAGGACACCTTTCCTTTAGAATTCCTAAGGAAGTTGATGTGAAAGCAGCAGGAGGGCGCTTGACGATCTCTTCAAAGAAAAAGAATAATGAAGGATTAAAGCCATTTATGGGCTTAACAAGGGCAATGATTGCCAATATGGTTACAGGCGTAAGTACCGGATTCGAAAAAAAACTTGAACTATCGGGAGTAGGTTACAGAGCTCAAGGGACAGGACGCGATATTTCTATTTCTGTTGGTTTTTCTCATCCTGTTAATATTACGGCAGATGAAGGATTAAATTTTGAAGTAAAAGATAATATAATAACAGTATCAGGCATGGACAAAGATTTGGTTGGCAATATGGCTGCCAGAATAAGAGCTATACGGCCTCCGGAGCCATATAAGGGAAAGGGCATAAGATATGTTCAGGAAAGAGTAAGAAGAAAAATTGGAAAAACAGCAAAAGCATTAGGAGCAAAATAAGTTAAAGATTAAAAGTGCAAAATTAACAATTTATTATGAATAGAAATAAACAAAAAATAAGAAGACAAATAAGAACGAGAGCTAAAATTAAAGGAACGGGGGCTAGGCCGAGATTGTCAGTATTTAAGTCTAATCGTTTTGTTTATGCTCAACTCATTAATGATGAGGCGAGCGAAACAATTGTTGGAGTTTCGGAGAAACATCTTAAAGAAGAAGTAATTGCTGGGAAAATCGCAAAAGCAAAAGCTGTGGGAATTCTGTTGGCAAAAAAAGCAAAAGAGAAGAAGGTTAAGAAAGTTGTATTTGATAAGGGTAGTTATCTATATCATGGGAGAATAAGCGGAATTGCACAGGGCGCTCGGGAAGGAGGGTTGGAATTTTAATGAATGATTCAAGAATTTATAGAGATAGTCCAACAGATGGATTTGAAGAAAAAATAGTTCAGGTTAATAGAGTTTCCAAGAAAACAAAAGGCGGAAATAAAATTGGCTTTTCAGTTTTAACAGTTGTTGGGAATAAAAAAGGAAAAGTAGGGGTAGGGCTTGGAAAAGGTCCCGAAATAGCGTCTGCTATAAAAAAAGGAGTTTTACTTGGGAAGAAACATGTTATAGATGTACCCATTATTAACGGTACGATTCCTTTTGAATTTATCATAAAATTGGGAGCTGCAAAAGTAATGCTAAAACCAGCCCCGCGTGGCAGCGGGGTTATAGCGGGAGGGGCAGTCAGAAGCGTTGTAGCTCTAGCAGGAATAGAAAATATTTCATCAAAAGTCTTGGGGACAAAAAATCAGGCAAGCAATGTTTATGCAACAATAGAGGCGTTAAGGCGTTTGACAGAAAGATACCATAAAAATAATAGAATAAGATCTAGGAAATAATTTATGAAGCTCTCATCTTTGACAAAAATTACAAAAGTAAGACGGAAAAGACTTGGTCAAGGTCACGGATCAGGTAGGGGAAAAACAGCCGGACGCGGAACCAAGGGACAAAACGCCAGAAGTTCAAGATCTCTTTCTTTTGAGGGAGGAGCGCTTCCCCTTATTAAAAGACTTCCATTCATGAGGGGAAGAGGGAAAAACAAATCTTTTAATAAGGGTCCAATTATTGTAAATGTTAAAGTTCTAAATTTGTTAAAAAAAGGTACAATCGTAGATGTAAAATCACTTATTGAAAATAAAATTGTAGACGCGGATTATGCTAATAAAAATGGAGTCAAAATTCTAGGCGATGGAAATCTTAATGTTTCTTTAATAGTTAAATTACCTGTTTCAAAAGGAGCAGGAAGGAAAATAGAGCAAGCAGGGGGAAAAGTAGAAAAATAACTTTTCTTTATGAACAATATTTTCGGGATTTTTGCAAGAAGCATAAAAACGCCGGATGTAAGGAGAAAGCTTTTATTTACGGGAGCCATATTTATCGTATTTAGAATCTTTGCTCATATTCCTGTTGCAGGCGTAAATCTTGAAGCTTTAAAGTCTCTTTTCTCACAAAATCAATTCTTAGGACTTCTGGATATTTTTTCAGGAGGAACACTCGCTAATTTTTCCGTAATGGCATTGGGACTTAACCCTTATATCAATGCTTCTATTATTCTCCAATTATTAACGCTTGTTTTTCCCAAGCTTGAAGCTCTGTCTAAAGAGGGAGAGCAAGGCAGGCAAAAAATCAATCAGTATACGAGAATGCTGACTGTTCCTTTAGCAATTCTGCAATCAATTGGAATGTACGCGTTGCTTCGCAGTCAGGGAATTATTTCTACTTTAAGTACAGTTGACATTATTTCTTTTGTTGCAACAATGACCGCTGGAACAATGCTTTTAGTTTGGCTGGGAGAATTAATTTCGGAAAAGGGAGTCGGAAACGGAATTTCTCTTCTTATATTTGCAGGAATTGTTGGAAGAATTCCTGTTGTTTTCGGTCAAACCGTTTCAACGGCAAATGCAAATAACTTTTTTAATCTGATAATTTTTCTCACAATGGGAGTTTTAGTAATTTCTTCAATAATTATCATAAATGAAGGGACAAGAAAAATAACAGTTTATTACGCAAAAAGAGTTAGGGGTAATAAAATGTACGGAGGACAATCAACTCATCTGCCTCTTCGAGTCAATCAAGCAGGTGTAATTCCAATAATCTTTGCAGTTTCCCTGGTTCTTCTTCCATCGATAGTTGCAAATTATTTGTCTGCTTCTTCAAATACAATTCTAAGCGGTATCGCCAATGCTATAACAGGTTTATTCAATCCTTCCGGAGCATTTTATAATGGCCTTTACTTTCTTCTAGTTGTAGGATTTACATATTTCTATACGGCAGTTATTTTTAATCCAAAAAAAATTGCAGGAGAAATACAAAAATACGGAGGTTTTATACCGGGGATTAGACCGGGAACTCCAACTGCAGGCTATCTAAATTATGTCCTGACCCGCATAACATTGGCTGGCGCAATCTTTCTGGGCGTTATAGCGATCTTTCCGACTGTTGCCCGTATGTTTACAAATATCCAGACGCTTATCTTGGGAGGAACAGGAGTTTTAATTGTTGTTTCAGTAGTGCTGGAAACCATCAAGGCAATTGAGGCACAGTTAGTAATGAGAAATTACGAAGGATATAATAAAAAATAGTTATGAAAATTATACTGATTGGAATTCAAGGAGCAGGAAAATCAACGCAAGGCAATCTTTTGAGCGAAAAACTCAAAATACCCTATCTTTCAACAGGACATATATTTAGAAACTTAGCTAAGGAAAAAACCGCATTGGGCCGTTACATTAAGGAAATAATGAATGCGGGATACCTTATTCCGGATGAAAAAACAGTTGAAATAGTCAGCAAGTATTTAAAAAAACCTGAATACAAAAATGGCTATATTCTTGATGGTTTTCCAAGGACATTAGAACAGGTAAAATCATTCGAGAATGAAGTAGACAAAGTTGCTTACATTAAGGTGTCCGATAAGGAAGCATTATGGAGACTCTCCTACAGAAATGGTGAAAATGATGAAGCGCGCGAAGACGAAACGTTGACAGCTATCAGAAGAAGAATTGAGCTTTTCCACAAATTAACAGAGCCTGTTTTAGGTTATTACAGAGAAAAGAGAATCTTGATTGAAATAGATGGAGAAAAACCTATTGAAGAAATTCACAAAGAGATATCGGGGAAAATAAAATAACTCATCCTCTTAATTTTATTGATACTTATGAATAATCCAATAAAAATAGCAATAGACGGTCCAGTTGGCGCAGGAAAAGGAACCCTTGCTGTTGCTTTAGCGAAAAAATTAAATGCTTTTTATGTTTATACAGGCGCTATGTACAGAGAGTTGGCTCTTGCATGCTTAAGAGAAAAAATAGATCTTAATAATGAAGAAGAAGTCCTTAAGATATTGCGCAATATCTCGATTGAGCTTATAAATACGGACTATGGAGTAAGAGCTTTTTTAGATGGACAAGAAGTTTCAGATGAAATTTTTAAGCCCGATGTAAGCAAGACGGTCCCAATTGTAGCTGCATTTCCTAAGGTTAGAAAAGAAATGGTTTTGAGACAACAGGGGATGGCAAAAGATGCCGTAAGAAGAGAAAAAAATATTGTTATGGAGGGCCGTGATATCGCAACAGATGTTCTCCGCGATGCGGATATAAAAATTTATTTAACAGCGGATATTAACACAAGAACTCAAAGACGACTTAAGCAGTTGACGGAAAGAGGAATTAAAACAAGTTTTGATGAGGTCTTAAAAGATATAGAAGCAAGAGATGGGAGGGATACAGAAAGGACTGCATCTCCTTTGAGAATAGCTGAAGATGCGGTGATTATAGATACTACAAATGACACAATAGATCAAACAGTCGATAAGGTTATGGAAAAATTAAAAGAAAAAAACTTAATATGATTATCATTAAGACTTCGGAAGAAATTGAAATAATGCGGGCAGGCGGGAAGATTTTGGCGGAAGTCTTGTTTGAAGTTTTAAGTCATGCAAAAGCAGGAGTTTCAGAAATGGAATTGGATCAATTGGCAGAAAAGTTAATTTTGGAAAAAGGAGGAGAGCCTGGATTTAAAAAAGTGAAAGGATACAAGCATGCCATTTGCATTTCAACTAATGATGTTGTAGTTCATGGGGTCCCAACGGATTATACATTAAAAGAAGGAGATACGGTTGGGATAGATTGCGGAGTGTATTATAGGGGTTTTTATACGGATATGGCGCAGACGCTTCGCGTCAAAAATCAAAAATCAAAAATCAAAAATCAAAATTACGATGCGGTGGATAAATTTTTGCAAACCGGAGAGAAAGCCATGTGGGAGGGAATAAGAACTGCAAAGGTAGGACAGAGGGTAGGGGATATTTCAAAAGCAATCCAGACCATTGTGGAAGGTCAGGGGTACTCGGTTGTCAGAAGTCTTATTGGTCATGGTGTTGGTAAGAAGCTTCATGAAGATCCTGAAGTTCCCGGGTTTTTAGGTGTCCCTATTTTTCAAACCCCGCTTCTAAAAGAGGGTATGACTATTGCAATTGAAGCAATCTACAATATGGGCAAAAGCGATGTTGTATATTCAAATGGCGATGGGTGGACAATAAAAAGTAAAGATGGTAGCTTATCAGGACTTTTTGAGAGAACGATTGCGATTACCAAGAATGGTCCTTTGATATTGACGAAATAACATTTGCTCTTTGCAGGCTGTTTTGATATAATAACAGGGTTAATTTCTAATTTCTAATTCCTAATTTCTAAAAATACTTAGGTTAATTAAGTCAATTAGCAATTAGGAATTTTTTATTTATGGCTCATCAGGGATCTTTTGAGATAGAAGGAGTTGTTAAGGAATCTTTGCCAAACACTCTTTTTAGAGTAGAGTTGGCAAATGGAATATTAATTCTTTGTCATCTGTCGGGTAAGATGAGGGTAAATTTTATCAAAATATTACCTGGCGACAAGGTAAGAATTGAAATGACTCCTTACGACAAAACAAAAGGAAGAATAGTTTATAGGTATAAATAATTTATGAAGGTGCAGGCAAGCGTTAAGAAGAGATGCGTTAAGTGTAAAATTATAAGACGAAAAGGCGTTGTAAGAATTGTCTGTGAAATACCAAAACACAAACAAAGACAAGGATAATCTATGAGGATTGCAGGGCACAATTTGCAGGATTTTAAAAGAGTTGATATTGCTTTAACTTACATTTATGGAATAGGACGAAAAAATGTTGTTGGTATCCTTAAGAAAGCAGAAGTGGAAAGCAACAAAAGAATAAAATCTCTATCTGAAGAAGAACAAAAAAGAATTCAAAAAGTTTTGGAAGAATACAAGCTGGAGGGAGACTTAAGAGCGGAGGTGCAGGCAAATATAAAAAGATTGAAGGAGATAGTTTCTTATCGGGGGGGGAGGCATAGCAAAAATTTACCTGTCCGAGGTCAACGCACTAGATCGAATGCCAGGACGAAAAGAGGAAAGAGGGTTACGATTGGAGCCATAAAGAAAGAAGAAGCAGTAAAAATCAAGTCAGATTTGGTAAAAACGGACACAAAAAAAGAAACAAAATAATTTTATATGGCAGAAATTAAAGAGGAAAGAAAAATTAAGAAATCTCAAGTAAAAGTTTCGGCAAGCGGTCGCGCGTACATAACTTCCACATTTAACAATACTTTAATAACAATAACTAATAATAATGGAGATGTTATCGGGTGGAGTTCTGCCGGCTCCGCAGGTTTTAAGGGTACCAGAAAATCAACACCATTTGCGGCAACTAGCGCAATGGAGGCTGTTGTCAGGAAAGCTGTTGCGAAAGGCTTAAAAACAGTCGAAGCTTATGTTAAGGGACCTGGATCGGGCAGAGATTCTGCGCTGCGCGCCATTAAAACCGGCGGATTGTCAATTTCTTTAATTGCGGACATAACACCGATTCCGCACAATGGCCCAAGAGCAAAGAAGAAAAGGAGAATCTAATGGCTAGATATACAGGACCAAAACATAAAGTAGCAAGAAGAGAAGGAGCAAATATTTTTGAAAAAGAATCTGCTAGTCTGCAAAGGCGTTTGAATGTCCCGCCGGGCGGAGTTCATGGAAGGAAAATGAAAAGAAGGCTTTCCGAGTACGGACAGCAATTGCGAGAAAAACAGAAAGCAAAAGCGATATACGGACTCCTAGAAAAACAATTTGGTAATTTAGTTAAAATGGTTGGTCGTAAGAAGGGAGAAACAGGAGAATTGTTAATGTCCCTTCTTGAGACAAGGCTCGATAATGTCATTTATCGCTTAGGTTTTGCCAAAACAAGAACTATGGCCAGACAAATGGTCGGACATGGGCACATTCTTGTAAATGATAAGAAATTAAACATTCCTTCTTATCAGGTAAAAATAAATGATGTTATAATGCTTACCCCGCAAACGCAGAAAAATGTACAAATATTAACTTTATCAGAAGAGAAAGATAGAATTATCGTTCCTTTCTTAGAGAAAGATGGAATGAAAGGCGTGCTTTTGAGAATGCCAAAAAAAGACGATATTCAGGTTCCATTCGATTTGCAATTGATTATTGAATATTATTCAAGGTAGTGGTACAATAACTTTTATGGCAAATCCGACATTCAAAGTCAAAGAAGAAAAGATTGAAGAGAATCACAGTGAATTTACAATGGAGCCCCTAGAGCCGGGATACGGACATACATTGGGCAATGCAATGAGGCGGGCACTTCTCACTTCTATTCCAGGAGCGGCCATAACATCTGTAAAGATCTCCGGAGTAAAACATAAATTCTCTACAGTTCCAGGAGTTAAAGAAAATGTGGTTGATCTTTTACTTAATATAAAAGGCTTGAACTTCCGTTTTCTTGATGGAGAAACTAAAAGCAGGGTATCACTGTCTGTAAAGGGGCCGAAAAAAATAACAGGAGCAGATTTCGATCTCCCTGGAAATATTGAAATTGTCAATAAAGATCATTATGCAGCATCTATTAATGACAAGAAGGCAAAACTTGAGATGGAATTAATAGTTGAAGAAGGTTTAGGATATTCGTCCGCAGAGGAAAGAAGAACCACTCAACTTGGCGTAATTCCAACAGATGCAGTATTTACTCCGGTTAAAAAAGTGAGCTACGAAGTAACAGCTACTAGGGTTGGGCGTCAAACAGATTTGGATAAATTATTATTAGGCATTTGGACAAATGGAATTATAAGTCCAAAAGATGCATTAGAAGAAGCATCAAGAATTTTAACCTCTTATTTCTTGCAGATTTACGAACCAAAATCTACTACCTCTTCTGATAATGCAAGCATTAAGTCATCCGCAATAGATAGCATTTCGAAATTAACCATAGACGAATTAGATTTGCCGACCCGAATTTACAATAGCCTTCGAAATGGCGGAATCGAAACATTGGGACAGCTTTTATCCGCAACAAAGAAAGACTTAATGTCAATGAGAAATATGGGAAGCAAGTCAATAATAGCTATTGAGGAAAAGCTTAAGGAAAAAGGCGTCGCTCTAACGAGCTAATGCGAATTTATACGAATAATTTCATTCGAATCGATTCGAATATAATTCGTGTTTATTCGCATTTTTATTATGAGGAAAAATATTTTCGGAAGACAATTTAGCAGAGATACAAATCAAAGAAAAGCTCTTTTTAAAAGTCTTGTCTCTTCTTTAATTTTGAATGGAAGCATAAAAACAACCCTTGAAAAAGCAAAGGCAATAAAAGGTGATATCGATAAAATAGTTAATAAGGCAAAAAAAGGAGATAATGTTCTCAAAACTCAACTCTTACAGCGCCATCTTGGGATTGACGCTATGAGCAAGCTTATAAGAGATATAGCGCCCAGATTTACAGATCGAAACAGCGGATATACCAAAATGATAAAATTAGGCAGAAGATTTTCGGATAACGCAGCAATGGTTTTGATGGAATGGGTCGTAAAACCTGAAATGAAAAATGATATTAAAGAATTATCTGCGGGAAAAGTTGAAGAAAAATCAAAAACAAAAAAAACAGCGGTTAAAATAGCTAAGAAGGAAACGAAAAAAAAGGTTAATAAAAAATAATGAAAAACATGACAACGCCAACAAAATTATCAGACATAAAGCGCTTGTGGCATTTATTTGATGCTAAAGGAAAAATTCTTGGAAGAATTTCAAGTGAAATTGCGCAAATTTTGATAGGAAAATCAAAGCCTTACTTCGTTAACAATCTTGACTGTGGAGATTATGTTGTGGTAATAAATGCAAGCGAAGTCAAAACAACAGGAAGAAAAGAAACGCAGAAAAAATATTCCCGTCATTCAGGCTATCCGGGCGGATACAGAGAAGAAGCTCTTATGGAATTGAGGAAAAGAAATCCTGTAGATATTATAAGATTTGCAGTTTCGGGAATGCTGCCCCAGAATAAATTACAGGATAGAATGTTAACAAGGCTCTACATCTTTAAAGGTGCAGAACATCCTTACGCAGCTAAATTTAAAAAATAATTATGGATAAAAAAATAGAAGAAAAAAAAGATTTTGTTTTTGCAATTGGAAGACGCAAGTCTTCTATTGCTCAAGTGCGACTTTACAAAAAAGATGCAACGGTCTGGGGAACAACAGTTGTGAAAAAGAGAGAAATTTTTGTTAATAATAAGCCTGCTTTGGAGTATTTTGGCAAAAGCTTTGAGAAAGTTTACGAACAGCCTTTTCAAATTACAAATACGGAAAATAAATTTGCCGTATCAATTAAAGTATCAGGCGGAGGAAAAATGGGACAGTTGGATGCTGTTGTTTTAGCGGAAGCTCGAGCTTTGGATAAAATTGACCGTGAAAAATTTCACTCAATTCTTAAGAAAAAAGGAATGCTTACTCGTGATCCGAGAGTCAGGGAAAGAAGAAAAGTCGGCATGGGCGGAAAAGCAAGGAGAAAAAAGCAATCGCCGAAGCGATAATTTTTTCGACGAAGTCCCTCTATAATCGCTCCATGAGCCGTATTCGAATAGAATTGAAAAGGCGAATGGTAAAATTTGTGGGACAAGAAGACGCAAACGATCTCAAAGAGATAATCTTACTCTTTTTCCCTCCTTTCTGCTAAAATATCATCAAGCTAAATAAGCAAGGATACTGTCCTAGAAGGTGTTAAGATTGATGAAGAAGTTTATAAACTCTACAGCCTCACGCCGGAAGAAATTAAAATTGTGGAGGGGAAAATTGAAATAAATAATTGATTGGTGAAACTATTTAATGGAATTATGGATTTAATAAAAAAACTTTTACAAATTATAAAAGAAAATTATCAAATTGCTCCAATTATTTCTGGAGGAACAGTCCTTTTATTCCTAAGAGATGTAATTTTTTCAAAAGAACTAATAGAATCAAAAGCTCAATGGGGAATCGTAGCACTTTTAATTCTATTTGTTAGCTCCGCTCTACTTTACTACTTTTTAAGTAGGCTAGAAAAAGAGAAAGATGTCTACCTTATAAGTAGCATTGGTAAATTAGTAGAAGATGTATTTCGAAGATATGGTCAAATGATGGCTAAGAAAAATGCAGATCAAGCTAGAGCTGAGGATATGAATAAAATTATGCAGACGATTGTAAGTTTGGTTGCAAAAATGAAAAATTTAGGAAACAAAAAATACAGAAATTAATATTAAAAATAATTGGTTAATAGAAAATTATGAACCCCATAAAACAAAAAACATCTAAGCCTGAATGGAAACTAATAGAAGAAATAGTTGCAATACTAGAAAAGTCGCTTACGCCAGATGCTAAAGTAGAGCATAATGTATGGTTACCCGTTGTTGGCCGATCGGGAAAAAGACAATGTGATGTAGTTATTAGATATGGAAAACATCCTCGCCAATCGATTGCGATAGTTGAAGTGCAAAAACGTAAAGCCAAACCTGAAATTACTACATTTCATGGTTGGGTTACGAAAATGAGGAAGGTAGGAGCGCAACATTTGATTTGTGTGTCTGTGGCAGGATACCCTAAATCTGTAATTGAAGAGGTTGAATTAGAGCATGGCTCTACTGTCAGATTGCTTACCTTAGAAGAGCTTCAAAAGATAAAAATAGAGAATATAATATTTCCTTTTAATTCCGCTTTAGAGTTGGCGCCTAAGTTTTCTTTTAAGTCAATTAGTTCAGTAAAACTTGAAAATCCCCCATTGGATAAAGAATTGAAGTTCACAAATCATGATAAGATTTTCGAAATTGACAAGGAGACTAATTTTCTAAGTCTTGATGATATAGCATCAAAATGCCTTAATGAGATATCAGTTGTTGCTCGTTCAAAAGATATGCTAGATTTAGGATCAGGAATTATTAGATTTATACTTGGTTCAACCACAAAGGATTTGTGGATTCATAGTGGGGAACAACGATTTAAGATATTGAAATTACCGATAGAAGTAGAGATTGCTACGCAACGGTCTGAAATCCATCTAAATTGTTACGAATATAAGCAAAAGGATGTTAATAACCCCTTGGCGTGGGTAATATCAACAGAGAATAATTCTAATGCTAAGCTTACTATTGTCTTATCCTCAAGCAGTAAAGAATCTTTAGGATCGACAAAAACTCAACCGTTCAATATTCAACTGTCTGGGATTGTACTAAAAGCTGAAATAAGTTCTTCAGGATCAAGCGTAAATAAGCAAATTATATGAAGAAACTTTTTGATTCTGTTTTAGATAAATCCATGAAAAGAGAATTGACTAAAATTAGTGCTTGTTTTTTCATAGTAGTTGTTTATAATAGAATTATATGAAGAGAAAAAATGTTGTAAAAAAAGAAGTCTATTTCATAGCAACCAAATACAAAAACAAACCTGTTCAAGTATCTTTCTATGTAAAAGGGGGGAAACAAGTCCCTGAAGACAAAGTAGAAAAGCAACACACAGGGAATGGTGTGCGGCTCTACGCCTTCAATGTCTAAAAAAGAACCGAGAACTTCAGTTGATTTTGACATAGGAATTGGCGAAATTATTCCCTCTACTCAAGAAGCGTTTAAGGATGACGGTTTCCATAAAGCAACAAGAAAAAAAGAAAAGACAGGCATTCTAACTTTTAAGGAAAACTTTCTAAAGCGACTAGGAGAAGATTTGAAAGACAAACATCAATTTCCTACCTCTAATGAAGTTTTCGTATCTATTGTTCAGTATTTTATATCCGAAACAGAATATAGGTCTCGTGATATAGATAATATGGCTAAAACAATACTAGATGTTTTAAAAGAAAGGTTTTATCGAGATGACGGTCAAGTTAAAACATTATTGATTGGTAAAAAGATAGAGGGAAGGGTTTCTCGTAACTTTGCGTATATAGCAATTAAAGAACTTAAGGATGGTAGAGATGTTGATGCGCTTAAAGTATCTGGTTTAGAAAGATCTATAACTCTTTATCAAGAGCTTAGGAGCAAAGGAATCGTATCATGATGCATATTGCTTATAGATTTTTAAAAATTCCTTATTTTTTGCCAGTAATTTTGCTTCTTGCTTACACCAGACAGAATAGGTTCCCGGTTTTTGTTTAATTGTATTTAAAAAATCATTCCACTCTACCCATTTGATATTTTCAATTTCTTCCTTGTTTATAACAGGTTTATTGTCTGTAAACCCAATAAATACAGGGCAGATTTCATTCTCAACAATTCCGTCCATCTCCGCTTTGTAAGAAAAATCAGGCAATATTTCATGGACTTCGTTTAATTCAATGCCTAATTCAAATTTGACTCTTCTTTTCACGGCGTTTGTATTCGTTTCGTTTAGCTTAGGATGTCCGCAGCAAGAATTCGACCAAATAAGTGGCCAAGTTTTTTTATTTTTGCTTCTCTGCTGGAGTAATATTTCGCCTTTTGAGCTAAACAAAAAGAGCGAAAACGCCCTATGTAAAGGAGTATCCTTGTTATGTGATTCTAATTTTGGAGCAGTTCCCAAAACATTGTTATTTTTATCAACCAAAACTACATATTCCTCTATTTTTTCCATAATACTAACAAGAAACTTATAAGTAAATAAATTAGTAATGCTTGCCAGAGAAGAATTGAAATAAGAGCAGTGCTTAGAATTATTGAAATAAATTCTCGACGGAGTCCGTACACATTGATTAAAAAAGCCCCGACTCTTCCTAATATAAAAAACACGAAAAGCCCGATGAAAGGAGAAAAAATTACAGGTAGCAAAACAGGGCGTCTGGTAACTTCCCTAATTGTTCTAAAGGGATGAAAAGTAAGTCCTAACAGTGTTTTCGTCCAAATATATGCGACAAAAATTAAAAAAGTTCTTTTTTTCATGCGTTCAAAGTTTTATAATTTCCCAAAAATTTTTAAAATAAACTCATCATATCCTTTTCCAAGAACAGTATGAAAGATTAATGTGAATATGAAAGCAAGGGGAATTAATATTCGCCACGGATGATTTCCAAACCAAAAACTAACAGAAGTGAATAGTCTTGGCAAAAACATTCCTTTTATTAATTTTTCTTGTTCCTGTGCCCTTTCTTGCAGTTTTCTAAAAAATTTCTGCTCGTTCATAGGCTAGCTTGAAGCTTTGGCGAGCTCTAAATAACAGAGATTCGGCTGCTTTAAAAGATAAATTGAGAGTTTTGGCAATTTCCTTAACCGAGACCCCTTTTTCATAGCGGAGTTGAAGAATTATTCTGTGGTTGTGAGATAGGTTATGCAATGCCTCTTCTATTTTGTCCCTAATTCTGTTTTTTTCAAATTGGAATTCCGGCTGATAAATTTCATTGGCGAATATTTGCAGAAATGGAGCTTGAGACAAAAGCATAGATTTTATCTTTTGCTTTCTATAGAAATCAACCATTTTATTGTGGGCAATTCCATAAAGCCACGCTGATGTATTTTCTTTTTTTCTAAGTAAAGATAAAGAGTCAATTGCCTCCAAAAATACATCATTGGTTAAATCTTCCGCATCCTCGTGCCGGGGGAGTTTTTTTGAAAGGTAAGACAAAAT
>Ga0209542_10003341_pt1 | contig 34382 bp, 27 predicted proteins | sample RifCSPhighO2_01_FD_184028 | JGI IMG/M metagenome (GOLD analysis project Ga0209542, IMG submission 184028) | Soil microbial communities from Rifle, Colorado - Rifle CSP2_plank highO2_0.1 (SPAdes) (version 2) | ecosystem: Environmental > Terrestrial > Deep subsurface > Rock core/Sediment ...
CAGATATTTTTCAATCCGCTGCCGCTCATACAAATTCAAATGGGTAAATTCAGTCATAGATTTATTCTACAAGTGTTCGGATTCAAAGGTAAATTTCCAAAGGCCTGCTTCTCTGAAGCGGTGCCAACAGAAAGGTTAAAGATGAAAAAAGTGACAGTTTACGAGAGTACTTCACAACTAATAATTCTTGCAACGGGCGGAACCATTGATAAATCATACGGAGTTGGTGCGGGAGTACGCGAACTTTCTTTTTCTTCCGAGTCCGCAATTACGGATATCTTGCGAGAAGTTCAAGCGGCGTTGGAATATCCTATAGTTCGACTCATGGCAAAAGACAGTCTGGACATGAACGACACAGATCGAGCCACTATCGTAGCAATGTGCTCGGCTGTTCCCCAGCCTCGCGTCCTCATTACGCACGGAACCGACACGATGGATAAAACTGCCGCGGCAATCGCAGCACGACGAATCGCAAAGACTATTGTGCTAACCGGAGCTGGGCAACCTGCTGTCGTTAAGGGGACTGACGCGAACTTCAATGTGGGGTTCGCACTTAGCTCGGCTTTGTCGGCAAGCCGTGGTGTGTACATCGCGATGAATGCACGTCTCTATGTGTGGAACAAGTGCAAGAAGAATGAAGTCACCGGGGTTTTCGAACCCACTTGACACAGGATGTAAAACCAAGCCGCGGGCTTCTACGGCACCGCGGCTTTTTTGTTGGCGAAAAGATGGTACAATTTTTCCCATGCATACTGTTGTTTCAAAAGCCTTAAACTCTAAGCCCTAAGCTATGTACCTCAAGTCCCTGGAGCTCTCTGGTTTTAAGTCTTTTGCCAAAAAGACTGTTTTAGATTTTAACTCGCGAATTACCGGAATTGTTGGCCCTAATGGATCGGGTAAATCAAACGTAGCTGAAGCCTTTCAGTTCGTTTTAGGCGAGCAATCAATCAAATCGCTTCGTGGAAAGCGCGGGGAGGACCTTATTTTCAACGGCTCAAAGACTATTGGGCGACAAAATCGTGGTGCAGTTAAAGTGACGCTGGATAATTCCAAGCGTTTATTAAATCTTGATTTTGATGAGGTGGTGTTTGAGCGTGTCGTGCATCGCGATAACAACAACGAATATTTAATAAATGGCAGCGCTGTGCGCTTGAAGGACGTGATTGAGCTGCTCGCTCAAGCACATATGGGTCCGACGGGGCATCACATCATTTCACAAGGTGAAGCAGACCGTATTTTGAATGCTAACCTCAAGGAGAGACGTTTGATGGTTGAGGATGCGCTTGGCCTCAAATCGTATCAATACAAGCGTGCGGAAAGCGAACGTAAGCTTGAACGTACCCGTGAGAATATGTCCCAGGTAGAATCCCTCCGCCGTGAGCTTGCCCCCCATGTGAAATTCTTGCGCAAACAGGTAGAGAAAATTGAGAAGGCCAAAGAGTTACAGAAAGAACTGGTGGTTCTGTATCGTGAGTACCTTTCGTATGAGCACACCTATCTTGATGGCGAGTGGCAAGCATTACACAGAGATGAAAAGATACCCAAAGAAAAATTACAGATTCTTGAAAAAGAATTGACGCGAGCGAAAGCTGTCCTGGAAAAATCGCTGGGGCACGACAACAAGAGCGCCCATGTGCTTGAATGTGAGCAGACCTTGCGTGATTTACGCACTCAAAAAGACGAGCTTGTCCGGGATGCGGGGCGTCTTGAGGGCGCACTTCTAAGCGAACAGCGACGACTAAAGAAACAATATGACCTTGCGAAAGTGCAGGAGTCGCGTACCGTGCCGCTTAAGGATGTGAGGAATCTAACAAGCGAAGTGGAGGATAAAATTTCCCGAGCCGAGCGTGCGGGCGAGCTTTCCTTAATGAAGGCTATTTTATCTGAACTTAAAACCCTTCTTGTATCTTTTGTAAAGCGCTTTGAGTCTCTTGCGGATTTGGATACCTCGGCCGATGCCGAGGCGGAAATTACGCGCTTGAAATCAGAACGGGAAGTGTTGCAAGAGCGTATTGAAGGACTCATGCACAAGCAAAGTATTGCAGAAGCGCAGTATGAGAAGTTGCGAGTGGATATTGAGAAAGAGAAAGATGGGGGGCACGATGCCGAACGGGAAATATTCAAGATTGTAGCGGAACAAAATGAGTTGCGCGGAGAGATCAATCTCTTAAAGTCTCGCGAAGAACGTTTACGTATGGAACAAGAGGAATATGCGCGTGAGTTAAAAGAGGCCGAGGTTCTTGTCGGTCCCGATGTTCTGAAAAATGTTAATAATGCCGATGAATCTGGCGAAGTTTCAGAACAGCGCTCAGTGCAACATGAGCGCCGTCGTCATTTGGAAAAAATGAAAATTCGCCTTGAAGAGCTTGGTGGCGGAGGAAGCGAGGAAGTGCTGAAAGAATATCAGGATGCTGCGGATCGCGATACATTTTTAGAGCGTGAGGTAGGGGATTTAGAACAATCGGCCGCTTCGCTTGAACAGTTGATTAAGGAGCTCACCGAGAGACTAGATTTTGAATTTAGGGAAGGGGTGCGGAAAATCAATACCCAATTTGAAGAATTTTTTAAACTGATGTTTGGCGGTGGGCACGCAAGTCTCTCGGTGGTTCGTCCGGAAAAACGTAAGCGGGTGGATGCAGAGGAACTTTTGGATGAGGGTACTGAAGCGCCTGCTGAAGAAGAGGTGCAAGAAGGAATAGATATTAGTGTGAATTTGCCGCACAAAAAAGCGCATAGTTTGGAAATGCTTTCTGGGGGCGAGCGTGCGCTTACCTCAATAGCTCTTTTGTTTGCGATTTCTCAAGTGAATCCTCCACCGTTTATTGTATTAGACGAGACCGACGCGGCGCTTGATGAGGCAAATTCGCGCAAATACGGCGACATGATTGAAAATCTTTCCAAATACTCACAGCTTGTTTTAATTACTCACAATCGCGAAACCATGTCTCGCGCAGGGGTGCTCTATGGTGTTACGATGGGTCAGGATGGCGTGTCTAAACTGCTTTCCATTCAGTTTGAGGAGGCAGTTAAGGTCGCGAAGTAATATATAATTCAGACTATGAACATAGAACATATTCCACAACCTGAAGATTCTTCGGAAGACGATGGGGCAGTTTCTTTTTCCCAGGAAGGCGGTGAGAATGTTATCTTTGACAAAACGTCGGCAGATGAAAGGAAGGAAGAAATAGACAAAGAACAACAAGAGCGCGACAAACAGTTGCTCGAAAAGTTAAAAGACAGACCCGATATGGTTGAACGGCTAAGAGAGGAATTGAAGGTTGAGAATGACCCCTTGCAGAAAAAAAGCTCGCGCCAGTTGCTTTTGCGAAATATTTCCAATGCGTTTAAAGAAACGATGGAAGAGTCTCATACTATACTGGAAATGAACCCGGGAAGCCTCTATTCTATTTTCAAGAACGCCGACGAAAAACAAGTTGAGTACTGGATCTTGCAGATTTTGGAAGGCTACCAAGAATTGGATGCAACAGAGAAAGAACGAAGGGCCTTAGGATTACGCGGGTTGAGCACATTGGTTAATCGGGATTATTTTATATCTACCGCTTCAAAATATTTGCCCGAGCTTGGGATAGATTTGGACACGTCGAAAACCACAGTTGTGTCAGTAGTTTCTTCTTCAAAAAAATCGGGATTCTTTTCTAAGATAAAAAAATTATTCGGAGGAAGATAGTCAAGAAAAAACACCGTCACAGGAGCGTGGCGGTGTTCGTGGCGAGCCTCATATGAGGCTCGTTCCTACGGCAAGTTGAGACTCAGCCGTCATGTTCTGAGCGAGCAAGAGAAGGTTTTCTTGGAGCACCAAAAACTTTTTGATTTTCTCGATCTGGTGAATACCGAGAGACAATTCGTACTCCACCTCGTCGTCGCGCCAGTGGAAGTTCTTGAAACGCTCGCAGCGTATGGTATTGTCGCACCTAAGTAACAGGATTTTTTCTGATGGAATAACAACGCGGTACATTGTTTTTTCCACGATTCTGCCGGTGCTGTTAATCTCCGCCCTAACCGTTTTTGGGGTAAGTAGGATGCATGTCATATGTCCTTTCCTCCATATGGGGTTTTTGTGTGCTACTGCTTGCGCAGTTGTTCTAAGAGCATTATACCGTGTATTGATATTTAAGTCAAGGGGTATTTGACTGCCTTTGGAACTTCTGCTAGCATAGCAAATTATGCTTAGAATTAGATTACAGAGAGTGGGGCGAAAGAATATTCCGACATTTCGGATTGTTTTGACTGATTCAAAAAATTCCACCAAGAGCGGAAGGTATTTAGAGGTGCTCGGTTCCTACGACCCAGTCAACGACGTAAAAGAAATTAAAGAAGACCGCGTCAAATACTGGATGTCAAAAGGAGCCAAACCAACCGACACGCTTCACAATTTCCTTGTAGAGAAAAAAATTATCACGGGCAAAAAAATAAACGTTCTCCCGCGCAAGAGTCCTGTCAAAAAAGAAGAGGCTCCGGTAGTGGCCGCGCAAGCGCCTGCAACATCTACTGAGGTAACAGCACGTGAAGAAAAACCAGTTGAAGCTAAAGCGGAGACGTCCAAAGAGGAGCCTGTCACTGTAGCCGAACCGCCTAAAGCCTAACTAATTTTCTTGTACTGACCTAAAATCAATGTATACTAACTTTACGCTATAGCGGAAAGGTAGTATACATACGTGTTTTCGTTACATCTGTATTTGGAAACTACAAGACCTTCTATTTTTACGATGTCAAAATCTACTGCCGGGCCGTGAGTGAGTGGGTTGACGTATTTTAGAGGGAGTGCTAGAGTAGTTTTAGCAGTAAGAACATTCGGTCGAGACTGCAGAATTACCAAATTACCAAAAAGATTTAAAGAATGCTATGAACGAACAGGATGTCCAATTTCTGGAGTATGTTGTGAAAGCACTGGTTGACAATCCGAACGATGTGAAAATCGAACGGACAGTTGACGAGATGGGAGTGCTCTTGAAGCTCTCCATCAACCCTGCCGACATGGGTAAAGTTATCGGTCGCATGGGCAATACCGCCAAAGCTATTCGTACGCTCTTGAGAGTTGTGGGTATGAAGAACAACGCACGCGTTAATCTCAAGATTAACGAACCGGAAGGTGCGGCGCCGCGCGAAAGCAAGGCCACCAAGACGGTAGATGAAGCAATGGCGGATCTCAAACTCTAAGAGCTTTGAGCTTAATGCGTAGGGTTTAAAGAAAAAATCAAAAGCAAAAACCGTGCGATATATCGCACGGTTTTTGCTTTGACAGAAGCGGTCGTGGTTGTTCAAAGTCTAAACGCTCGCGTGCTTACACACAGGCGTTTTTTGTTGACTATTCTACAAAATAGTTTTAATCTTGCGCCAGAAACCTCAACAACAAAAAGAAAGGAATAGTAATGAACATTGTCGTATGTGGTCACGGTGCGTTTGCAAAGGAGATTATTGCCCTTTGTACTGAAAAGAACATCAGGGCGGGGCGTTCTGATGACGAAAGAAACTTCTGCTCTAACTGTGTTGCGATCCATTGCGGTACAGGGCGTCAACTTGAGGGTTTCTTGGGCGACTGCGGCAGATTCGGAATACCAGTTATCCAAGCTTCAAGTGGCCAAAAGTTGCCGGACGACCTACCATGTCCCGTTATTGATGCCCCCAATTTGGCATTGCCAGTCGTGCAGTTTTTGAAAGGCTTGCTCGCGTTTGTGGTGGGCTTTGAGCATCTGGGTCTGGCAAAATGTCTTGTTGAGTCCCATCAGCACACCAAGAAGAGCGTTCCGGAAACTGCCCGGCGCATGGCAGATGCCATCTGTATACCACAGGCTGATATTCATTCGGTCCGGGATGATTATCTCCAAGAAAGCCTCGGCGTTCCGCACGAACATCTCGGACGACATGGCTATCACTGGATTAAGTTTGTTGGCGATGGTATTGAAATTGGTCTTTCCACTAAGGTCAATGGCCTGCGGCCGTATGCGCTCGGCGCGCTCCACATTGCCGAGAACGCTCTTGCGCTCCACGCAAAGGGGGCACTTGCAAACGGACTTCATCCCGTTTCAGAGTTCATCTAAATCAGGTAGTGTATCTGTAAACAGCTGGTATCACATACTCGCTGTTTTTTCTTGCCCGCACACTAACACGTGTCAGTGTGCGGGACTTGCCTTCTAAAGTCCTAAGCCCTAAGCTCTAAGTATAAAGCTATATGGTATTTCATATTGTTACCTTGTTCCCGGGCGCATTTAAATCCTATTTGGGGGAGTCTGTTGTCGCACGTGCGATTAGAGAAAAGAGAATTGCGGTGAAGTTTTATAATCCACGGGACTATACGAAAGACAAATGGGCGCGAGTGGATCGTAGACCTTACGGCGGGGGTCCCGGCATGGTGCTTGAGGCGCCGGCATTTGTAAAAGCGATAGATTTCATTCATTCTAATATTCTCAAGAATATGAGAATGAAAAGAGGAGACAAATCAAAGAAATCCAAACCAGCGATCAAGACGATAATTTTTTCGGCCAATGGGAAAGAGTTTACTAATGTGTACGCGAAGAATGCATCTCAAAAATTCACCGACCTTGTTCTCGTTTGTGGTCGCTACGAGGGAATAGATGCGCGGGTTAAGAAGATTTTTAAGGCGCAGGAACTGTCAGTCGGCCCCTATATACTGACCGGTGGGGAATTGCCTGCCATGATTGTCCTTGACGCAGTTGCACGGCAAATCGAAGGGGTGCTTGGCAATTTTGATTCGGTTGAAGAAAGGCGCACCGCTTCGTCCGAGGTCTACACGCGCCCAGAAATTTTTAAGTACAAAGGCAAATTCTATCGCGTCCCCAAGATTCTTCTCTCCGGCCACCACCAAAAAATGGAGGCGTGGAAACAAAAACGTTCAAGACACGGTAAGTGAGCACCATGTCAAGGTTCAACCTTGACATGTCCTATAGGGTAGCGAATAAAGATAAAATATACTAGAATTAATGAAGTCCGCAGATTATAAAAAGACTTAGACCCCCATTTTAGATACGATAAAATTATGAAAGAATTCTTAAGAAAAAATTTCGTCATTATACTTGCTTTTACTTTGCCGGTTCTATTGATAGTTGTTGTTGCTTTAAGCACGTATCTTCCTTCACTTTTCCTTTCTACGGACTATAATTTTGTATATACATCATGCACTGACGGTAGGAATTATTACCCCTATCGTTGCGACGGTTATCTGCAAAAACGTTATATAGTGGTCGGTAATAAATTGGTCGTAAATCCAGTTGACATGACTCTTGACTCCAATAAGGACGGCGTGCCAGATTTTAGCGAAAAATATACTGACCGCATCTTTTTACATGACACAAAAAAGAACGAGAGTAGGGAAATAACCCTTGAGGAAGCCCAGACGATGACGCTCAATAGTCTATTGACATCACCTGATGGTGTTACCGTTTCAAGTTACTATGATAGAAATGGTGGTGACTTCTTCTTTATTTTTGATGGTGGTTCTTCATCGTATGGGTATTACCTTACAAAAGGAAAAAGTAGAAACAAAATAAATCTGATAAATAGTACGGATCAGTATTATTATCAAAACAATTTTCAATTTATTGGGTGGGTGTTGCCGGGTAGAAATTAATCACCTCTAACCATTTTTTTATGAACAAAGAAGAACTACTTCAAGAGCTTTCCACTAAAATAAGTACGGGCGAGATAAGTCGCGAAGAGGTGATAAGCCGCTTTAGTCTTGCACCGACGGCACTAAGTAAAGAAGAAAGCTCGACGCATTTTTCAGTAACGAAAATGTTGTATGTTTTGGGCGCGGCCATCGTGGTTATTGGCATTATTATTTTTGTTCGTCAAATTTGGTATGACATTGGGTCTTTTGAGCGCATTTCAGTTACGTTAGGGTTGGGTTTCATTATTACGGCTATTGGGTCGGTGTTACTTAAAAATAAACCCGAGGACAACCTTGGAACAGTCTTTCATTTTATGGGGGGCGCGTTGATCCCTGGAGGCGCGGTGGTGGCTCTTTCCGAACTCAATCTCCAGAACAGTGATTGGACAGTCGCGCTTACATTCGGTGCTCTATTTATATTTTATGTATTACTAAATGTTGTCCATAAAAATGCTGTCCTGACTTTTTTCGCAATAGCGAATGGAACTGCCACCATTTATCTCGTTCTTAATGCGGTTACTGGCGGTCCCTTTGAGGGATGGTTTGGGATAAAAGATATCTATCAATACTTAACTATGGCAATAGGTGCGAGCTATCTGTTGCTTGGGTATGCTTTTCGTGATGGTTGGAACAAGAAACTCATCGGGATGCTCTATTTTTTCGGTATTACTGGTTTCCTTGGCGCTACATTTTCGCAAGTGTTCGATTCGGTTCTATGGCAAATGTTTTTCTTCCTCATTGTAATCGGCGGCCTTTCCTTGTCAGTGTATATGAGAAGTCGCATTATTTTGGTTATGAGCACTCTTTCTAATTGGTCATGTTTCGTATATCACAAGCGAATATTTTGCAGATTCACTCGGGTGGCCAATTTCGCTTGTTATCCTTGGTTTTGTATTTATTGGGCTCGGGTATTTTTCAATTAGTATCAATAAAAAATATATCGCAAAGTAGGTGTGTTAGAGTACCCTGTCAAGATTAGACCTTGACATGGTTGTGGAAGAGTGGAAAGAGAAGCGCTCTAAAAGGGTATAAACTCGACTAAATATTTTATTACGTTTAAGCTAAGGCTACTGACTGATAGGCAGATTTGCGCTATCATTGCTAATAAATAATGGAAATTCCAAAACTCAAATCAGATAAATATCGCAACGTACGTGGAGGCTACTCGCGCTTCTTAGATATATATTGCGATCGTTGCGGACATAAAGTGTTGGTCTATCAAAAAGATGGACCGGGTGAGTTGAAGCGACGTTACCTTGACCGAATCTCTTTTCCGAAGAAATTCACTCAATTACAGGGCTTGTCGATAAAGAAAGTCCCTAATCTGGTCTGTCCTAACTGTCATTCTTTACTTGGGATTTCTTATATATACCCGAAAGAAAAACGCTCTGCATTTCGGCTCTTTGCTGGTGCCATTAAAAAGAAAATTACTAAAAGATAAAAAAAGCCCCGACGTGAATCGGGGCTTGTGAGCTACTGGCGCTCGCCAATAACCGTAAGGTACATCTCGTAGATTTTCTCTGCGGTCTTTCTAACTTCAAACTCACTGTTAACGATACTCCAGTCAACTACATTGTCATAGCCGCCTTGATAATAAGCCTCAAGCTCATTTAGAGCCGCCGTATAGCGACTCCGGCCTGGATCACGCCCATCCTCAAGGTGTCGCTCTATCGCGACGACATCAGGTGGTTCAACGTAGACCTTGAAGGTCTTGCCGGGGAATGCCGTAAGCATGATTTGGACTTTCTGCACTGGCCAGTCGAGAAGTGGGAAGCAGTTTTCCACAAACGCTTTCTCAATCGGCTCTCGCGGTGTCGCGTATCGAACACCATAGAGCTCGTTTATTGCAAGAATCTTTTCTTGATTGTTCAACTCGTCGAGCACTGTATTGCTAACAGAAACCTTATCAGTTTCTCCCGAACGTAACGCGCGGGTCATGAACGGCGAGATGTAAGCAAAGCGAGAATCAAGTTGTCTTAATTCCCGTATGATTGCCGACTTGCCAACTCCCGAAGGACCGAACAACAAGAGGAATTTCTGGTTGGAAACTCCACGCGCAGCATTGAGCGTTGCTTTCATCGAAACGACTGAACGCACAAACTACAATATGATTAGAGATAAGTCAATCTCTCGTGTACCAAAAATCCTGCTCTCCGGCCACCACCAGAAAATGCAGGAGTGGAAAAAGAGGCGTTCTAAGCACAGTTAGTCTTTACTTGCTGGCATTTCGCCTCCGTGATAGGGTAGCACGAGAAAGGAGGGCTTATGAAAGCTCCACAAATATTGATCATTGAACTTAGGTCACAATACACATGGCTCATTGAAAGAAGTCTGCGCGAACTGGGTGTTCGCAGCGCGATTCTATCACCTGCAAAAGCTAAGGATTGGCTCACGGCTAATCGCCCCAAGGGAATAATCCTCTCTGGTGGAGAAGCAAGTGTCAACGATATTGACCCGCCGATTCCTCCCGAGGAGCGTCTCTCCATTGTACGCTGGGCCGATATACAAGTGTCGCGCATTCTTAAGGAAAACGGCGATTACGAACGTATGTCGCAACTTGTTGTGGTGCTTCTGTGTGTTAACACGGTCGGTGTGAAAGGGGATGCGCGAGTGTATGGACCTACGGTTGGCGTGCGAGGAATAATCACCTCGGACTTCATGACCGGACGCGGGTATCAGATTCCGAAGGAAGTGAGGCGCAGGATCACTTCAACCCTTACCAAACACTCTGGTATTGTGCATGTCGGTTTTTTTGAAGAGGATAAACCTCCAGGAACGACTGAGTTTGAGTAAGGTGTTCTTTTCAGCGCAAACCGCCCGAACTCTTGCTATGGGCGGTTTTTTGTTGTCTGGTGTTGTTCGCCGTGTAATCTTGTTGACAGCTAGAATACGTTGGTATACAATGCTTTGGCTAGTAGATTGAGTTACGGATGCAGTTCTAGCCATTGTTAGGCCACACCTTGCTGACCAACGTAAGCTAAAACACAAAAACAAAAAAAGAGACCCGGAAATTGTGGTCGCTTTTTCTTTTTTGTGTCTTAGCACAAGAGTGTTTTGTGGAGGCTTCGTTTATTCGCTAGCGAGTGAGGGGAGATAAAAAGTTTCTTCCTTATTCTTTCCCGAGCGACGGCAACAAAGGGTTTAATAACCTTTAATAATATACGCGTTTTTATGACAACGAGTACCAAAACACACCAAACGGTAAGCTGGCCGAAAAAATATTTTAGCCGTTTCAAAGATGCGCTCGCGCCGTTGCCTAATTTGGTAGAGGCTCAGACAGATTCTTTCACGTGGTTGCTTGAGAAAGGACTGAAAGAAGTTTTTAAAGAGTTTTCTCCCATCAAAGATTATTCGGATAAAAAATTTGAGCTAGAGATAACCGGTTTTACCGTAGGGGAACCAAAGTACGACGAATATCACGCGAAGGACAATAAACTTGCCTATGAGGCACCGCTTAAGATGACGGTGCGTCTTAAAAACAAAATACAAGGAACAACCAAGGAACAAGAAATTTTCATGGCTGATTTCCCTTTGATGACGTCGCACGGTACGTTTATTATTTCAGGTGTTGAGCGGGTCATTGTGCCGCAGCTCGCGCGTTCTTTCGGTGTCTTTTTCACCAGCGAAGAAATCAAGGATAAGCGCTATTTTGGCGCGAAAATCATTCCGTCACGAGGCGTCTGGATTGAAATTGAGACGGAAGCTGACGGAGCGATTTACGTGCGCATTGACCGCAAACGCAAATTTCCGATATCTTCTCTCCTACGCGTTATTTCCAAAAAGTCTGACAAAGATATTATCAATGCGTTTTCTAAGCACCCCTCGGCTAAAGCCTTTCTTGAGGCCTCATTTGCCAAAGATCACGCAAAAACCATTGATGAATCCTATATAGAAATTCACAAGCGTTTGCGTGATGGTGAGATTGGTTCGGTTGACCACGCAAAGGAGTTCATTAATGGAATCTTTAATCATGCCCGCTATGACCTTTCAAAGGTTGGCCGTTTTAAACTGAATAAACGCTTCGGTCTCCCCTTTGAAGAAAAAGATCTGGAGGAGCGCATTGTTTCATTTGATGACCTTGTGCGAATCACGACGCATGTCGCCGAACTTAATACAACGCCGGGTGCAATAGAAGACGATATAGACCATTTAGGGTCACGTCGTGTGCGTTTTGTCGGAGAGCTTTTGCAACAGAAGATTCGCATTGGTATGTCGCAAATCAAGCGCAACATTCAGGACAGAATGTCTACGATTGATTCGGACGTAACGATGCCCGTGCAATTTATTTCCCCAAAACCGCTGCAGGCTCGCATCAAGGAATTTTTCACCACGAACCAACTTTCACAGTTTATGGCTCAAGAAAATATTCTTGCAGAGCTTGAGCATTTACGAACCCTATCGGCGCTTGGCCCCGGAGGACTCACGCGTGAGCGTGCGGGGTTTGAAGTTCGCGACGTACATCCATCTCACTATGGCCGTTTGTGTCCTATACACACACCTGAAGGTCCGAACATCGGGCTTATCCTTCGTCTTTCCACCTACGCACGAATCAACGAATTCGGTATGATTGAAACGCCCTATGCGAAAGTGAAGAATGGAAAAGTCACGGGTGAGATTCAGTATCTTAACGCCCTGGAAGAGGAAAATTATGATATCGCTCACGCGGCTACGGCTGTTGGTCCTGATGGAAGCATTTTGGAAAATGAAATTGAGGTGCGAACCAACGGGGAGCCCGGCCTTATTCACAAGGAAGATGTTGAATATATAGACGTTGCAACGAACCAGGCATTTTCCATCGCAACCTCCATGATCCCATTTTTAAATCACAACGACGCCAACCGCGCGCTGATGGGCTCAAACATGCAAAAACAGGCCACCCCATGCCTTATTCCCGAAGCCCCGCTTGTCGCTACGGGGATAGAGAGAAAGGCAGCGGCCGATACTGGGCGCGTGGTTATTTCCCAGGAAGATGGTACCGTAACGAAGGTAGATGCTCGTTTCATCGCGGTGAAAGGGCGCAGTAAAGAACGAACGTATCCTCTGGTCAATTTTTCACGGACCAATGGGTTTACCATGTTCCATCAGCGTCCGTCGGTGAATGTCGGTGATAAGGTCAAAAAGGGTGATGTGTTGGCTGATACCTCATCAAGCGACCGTGGAGAAATGGCGCTTGGTCAGAACGTTTTGATTGCCTTCATGTCTTGGTCTGGAGCGAATTACGAGGATGCCATCATTTTGTCAGAATCGCTTGTACGCGAGAGCCGATTTGCCTCTATTCATATTGAAGAGTTTGTAGTCAATGTTCGTGACACAAAACTTGGACCTGAAATCACCACGCATGATATCCCTAATGTCGGCGAAGCAAAGCTCAAGAATCTTGACGAAGATGGCATGATACGCATTGGCGCAGAAGTGCGCCCCGGAGACATCTTGGTTGGTAAAATTACCCCCAAAGGGGAGACGCAGCTTACGCCTGAAGAGCGTTTGCTCCGGAGTCTCTTTGGCGAAAAAGCTCGTGATGTAAAAGATACTTCCAAGCGTACCGAGAACGGAAAGCGGGGTCGTATTATCGGAGTCAAAGTGTTCTCGCGCGAAAAAGGAGACAAACTTGATTCAGGTATTATCAAGCGAATTCATATTGAAGTCGCAGAAATAAGAAATGTTTCGGTAGGAGATAAGCTCGCAGGCCGTCACGGCAACAAGGGAGTCATCTCAAAGATTTTACCGGAAGCAGACATGCCGTTTATGCCTGATGGAAGGCCGATTGATATGATTTTGACACCGCTCGGCGTGCCGTCTCGTATGAATCTCGGTCAAATTCTTGAACTACACCTCGGTCTTGCCGCGAAGACACTTGGGTATCAGGCGGTTGTGCCACCGTTCGCTGGTGCGACAGATGCCGAGATAAAAGCAGAATTAAAAGCGGCAGGCTACAGCGAGAATGGCAAGATGCGTCTGAAGGATGGGCGCACCGGAGAGGAGTTTGAACAAGACATCGCGGTTGGATATATGTACATTATGAAGTTGCATCACATGGTTGAAGACAAGATTCATATGCGCTCTATCGGACCCTACTCTCTTATCACACAGCAGCCTCTCGGGGGGAAGGCACAGGGGGGAGGCCAGCGTTTCGGAGAAATGGAAGTCTGGGCGCTTCTGGGGCACGGGGTGGCATACACTCTCCGTGAAATGCTTACGGTGAAATCGGACGACATTGTCGGTCGCGCGGCGGCGTTTGACTCCATTGTTCGGGGTGCTGATATCAGTCAGTCCAACGTCCCCGCGTCCTTTAACGTGTTGTTGAACAATTTGCGTGGGTTATCCCTTGATATCAAATTGGAGAAATCAAGCGGCGAGGTGGAAGCGTCGAAACCAAAACGTCGTAGCACTCGGGAATAATTCTTAACGATTTACATTCATATGATAAAAAATTATAGACTGAATACAGCTTCCGATTTTGACCGAATCAGCTTGCGTGTTGCCTCGCCGGAGCGCATTAAAGAGTGGTCATATGGGGAAGTGACCAAGCCAGAGACCATCAACTATCGCACCCAGCGCTCTGAAAAAAGCGGTCTTTTTGATGAGAAGATTTTCGGTCCTGACAAGGATTACGAATGTTATTGCGGAAAATATAGAGGGATACGCTACAAGGGGATTGTCTGCGAGAAATGTGGTGTAGAGATAACCCGATCTATTGTCCGACGCGAACGGATGGGGCACATTGAACTTGCAAGCCCCGTTTCTCACATTTGGTTTTTACGTAGCACCCCATCACGCATCGGTCTTATTCTTGGCATGCCGGTTGATGACCTTGAGAAGGTGATATATTTCGCCGGTTATATTGTGACGAAGGTATTTGAGGATGCGCGCGCAGAAATCTTGCGCGACCTTGATTCGGAATTCAAGTCTAAAGTCAAGGCGGTTCATGATGACAAAACGAAAGAAGCTCTTAAAGAAATGTTTACCAATACGAAACATGAGATTGAGGGTATCAAGGCGGGTGTCGTGCTTGATGAGATTGCGTATCATAATTTTTCTGTGAAATACAGTACGCTGTTTGAGGCTGGTATTGGGGCTGAAGCGATTTACTCGCTGTGTGAGAATTTAGATCTCTATGAACTCGTGAAGAAATTAGAAGCAAGTTATGAAAAAGTAGCGAGCATTGAACGTGAACGTATTAACAAGCGTTTGAGTATCCTTCGGGCAATGATTACTGCAGGCACTCGACCGGAGTGGATGTTTTTGACGAGAATTCCCGTCATCCCGCCTGCGCTTCGTCCGATGGTCCCGCTTGACGGCGGCCGGTTTGCCACCTCTGATGTTAACGACCTCTATCGTCGTGTCATCAATCGAAATAACCGTTTACGGAAACTCAAGGAGATCAATGCTCCTGAAGTCATTTTGAGAAACGAGAAGCGAATCTTGCAGGAGGCGGTAGACGCACTCATTGACAATTCCCTTCGTCACGGCTCTAGCATCATGTCTACCTTAAGTCAGGCGCATCGCCGACCTTTGAAATCCTTAGCGGATAATTTGAAGGGGAAGCGGGGACTCTTCCGTCAAAATCTTTTGGGTAAGCGTGTTGATTATTCCGGGCGGTCGGTTATTGTGGTTGGTCCGGAATTGAAGATTCATCAGTGCGGTCTGCCAAAACAAATGGTACTTGAACTATTCCGTCCGTTCGTCATTGCGAAGATCCTTGAACGAGAATTTGCGTACAATATCCGCGGAGCAAACCGTCTGATTGATGATGATGTTCCGGAAGTGTGGGCAATTTTGGAAGAGGTAATCGCAGACAAATATGTTCTGTTAAATCGCGCTCCGACGCTCCACCGTCTCGGTATTCAAGCATTTAAACCCCTCCTGATTGAAGGAAGTGCGATTCAGGTTCACCCCTTAGTATGTAGGGCGTTTAACGCCGACTTTGATGGAGACCAAATGGCGGTTCATTTACCTCTCTCGCAAGAAGCACAGGCGGAAGCAGTCACGATTATGGCCGCCGACAAAAATATTTTGAAGCCGGGAAGCGGAGACCCGACGATGAGTGCGAAGATGCTTGATATCGTACTCGGTTTGTTCTGGATGACAAAGGTAGTCGCACGTGAGGGGAGCGAAGCCGTTCGATATTTTGATTCTCCGGGAAGTGCGGTGGTTGCGTACAACTATAATGCGATAGGTTTCCGAGAACTGGTGAAGATATTGGTTCCCCATGAACCACGATACGCCGAATATAAAGGTATGCTTTTGGAGACGACTGTTGGGCGTATTATTTTCAACGAAGTACTCCCAGCCGACTATGGATTCCTCAACAAAGAAATAGACCAAAAAGATATGACCAAGATGGTGGAAAATATCATAGATCGGTACGGCATTGAGAATGTTCCTCCGATTCTTGACCACATTAAACAGCTTGGATTTTATTACGCGACACGTTCTGGCGTAACGTGGGGGATTGATGACATAAAAATTCCCGAAGGCAAAGGTGTTGTCATACAGAAGGCAAAAGTAAAGGCTGAAGAGGTCTTTGGTCAGTACCAAGCGGGCCTGCTTTCCGCCGAAGAGCGTATTCGGAAGAATGTTGAGATATGGCACGGAGCCAAAAATGAAGTAGAGCGTTTGATCCCGGAATCTATGGATAAAAATGGTTCGGTCTACGACATGTGGAAGTCTGGTGCCCGAGGCTCGCTGTCACAGGTAACGCAAATGGCCGGTATGAAAGGTCTGATTCAGAATACTGCTGGTGAAACCATTGAATTTCCGATACTCTCCTGTAGTAAAGAAGGGCTGACCCCTATTGAGTATTTCATCACTACGCACGGTTCTCGCAAAGGACTCACCGATACAGCGCTCAATACCGCGAAGGCGGGGTATCTGACCCGGAAGCTTTTCGTGGTCGCGCAGGATGTGGTGGTGACTGAAGAGGATTGCGGTACCAAAGATTCAATCACGATAAGCACGGTGGGTAGCACCGCGGGTGTACAGATTTCCATTGCTAAACATACGCGTGGAAGAGTTCTTGCCGAGGATCTAGAAAAAGATGGCAAAGGTATCTTCAAACGTGGGATACTTATCAGTAAAGAGATGGCACGTAAGATTGAAGAACTCGGGTTTACCTCAGTTGCTGTTCGGTCACCGTTGGTCTGCCGTGCCTTAAAGGGTGTGTGCGTGATGTGCTATGGTCTGGACCTCGGCAAGAACAAACTTGTTGATCTTGGTGAATCCGCAGGTACGGTGGCGGCACAGGCTATTGGAGAGCCGGGCACACAGCTTACGATGCGCACCTTCCATGCCGGTGGTACCGCTTCGGTTGGCGGTGACATTACCCAAGGTTTGCCGCGCGTTGAAGAAATCTTTGAGAAACGTTCTCCAAAAAATCCTGCAGTTGTTTCTGAGGTTGACGGTGTCGTGTCTGAAATAAAAGATCTTGGCAAGGAGAAGGTCATTGTGGTGATTCCGAGTCTGGAGCATCGTCCCAAGAAGAAATCCGCTGTTTCGGCGATTGAGTATTCGGTAAATTACAAACGCATGCCGTTAGTTAAAACATCTGATGCGATCAAACGCGGGGACATACTGACCGACGGTTCTGTGGATATAGACGAACTGTTCGAGAACGCCGGTCTTGAGAAAACTCAGAATTACATCATTGCTGAAGTTACTAAACCGTACGAGTTACAAGGGGAGACGGTCTCGCGCAAGCATATTGAAGTTATTGTCCGACAGATGTTCTCCCGAAAACGAATTAAAGAGATTGGCGGCACCACCTTTTCCATAGGAGAAATGGTCACGAACGCTGAGTTGCATGTAGAGAATACAAACGCTAAAGCGCAAGGAGGCGAAGAAGCCAAAGCGTTTCAAGTGGTCATGGGGATTACCGAATCTTCGCTTACTCGACGCAGTTTCCTTTCAGCCGCGTCATTCCAACATACCGCTCGCGTGCTTATTTCAAGCGCGGTCCGAGGTGCCGTGGATCATCTACAAGGATTGATGGAAAATGTCATTATCGGGCGGCTTATTCCAGCGGGCAGCGGATTTGCAGGTAGCCCCAAACATGCGATGATTGAAAAGATTAAGGCCCAGAAAGAGGTAATAGAACAAGAGATGCTTGCGGCCCAAACCCAGAGAGAGATGGTGCGCTCCGAGTCTTTGTCGTAGGTTTATCATATGCCATCGCCTGTAGAGTCAATTAAAGAGCGATTACATATCGCCGATATCATCGGTTCTTACATTAAATTGGAGAAAGCGGGGAGTAATCTGAAAGCGAAGTGCCCCTTCCACAATGAACGAACCCCCTCGTTTTTTGTTTCGCCCGCGCGGGGTAGTTATTATTGTTTCGGGTGCGGAGCAAAAGGCGATATGTTTTCGTTCGTCCAGGCCTTTGAGGGTACCGATTTTGTCGGTGCGCTTCGCACGCTGGCGCATCGTGCGGGTATTGAGTTGGTACGCGAGGACCCGCGCGAGCGTGGCGAGCGCGAGCGGATGTTTTTGCTTTTAGAAACCGCAACGTTATTCTTTGAACGTCAGCTCAAGACACATCCGTCTGCGTTAGAGTATTTGCACGGTAGGGGTTTGTCTCTTGACAGCATCACCTCATGGCGAGTCGGTTTTGCTCCTGATGCGTGGGATACGTTTGTTACATTCGCATTGCGCGAAGGTTTTACCAAAGATGAGCTTGAAAAAGCGGGCCTGGTAAAGACTGAAGGTGCTCGCACGTATGATCGATTTCGTTCCCGAATCATGTTTCCGATATTTGACAGCACCGGTCGCGCCATTGCTTTTTCCGGAAGGATTTTGGGGAAGGAAGGAGACAGTATCCCCAAATATCTCAATAGCCCTGAAACGCCGGTGTTTTCAAAATCTGCCATACTTTATGGTTTTGATCGGGCGAAGCTTGAGATTCGACGCAAAGACTTTGCGATGCTCGTGGAGGGCCAGATGGACTTATTGATGTGTCATCAGGCGGGTTTTAAGAATACGGTTGCTTCTTCTGGGACAGCTTTCACCGAAGGCCAAATTACACTTCTCAAACGTCTCACTAAACGCTTGCTTATGGTGTACGATGCAGACAAGGCTGGGGTGCAGGCATCTCTACGTAGCGCGTCACTAGCTCTCTCGGCAGGCATGGAAGTAAAGATTGTGGCATTACCCGCTCTCACAGACCCCGCAGAGCTTATCGCGACAGACCTCCCGCGTTTCAAAGAAAGTTTAGCGTCATCCGCGCACATCATAGATTTTTACCTTGCGGTGATGCTTAAAGAAGATCTTGATGAACGGAAACTTGCGCGTGCCATCCGCGACCGTTTACTTCCCTATGTTGCGGCACTTGAGAGCAGTATTGAGCGGGATCATTTTATTTCCCGCATCGCCAATCGCACCGGTATCCGTGAGCAGGCAATTCGTGAAGACTTACAGAAGTCCAAAAATCCTGCGCGTTCCACTACACCTGCGGAGATTCCTAAAGAGACCGCACTCAATCCTCGCCGTCATCAAGCCGAACGATTGTTACTAGGCCTCTTGTTTTGGCAGGAACATACCAGTCCACCTGCGCTTGATGTTGTCTGGCTTAAAAAGGAGATTGAGCGTATTGTACCCACTTCGCGTGTCAAGAAACTGTTTGCGGAAGCGGAAGGTTTGCAAGATGAGTTGACCTATCAAGCTGAAAGTTATTATCGCGGGGCTGGCTCGCTTACAGAGGTAGCGCGCGATTTGCTCTCCACTCTTGAGGAAGATACGCTCAAAGAAGAACTGTCGGTCTCGTTAAAGGAGTTATTAAATGCCGAGCAAACGAAAGATCAAGGGAGTAAAGAGATAGTATTGAAACAGTACCACACTCTAACCACAAGGCTCAACGCAGTCAAGAGAGGTCGGCAGGATTTTAATCCATCCGCAGAATTCCCCGACGGAGCGCTGAGGGGATAGGGCGAGAGAAATTTTTTTTAATGGAGTATAATAAGGCCTTGCGTTATATATGAAAAAGCCAAAAAAAGCCCAAAAATCCCGAAAAAAAATCCGCAAGGGTAGGACCGTGCATAAGAAAATCCGCAAAGGGAAGCAGAAGAATCGGAGTGCAAAGAAGCCTAAACCCATTAAAATATCCAAGAAAGCGAAAGCTCTGGGGGTGAAGTTGGACCATTTGCTTGTGCGTGGCAAGGAGCGAGGTTTTATCACCTATGATGAAATTCTCAAAGAGTTCCCCACGATAGAACAGGACATCATTTTTCTTGAGAATCTCTATACGAAACTGGCCGAGGCAGGCATTGATGTGTTGGAAAGCGGCGGTATGCTCGACCCTCATGTTGAAGAGGTAGGCACAAAAAAACTCGGTTATGGACGAACGGACGGCGGGTATGATTCCATTCAGATGTATCTAAAAGAAATCGGCCAATACCCCTTGATTAGCGCTGCCGATGAGCGAACGTTCGCTAAACGCATTGAGAAGGGTGATACGGAAGCAAAGAACTTGCTTGCGCGGGCAAACTTGCGTCTCGTGGTTTCTATCGCGAAACGCTACGTGGGGCGCTCTCCTGACCTCACCCTCCTTGACCTGATTCAAGAAGGGAACCTAGGACTTTTTAAGGCGGTAGATAAATTTGATTGGACCAAAGGATTTAAATTCTCTACGTACGCGACCTGGTGGATTCGCCAGGCTATTACGCGCGCCCTTGCTGATCAATCACGCACGATTCGCGTACCGGTGCATATGGTGGAGACGATAGCAAAATACAAGCAAGTGGTTCGCCGTCTGTCTCAAGATTTGGGGCGAGATCCCTTGCCGGAAGAAATCGCCATTGAAATGGGTCTTGATGTGGAGAAGGTGTACCAAATTGAAAAAATTGACCAAGATACGCTTTCGCTTGAAAATCCGGTGGGGGATGAGGGAGATGATGGAAAATCTACGCTCGGGGATTTTGTCTCCGATGATAAAATTCTTTCTCCTGACCAAGAATCTTCACGTCGTATTCTTGGTGATCAAGTGAAAGAAATTCTCAATGATTTGTCTGAAAAAGAGCGCCGTATTTTGGAGATGAGACATGGTTTGACAGACGGTGTGACCCACACGCTTGAAGAAGTAGGCCAGAAATTTGGCGTGACCCGCGAACGTATTCGTCAGATTGAAGCTAAAGCCCACGAAAAAATACGTCAGCACGAGAAGGCTTCTAAACTTAAAAGTTATTAGAAGAAAGCTTAAAAGCTTCGGGCTTGGCGCTTAGCGCAAGAATGGGAAAAGAAAAAACACCCAAGACCTGCTGGCCTAAGGTGTTGATTTTATCTCGGACGCGCTGAGGCGTCTGCGGGGTCCGCCTTGCAAACGTCTCAACGGGTTGAGTGAAGCCCCGGCTTTTTTACGTGTTTCAATGTTGAGACGTTTTCTTGAGTGAGTAGGCATCGTAAGCGCTAACACACTCTGTGCGAATTCAGGATCTTTCAGTAATTTGCTTGTGCAGATGCTACAGACTCCTGTTTTGTTGTAACGACTCAAGATAGTCGGGCAGTACGCACATTTTTTGCCGCTTCCGTACTGGCGTGGTTTTTTGCTATCGCCAATAGACGCAAATGTTTGGCCGCTTGTCGTAGTAACATTGTTCATATACCCTCCTTTCTTTTTATAACATATCACACTTTTTCGAGAAAGAAAAGTTTGGGAAACTTACGCTTGGTATTTTAGAAAAAATTACAAGGTCCGACCTTGTAGTAGGAGGTTATGCGTACGGAGTAATTGCGAAAAAAAGAAAAAGACCGAGTCGCTTGCGCGCCTCGGTCTTGTGTAGAAAAGCATTTCGCATTCTTAGCGTGCCTTTTTTATCGATGATTGGCAGAAGAGCCAGCACACAACTAAACCAACGATTCCGAGTACACTCCACCAGATAGATTGAGGTGTCAGCGGGTCAAACTTTATGAACCCCATCAATCTGAGAATTGCCATAATGATTCCAAAAGAGGCAATATCTCTCATCACCTTCATCTTTGCTTTTCGGTCAACCTTTTGCACCAAGGCTTCTTTGTCAGATGTTTCAGCCAACTGAACAACAATTTCCGCCGCTTCTTTTCTGCTCATGGTTATTCTCCAGTTTGGTTTTTTGGTCACATACAATATGCCGTTGTCTATTAGGCACAGTAACAAATTGTTAAACCATTGTCAAGGGTTTCTATTGAGATGCTATACTAAAGCACGTGAAAAATGTTGCATTTGAAAGTGCGTATAAAGGTCTCAATATAAAGCAAAAAGAGGCTATAGATTCAATTGAGGGGCCGGTGATGGTGATTGCGGGCCCGGGCACGGGTAAAACGACTGTGTTGACACTTCGTATCGCGCAAATCCTCTCAAAGACCGATACGCCAGCGAGCGGTATTCTTGCGCTTACCTTCACGGAATCAGGCGTACATTCCATGCGCAGGAAATTAGTGGAGTATATCGGTACCAATGCCTATCGCGTCCACATTTTTACTTTTCATGGATTCGCGCAGGAAATCATCACACGATATCCAGAATATTTTCCACGCATTATCGGCGGGGCAGTCATTTCAGATAGTGAGCGTTATGAAATTCTTGAAGAAGCGCTTGAGAGGGAAGAGTTTGAAATTATTCGGCCTCTCGGCAAGCCCACTCTGTATGTGCCCAAAGCTCTCTCTGTCATAAAAGACTTAAAGCGTGATGAAGTGGATCCAGCAAAACTGTCTAAAATTCTCGCAGATGAAAAGAAACGTCTCAAAGCCGCTCCTGATCGCTATCACGAGAAAGGGCGCTTAAAAGGAGAGCTAAAAAAAGAATATGTAGATTCGGTTCGTAACAATGAGAAAAATACCGAGCTTGCGCTGTTGTACAGCGCGTACGAAAAAGCGTTGCGCAAGCGCAGTCTGTATGATTTTGAAGACATGCTCATTGAGCTTGTGCGGGCACTTCGCAAACATAAAGACCTCTTGCGAACTCTCCAAGAAGAGTATCTCTATGTGTTGGCAGACGAGCATCAAGATGCGAACAATGCCCAGAATTCCGTTTTGGAACTTTTATGCGATTATCAGGACACACGCAATCTATTCATTGTTGGAGATGAAAAGCAGGCAATCTATCGTTTCCAGGGAGCGTCTCTGGAAAACTTCTTGTATTTCCAAAAGAAATTTCCAGAGGCGCGGGTTATTTTTTTGAATGAGAATTATCGTTCCACTCAGACTATTCTTGATGTCTCACACCAGCTTATGGCCGCTCGCTCTGGTGATGAGAAATTACGCCCTAGACTGATTTCCGCTTCACGCACCAAACATGTAGAACTTCCGATAAAGCTTTATGAATTTGAAACGAGCGAAGATGAGTATGCGGGTGTTGCGGAGGAAATCTCAAAAGCAATACATGAGGGCATTCCTGCGGAGGAAATAGCAATTTTAGTACGAACAAATGCAGAGATATCTATTATGGGTCGTGCCCTTGCAGAGTATAAAGTGCCGCACACCTTATTTGCCGATGACGATGCGCTCGGTGATTCGGATATCGGCAAGCTTCTTCTTTTACTTCGCGCGGTTGTGTTTCCAGAGAATGACGCCCTTGTGGGGAGCATGCTTCTTATAGATTTTCTCGGCATTCATCCGCTTGATGCGGTGCGGCTCAATCGAACCGCTCGAGAGGTGCGTCGTTCACCTCTTGAGCTTATCGCGCGAGGACAGAAACGTCTTGAATTTTTGAATGAGCAGGCAGTGGATCGTCTTTCGAGAGAATTTCTCAATTGGATGGAGCGTGTGAATAACGAGAGCGCTCTTGATTCGTTTTTGTTCATTGTACAGGGGTCAGGATTTCAGAAATATCTCTTGAAGAAACCGGATTCTATGGAAAAGTTAGCTAAATTGGTTGGGGTCTATGATGGTATTAAAGCATTTTTAGTGACACATAAGGATGCGAAGCTGAAAGATTTTATTTCCTCCGTAGATAGATTACTGAGACATGGAAGCCCTCTGCGGTTTTCGCGAACCTCGCTTGGCGCTCGGGGTGTTTTGGTCATGACGGCGCATAAATCAAAAGGGCTTGAGTGGCAGAGAGTGTATATCGTGAATTGTGCAGACAAGGTGTGGGGTAATCGCCGCGCGATGGGTTCATTTCGTCTTCCAGCGCCGCTCTCGTCCGCAGGAGAGAGCGAGCAGGATGACGACGAGCGGCGTCTCTTTTACGTTGCACTGACGCGCGCGAAGGAATCGGTCTCTCTTTCTTTCGCGCGTCTTGATGCACATGGCACAGAGCGCCTCGTTTCTCGCTTTGTGGAGGAATTGAGGACAGAACTTGTGGAGAAAATAGTGGGACGTAGTTTCAAGCCCGAGGAGCGGATTTTGCGCTCGCTTGAAGGGCAGAATCAAACACACTCAGCAGGTGCCTTGTGGGACAGAGCGTATTTGAGAGAGCTTTTCTTGGAGCATGGGATAAATGCGACTGCACTCAACAATTATCTGGAGTGCCCGTGGAAATATTTTTTCAAGAACCTAGTGCGTTTGCCTGATATCCCCGGCTCCTACCTTCAGTTCGGGACCGCGACGCATTCAGCGCTCAAGGCGCTCACTGATGCAAAGCGTGAGAAGAAAGAATTTAGCAAGAGAGATTTTGTGGATGTGTTCAGAAGCAGTCTTGGGCGTCTACCGCTTTCTACATCTAACCTCACGCATATACTCAAAAAAGGAGAAAGCGTGCTCCCTAAATATTTTGACGCGCGCACACCTTTCTGGCACGCTGATTCCCTTGCTGAGTATGTGATCACGGGCGTATTTTTGACACTGACGGACAAGAGTAATTTGCTGTTGCGTGGCCGTATAGATAAACTGGAACTCCTCTCTGGCGGTACGGTCAATGTGGTAGATTACAAGACAGGTGCTCGCAGGACCCGTAATGATATTTTGGGTCAGACCAAAAACTCTAATGGAGATATCAAACGACAGCTTGATTTTTACCGATTATTACTTGAGTTACACGACGGGGGTAAATATGAGATGGTTTCAGCGGGTATTGATTTTGTAGAACCCGATGCAAAAGGGAAAATCTACCCCATTGAAAAATTCACCATGTCACATGACGACGCTCTTTCCGTTCGCGAGGAAGTTGTTCGTGTGGCGGGAGAAATAGTAGCGTTTTCCTTTTGGGATGCTACGTGCGATGAAGATGATTGTCAGTGGTGTGGTTTAAGAAAGTTCATAGCATAGAATCTTTCATATGAATTTCACTACCACAATAAGAATGCTATAGCATTCTTATTGTGGGGGTAGGTATATAAAGAAATCCCCTTTAGACTGAGGCTTAAAGGGGATTTTACGGATAGAATTTTAAATTATTTCAGCAGTGCGTCTATGACTTTTTGAATCATAGTGTACGGGAGGGCACCGCTCATTGAGATTCGTAACTTATCGGTTGAGAACGTAAACGGCGGATCTTGACCCGGCGCTTGACGCGAGAAGTCGTCATTAAGGCCTTGGACTACCGCCCGTGCCTCGTTGCTTATTGGTTTGCTTGAAACGAAAATCGAGAACGGGGTGCCACGCCCACCCGCGCCGACAGCCTCATCGTATGACGCTTGGACTAAACTCGTATATTTCCCGCTTGAAAGACATGTGTTGAATTGGGTAACATTGAGCCCTAAGTCTTTCGCAATAATTGGCAGTTGTGCGGCATCCAGCCCATTGTTTGACGGTGTTATTTCAAATATCTTATTTAAGTATTCCCAGAAGATCTTATTACCACCAAGCTCCGCGGCACACTCGGTTGCCTCTGATTCATAGGGCGCTTTAGGGTGAAGCTGTTCAAGAGGGAATTGGCGGTAGACCCACAACACCGTGCCATTTTTGCCGTACGTATCGGCAACTTGGTGCATCGTTGCGTGGAATGATTTGCAGAACGGACATTCAGTGTCGCTGTATTCAACGATGGCCAATTTTGCCGCTGGGTTGCCCAGTATATGTTCGGTTTGGCTGATTGTTTTTATTGCGATTTCGGCTTCGGTTGACAGGGCATCCGCCTGCGCCGCACCCAAAGCGGAATTTGTGTTGCTGTTATTTGTTAGGGTGCTTGGGCTACGCGTCATGAATAAGGCACCGGCGACGAGTGCTCCTGCAATAACTATTGCGATAGGTACCGATATACTGCTTTTGTCTCGGGGTGAATCCTCCATAGTTTTATATTAAATATTGAGCAATTGTATACAAAAGAGATTCATTTGACAACATTCCCCCGGAGATGATTTTAGTGTATATTTTTCTAATGACTCTCATATTTGTCTATGCCCTTGTCAGTGTGGTCGTGGTAAGTCTTCTGTCGCTTATCGGCGCGGTGGCACTTACCTTGCGCGATAGCGTGCTTAAAAACACGATATTCGTCCTGGTGAGCCTTTCGGTCGGTGCGTTGTTCGGTGATGCCTTTTTTCACTTAATTCCTGAAGCGTTTCGTACAGGAGGCAGTGAACAGAGCATGGCGATGTTTGTTCTCTCCGGCATCCTTCTGTTTTTCGTACTTGAGAAGTTTTTAGTATGGCGACACCGTCATGGCGCTGACGAAGAATCTTATGAATCAGAAGCGGCTCACGGACATCTCATTAAACCGCTTGGCGGTGTAGTTCTTATTGGTGACGCCCTGCACAATTTTCTTGATGGGGTTATTATTGGGGCGAGTTACTTGGTGAATGTACCGGTGGGAATCGCAACAACCATCGCGGTCATTCTTCACGAGATACCACAGGAGATAGGGGATTTTGGGGTACTCATTCATGCGGGGTATTCTCGCACCAAAGCCCTGTGGTTTAACTTTTTATCCGCACTCGTTTCTATAGCAGGTCTCGTAGCGGTGTTTCTACTAGGTGACGAGGTCATGGTTTTTATTCCCGCAGCACTTGCGTTTGCGGCGGGAGGATTTATCTATATTGCTGGTTCTGATTTAGTGCCAGAAGTGCATAAAACAACTGACCCGCGCAAGTCTCTGGTACAAATGCTTTGTATACTTCTTGGGATTTGTCTGATGCTCCTTTTGCTTTTGGTTGAGTAGGTAAATAAATAGAAAAAGGACCGGAAAGACTCACTTAAGAGTGCATTCCGGTCCCATTTTTCGCGGGCAATGCCCACGCGATCCTTCAACGTCTATTGTGGAGTAAGGTTCGATCCTCCACGACGCCGCTGTCCTTCGTCCTGTCAGCCGCGAAACGCTTTATAACAGGGCGGCGCGAGCCCAAGGGGCACCATGCTCGCACGTTAATATGTTTGGTGTCCAAATAACATTATGCACACTTTGTATTTTTTGTCAACTGTTAAAACAAAGAAGAGGTTTGACCGCCTTCTTTTTTCTCCCAACCGGAGGTGTCTAGCGCGATGTCTTTGAGAACAGCGCCATCGCGATATTTAAGGTGTCCTTTTGCACGCGCGTAGTCGTACAAATCTTTGGTGAGGCGCACGTCTTCAATACAGTAGTCTATGACTTTTTGGTATTTACCATTTTTCCACCAGACGTTCGCCATGAGTCCGTCTGCGGTCTTGTTGCGTCCAAGTGTTGCAGCTCCTAGTGTGTCTAGTTTCAATCTGCGTCCTAAAACTTTTCGGACTTCTTTTAAGAGATCAACGCTTTTTATTTTTGTGAGATCTCCACGGTAGTATTTGTTGAGAAGGGGAATATCAAAGTGGTCAGAGTTAAAACCGATAAGGAGGTCGGTTTTTTCTAGAATAGGCCAGAGGTCTTTTAAGCTTTCTTGTTTGAAGCTCGTATATTTGTCAGTCTCTGAATCATGAATGCAGATACAGGCGAGGTCTAGCGACGCGGGGTCGTTGCTTCCCGTTTCATCAAAGAAATTACTTGTTTCTATATCAAAAACGATTTTGTGCATTGTTTATAGACCTTTTACGAATCTAACGACTTCTTCTACGGGAAGTGTCTTTTCTTCCTGTGTGCGCAAGTTCTTGAGTTTATAGGCTTCGTTTTTGACCTCTGCTTCACCAACAAAGAGTGCGAAGTGGATGGATTGTTTGTCAGCAAGCTTTATTTTGTCGCCCACTTTTTTGTCCGTTAGGTCCACGGCGACATTAATTCCTGAGGTGCGAAGCGTGTAAGCAATTTTTTGTGCCGCGGGCAAGTCACTTGCGGATATGGGAATAAGATACACGTCGGTAGATGGGCGATATTCGGGCAAAAGACCACGAGTCTCCAAAAAATCTCGAATCGTAACATCTCCCATGCCAAAACCCACGGCAGGTATCGAATCTTCCCCAAATATCTCTAGAAGATTGTCGTAGCGGCCTCCGCCAAAGAGTGAGCGGTTGTTTTTTGGGTTTGTGTCAAAGACTTCAAAAACAACGTCGATGTAATAATCGAACCCACGCATGAGTGTAGGGTAGAAAGTAACGTTTTTTATATCACGTGTGGCAAGCCCTTTAATAACGTCGTTTACTAGCTCGTTGGGCGCTATATTCATATCAAACGAGTGGCTGGAAATCTTTTGCCACTCTTCTTCAAACTCTTTCGGTGTCATTTTTTCCTTGCGGTCCACGAGGCGGGCCGCCGTTGGGTAGTGAGCTCGATCAAAAAGCTTTTCTTCCAGATACGCCTGCGCAAGTTTTCGGCTATTGATTCTAATCTCAAAATCTTCGTCTTTTGCGCCGAATTTTTTCATAACATGATAGGCGAGGGAGATGATTTCCACTTCAGCTTCAATACTGGCCACACCAAAGATATCGGCATTGAGTTGCCAGTGCTCTCGCAGGCGGCCACGTTGCGGCCGCTCGTATCTAAAAACGTTGGGAATTGAGTACCAACGAAGAGGGAAGGCAAGTTCGCGTCGCTTGGCGGCAATCATTCGTGCAAGCGTTGGCGTCATCTCGGGGCGGAGCGTTACTTCTCGCTCGCCACGGTCGGTGAACGTATAGGTTTGTTCACTAACGATTTCCTCGCTGGTCTTGCTTCTATAAAGCTCTGCTGGTTCTAGAATAGATGCGCCATATTCCACATATCCATACCGCTCGGCCACGGTTCGCATCACGCTGAAAATGTAGTTCTGTACGAACATATCCTTCGGATAGAAATCGCGTACGCCTTTATAGCTCTCTGTTGAGGGGATATTTTTCTTGTCAGACATGTGGCAATTGTAGCTCTTGGATAGCTCTTTTGCAAAAGAAAAAGCCCCGTGTGCGTGCACACGGGGCTTGATGAAGCTCGGCTCTATTTCTTTTCCCGAAAAGTCACGAAGTAGCCTACGGTCGCGCCGTAATCAAAGTGAGATACATCAACTTGCTTACTTCTTCTATCTTGGTTTCCAAATCTTCGTCTGACATCTCCGCCAATGGAGCTTACCTCAAGATTCGTATGTCTCCGCAGGAACACACTCAAGGCGTTTCCAAAATCAGCCTGTATGTAGGGGAAGTAATACACATCATTCCCATAAGCTATGGGTAAAGATACTGGTGCACCTCCAGCAGTCTTCTCTTCAGTAGAAAAAACTGCATTTTCCTGAAGACTTGGATTCAGGTAATCCCGTTGAGGTTGCGGTCGTTGTTCAGAATCGCATCCAACCCCGTACAGTAGAAACAGGGCGACTAAGCCGACAGATAAAACAACTTTCATAGATAACCTTTCTGTTGATTGTTGAACTGGAAAGAACACGTTTATAAATAGAATACTAGCATATAATATAATATCCGTCAAGAGATTTCGGGAGCGACAAAATACCCTTTAGTCTCTTGCACTTAGCAGGGTTTAGGCTATAATCGTTTTATCGTAGTGTTTTCTCAATATCGGCCGTGAGTTTCTCTTGGTGCGAGTTTGGGGAAGGGTCGCGCTATGAGGAATTTAGGTAAATAGTCAATTCATGGCCAAAAAGCTTTATGTCGGAGGTCTTGCGTGGGCGACAAACGATGATGGTTTGCGCGACGCATTCTCCAAAGCAGGCACGGTTATCTCGGCGTCAGTAATGACCGACCGAATGACCGGCAAATCGCGTGGTTTCGGCTTCGTAGAGATGGAAGATGCCGATGTGGCGAAAGCGATTGAAATGTGGGATGGCAAGGATTTAGACGGTCGCAACGTACGGGTGAATGAAGCCCGTCCGCGCACCGAACGTGCTCCTCGTCGAGAATACTAATTCAAACGCTAAAAACACATCGCCCTCCTTCGGAGGGCGATGTGTTTTTGATTCCGTGAACAACATAATTATTTAAGATTGCTATAGCAATCTTAAATAATTATGTTGTTTTCTATCGGTTAAAGAAAAAAGGAAGTGATGGCATCACTTCCTTTATTTTTGGTCGGAGCCGTTTTTACGAGTTTCAAACTCATGCGGGTTTGCAAGTTCATTGAGTTTTGTGTCATCCCAAAGAATCCTCCAAGTACCCGACATGTGATTTACTTCCGTCACGAGGCCCGTTCTTCCTTTACCATGACCCTTCACTTTAACAACACGGGTCTTTCTGGCAAAACCTAGTTCTACCCTCATATATACCACTCCTTTCTGTTGAGGTTTTTACTACCCACAGCATATAGATAGTTTGCAAACTGTCAAGAAGAAAGAAAGAGCTAGATTTGACTCGTTTCCAAGTGTGTTGTTTATAGTATATAGTATTGAAACATTTATCTAACACGATACGTTATACTAGATGAACGTGGTCGATATTTACTGGCGCGGGCGGACCGCCAATAGCGGTCCGCCACCTTTCAAAGGTCAAGAAGTGTCATATTTATTGCTTGAACAAAAAGAGAGTGCGGTTGGAAAGGCTTTGTCAGAAACTGACGAAGAAGTGCTTCGTCTGTCAATCGCCACTGATCCTGAGCTCTTTTCGGTGATTGTTCGCCGTTATCAAGAAGCGTTTTTGCGGAAGGCTCGATCAATTCTTAAAGACGAAGCGGAAGCGGAGGATGTAGTGCAAGAAGTTTTTGTCAAAATTTACGCAAAGGGCGCTCGGTTCCATCGGGTAGCCGGTGCCTCATTTAAATCATGGGCATACAAAATCCTCATCAATACATGTCTGACGGTTTATAGAAAGACCTCGCGCACTCGTATCAATGTGTCTCCGGAAGAATTTGATGAGACTTTGCTTGCAGTCGCGGGTAATGATGCTTCAGAGTCGCGTCTGTCCTATGATGCTTTTCTCTCTATTCTCTCACGTATGCCGCAGACGCTCGCTTTACTCTTGCGGCGGATGGTGCTTTTTGGACAGCATCCGAAAGAGATCGCGTTGTCGGAAGGAATAAGCACTGGCGCGGTGCGAACACGGCTTCATCGCGCGCGCAGAGCATTTGAGAAGGTGCGTATAGAAATTAATTAAGAAGAATTAAGGAGTGGAAGGACTATAATTTTCTTATCCCGTGGAATAGGAAATTCAATATTATAATGAAACATATACAAATCAACATTAGGTATAGCATAAAAAGTAAAACCCGAGGCATTATTCCACGGGATGATGATTTTAATACTCATTCCATTCGTTAAAAATCTATCATATTATAATGATCATCCACGTGGTTCAACATTCACAAACAGAAGAGATGATTATGCGACGAGTTCGCATCGTGTATTTTCTACGTTCACCACTTGGAAGATCAATTATCGCAGAGGTTGTACTTTTCTGTACTGTCCTTGCGTCAACAATGACTTTTGCTTCATTTAAAGATATTGTTTCTAATATTGGAGGAACACTTTCACAAGGTTCCTTTTTTCAATATGTATTCTCGGCTGTAGCAAATACCGAGAGGGGATTCCAAGCTCTATTACTTGTAGGTTGTGTCAGCTCTGTCTATTTTCTTTGGAACGTAGGTAAGAAAATTCCTTTTGTTTCTTTCGCACGCTTAGTACAACGACCTTTTACGCACGCCTAGAAAAGTTCACCCTCCACCTTCCCGAAGGTTCAACCTTCGGGAATCCTTTTGTCGTCCCAAGGGGACGGGGTAGTAAACCTTACAGATTCAACTATGACCCCCTGTTCATAAGTAAGTATCATAAGCCCTTTTTCAACATCTCGCATCATTTTTCTTTCTTTTCCCTCCTCGGCAATAAAACCCCGCCTCCGGAACGGCCGGTGGCGGGGGAATGTGCAAAATGTGCATCAGGAGTGCTTTGTCGCGACCTCGCTTAAGATATTCGACATTTAACAGGATTTGGTTAATGGGCCAAAAAACTGATAAATAACACTCCCCTTGGGACCTTACGGCACACTTTGTGGTGGATTGTTAGAATAGCAAAAACTGCTCTTTGAATCAAAAGGATTTTAAGGTTTCATCCAAAGATCACTCCACCATTCAAAGGTGAGGAATAACAACACCGCCGCAGGTATGTAAATCGGCGCCAATAGTATAAAAAGAATTCTTTTCCAAATCATGTTTTAGGTTTTTATTGCCAAGTGAGTGAGAGGAAAGAAAAAGTATCTTCTTTTTCTCTCCCGAGCGAGTGATGGCAACAAAGGGTTTAATACCCTTTATGTATCGCAAATACGACGAATGGCATACTAACACTAATTTTGTATTGATGTCAATATATGCAACGGCGTAAGTCAACTTCTCTTTAGGTGCAACTTTTGCTAGTATAGTTTCGTTCTCACAAACATATTCTGTTTTGATTCAGCGGTGGAGTGAGGCTTGGGGTGGGACCCAGCCCGCAAGACCTTGAGCGTTCTGCTTCAGAATGCGAATGGTGTACAGCTCCTGTAAGGAGGGCGCGCCTGTTCAGGCGAGTGCTCTACTTACCTTGTGCGCTGGTTTAAAACGGAATATTGTGTGTAATACATTCCGGGGTAGCTCAGCGGTAGAGCAGTCGCCTGTTAAGCGATTGGTCACAGGTTCGATCCCTGTCCCCGGAGCCAAGAAACTAGATACGAACTCGGATTTTGAAGACGAGAGGGTTCGCTCGCCCAGCCCCGCCAATGGCGGGGCTGGGCTTCGCTTCGCGACGGCTCCGCCGTCGCTTTGGCGGGAAATGAAGCGGATTTTAATGCTTTCGGGGGAATAGAAAATGTTTGAAAGAAACCTTTTAGCAAAAAGATTTCTTTCAATTCCCTTGGTGGTTTTGAGTCCGGATAGGAAAAATTTTAGAGTGTCCGAAATGCTTTCGGTGGAAAATTTAGAGCATCCGTCCGTTAGTTCGTATCCAGCGCGGTGTCCAGCTTGTTCGTCGTTGTTGAAGCGGAAAACGAGATTTTCAATATAGTTTTTATCAACTGAAACGCGCTCTAAATTTTCCGAACAAAAATCTTCTAATCGTTCGGCGGACACTTGTTTTACCGAACACGCTTGCCAGTCTTGTTTCATCGTAGCGGTGCAACGATAGTAATAATATCGGTTTAATTTCCCACCGATATATTTGTTGGTAAAACAAGAAGTCATATTTGAGCCACATTCCTCGCACTTTATCAGTCCGCCGAACAGAAAACTTTTGTACACTCTAAAATTTTTCTGCTTTTCCTTATGAATTTTTTGAGCAAGGGCAAAAATTTCTTCCAAAATTATCGGCTCATGAATACCCTGATAGATTTCGCCATTGTGCAAAACCTTGCCTATGTAAATAACATTTCGCAAAATATGACTGATATTTGTTTTGGAAAAACTTTTGCCTAACTTATTTTTAACTCCTTTATCTTTCAACATTTGATAGGTTTTCGCCGTTGAACCACTTTCAATATAAGTTTCAAAAATTGATTTTATTTCCTCCGCTTCTTTCGGGTGCGGGATAAGTTTCTTGTCTTGTCGGATATAGCCGTATGGAGTAAGCCCTCCGTTCGCCAGTCCCTTTTTCGCGCGTTCCAACATTTTATCTTTTGTTCTCTCGCTGGTTAGTTCTCTTTCAAACTGCGAAAAAGTGAGCATAATGTTGCGAAGCAACCTTCCGGCGGGCGTGGAAGTGTCAAATCTTTCCGTAATGGAAATAAAATCAATTTTTGCTTGCTCAAAAAATTCAATGAGTTGGTAAAAATCTTTCGGCGAACGAGTGAGCCGATCAATTTTGTATACCAAAACCACATCAATTTTTTCTTTTTTCAAATCTGAAAGAAGCTCTTGCAAAGCCGGTCGTTCTAAAATTGCGCCGGAAAAACCAGCGTCATTATAAACTTTGAAAACTTGCCAATCATTTTGACTCGCGATAAACGACCTGATTTTCTGCTCTTGCGCTTCGCAGGATGAAAATTCTTTTTCCGCTTGGTTATCAGTTGAAACGCGAGTATAAATGGCGCAATTTTTGATATTCATAAATTTGTATTGTTAATTCTTAAAAAGAAAAAATTGAATTCCCCCGAAAGCATTAAAATCCGCTTCATTTCCCGCCAGAGCGAGGGCGTTGCCCTCGCGGAGCGAAGCCCAGCCCCGCTTGTGGCGGGGCTGGGCGAGCGAACCCTCTCAACTTCAAAATCCGAGTTCGTATTTAATTTCTTGGCTCCCGAATTAAAACCTTCGCAAACCCTGAAGGAGAACAAGTTCCCTACGGGGCATGCTTTTGAAATTATTTTGCCAAATCTGATACATAAATCCAAAAAGCGAAACCTGAAATGATGCGCCCCGCCACTATTTTTCTGGGGCAAAGGAGGCGGGGCGATGGACTCGCCCGCGCGGAGGAGGGGTCTGGGGAGGAATCCGCGCGGGCTTCGGCTTTCTTTTTTGGCAAAATTCGGGCGGGCTACAAATTGAGAAAAGATTAAATTCATGTTAGTATAGTTGTGAGGGTTAGTTTCAACGCTCATACTTATACTATCATACTATGGAAAGCAAACAAAAGGAAATTGGGGATAAAATAAAAGTCTTTCGAGCAAAGCAAGGACTGACACA
>Ga0209542_10003342_pt1 | contig 34381 bp, 46 predicted proteins | sample RifCSPhighO2_01_FD_184028 | JGI IMG/M metagenome (GOLD analysis project Ga0209542, IMG submission 184028) | Soil microbial communities from Rifle, Colorado - Rifle CSP2_plank highO2_0.1 (SPAdes) (version 2) | ecosystem: Environmental > Terrestrial > Deep subsurface > Rock core/Sediment ...
ACTCTCTCCTGTTTTAAATATCGGATCAACAGAAATAAATCTCATTATGCTTGGATCATAATATCTTGCTCCATAATAATATAATTGACTATCATCAAATTCTTTTCCAGTATATTTATATTTATTAACAACACTTCCAGTTTCAGCTTTATTTGCATTATTTGGCCTTGTCCCAAACGCATAATAATCAGCAAAAGAAACTTGATTCCCAGTATTATCTGTTAATATATTTACACTATTCAAATAATCTTGACTATAATAATATTCATTGCTTCCATCAAATCTTTTAATTATTCTCGCTCCATCATTTATATAAATATATTTAGCTGGAGTTATAGTTCCAGTTGTTATTGTTTCTGTAGTTTCAATAGGTGCAACAACTCCAGAACTTACTTCTTTAACATTCTCTAAAGAATAACTAACATCATTTAATGAATAATAAACAAACTCATTATTTTCAAATGCATATGGAATTGCTTTCAAGGTTTTTAAATTTCCAATATCTGGACTGTAATTTATCTCCATTATCTTGCTTTCAAATGCATTAATATAATTTTCAGAGTAAATTTGATTATTTCCATTATCTCCAATTATTGTAAATCTTAATTTAACTGGATTACTTGTTTTGCTTTCAACTAAAATATTTAATTTATTTCCATCTTTAGTTACATCTTTAATATTAAATTCATAATTATCAAGTACAGCATTTCCTGTAAAGAAATCTCCAATTCCTTGTAATATCTCACCAAATCCAAAGCTTGCACCACCACTTCCTAAAACGTCTCCTATTGTATTAAATCTATTATCTAAAGCTAAATCCAATCCATTTTTATTTGGGGCTAAAATATTTGGGGCAGTACAATCAACAGTTCCTGCTCCGTCTTCTTCCTCTTGCAATAAATTTCCATCGGTTCCATAAATATATCTTGTAGCTTTGTAAGCATTATTTGTCATATCATACTCTATTTTCTTATATCTCGCTCCACCTCCATCATAATAATATTTGCTGCACTTTCCATCATTATAATTAACTTGAATTAAATTACTATTGAAATCATAATACATATTCATTATTTTACTATTATCTTCCTTAACTTTCCCAACAACATTTCCATTGTCATCATAACTGAAAAACCAATCTCCATATTCTGTATCTTCTCCAGAATTTTTCCCGGAAAACGTAAGCTTATTATTTTTACCGCTAGGATCATAACTAAACATTCTTACATTTCCATCATGAGTAGCCTGTATAATATTGCCAACTTCATCATAATCATAATTAAAATCTCCATAATATTTAGCTTGGCTTGTTGTTACTGTATCTAATCTATAATTAGTATCATAATTAAAATTTCCAAGATTAACTCTATTAGCTATATCAAGACCATCATAAACTTTATTTATATTTCCAACACTATCATATTCATAAAATCTTTTTATTAAATCTTTGGGAATATTATTAAGCTTTCCACTAACCTTGCTTGTCTGTAAAAATAATCTATTATCATAAGTATAAGAATTTGATACTCCATTTGGATAAGCAATATTATTTAAAGTTCCATCATCATTATAGCTATAAATAACGTCTGTTCCATCTTTAACTTTTGATAATCTTCCATATTCATCATATTCATAATTAATTACTTTATTGAAAGGAACAGGATATGTTATTGAAGAAACTAATCCTTTTTTATTATATTCATATTTTATTCCGTAGTACTTCGTATTTACAGCATCAATTTTTATAGATTTAACAGCAAATGCTAACTGTCCATTTTTATTATAATAATAGCAACTTGTTCCAGCATTATCTTCTTTTACAGTTAATCTTCCTTTTGGATAATTCACCTGAGAAAAATATGAACCAATTGTACTCACACAGCCTATAGGCGCAGTATTGTAATTATCATAATAATAATTTACATCACTTATAAATTCATTCTCATTTGGATAATCGATTTTTGTAATTCTATCTGATGAATCATAAACATAATCTATTCTCTGTCCATTATGAATTTTAGCAACAATATTATTTCCTTTTCCATCGTAAACATTTTCAATAAATCCAAAATCATTGTTCTCTGTTCTTTTTAATCTTCCCAAGCTATCATAATAATTATTTGTAACTTGATGTTTGGCATTTATCACCTTTACAACATTTCCCATAATATTATATTCATTTACATTGAATGTTCCGTCATAATTCTCGCTTAATCTTAATCTTCCAAATTTATCGGTATAAGCTTTTAATGATCCTCCTCCTTCATTTGTTGTTGTAGTCATAAAGTATTGTCCTTCATCATTATAATCTTCATAACTATTTGTTGTTTTCAATGTTGTTCCAACTGCTTGGACATCTTTGACTCTCAACAAAGGATCATCATAATAAGCTGTTGTTGATTTTGGAACGTTTGTTGGTATTTGTTGATTTACTGGGAAATCATCTGCACCATTAATTGTTATCGAAGCTTCGCTTTGTAATCCGACATCATTATATCTTAGATGACTGAATAATTTATTGGTATTTCCAGATTCTAATTTCAATGAATTTCCAAAACCATCAAAATAACTTACGCTATTTATTGTATTAATTCCATCTAAATCTTCAATAACTTGTATGCTATTCAAGTTAGTTGGAGAAATTGTAGTTGCATAATTATATGTAATGTCTTTGTTTCCTCCTAAAGGATTAATATCATTATTTACAGCATCATATTGGTTAGTTACTTTAGTTAACCTTCCTAAAACATCATATCTATAACTTGTTATTTCATTATTCAATCCAACATTTTCTATTAAATTTCCTTTATCATCATAATGACTCTTTGTTCTCTGTCCAATATTATTTTCAACACAAGTTAGTACAGAATGTAATAAACCGTTATTGCTAATAGAATTATCACATTCATTTGTATTCGTTCCATAATAATATTTTGTTATAGCTCCCGGAACTGTACCCCCATTATTACTAAGCTCTCTATCTGGTTCTGTTACTTGTATTAAATTCCCATAAATATCATAATTATAAGTTGTTCTTAATATCTTATCGGGAGGTAAATTAAACAAATGATCTCCATCATCAATCCATGCAACACTCGCACTTGGATAAATTTTTCCATTATAATTATTATATTCTGTTGTTGTTAAAGAATAAAGTAAATCTCCACTTGGTCCTGGATTAAAGTTTCCATTATGATCTGTATCATCATAAACAGCAGTAGAATAAACTTCGCTTAGCATATTCTTTGCTTTCATATTTAATGGATCACTATTATAAATTTCAAATGCATATTTAATTTGAGTAAATCTTCCTTCATTATCATTGCCTTTTTCATAAGTTAAATTTGGTAATCCATTTAATTTATTGTAATCTTTAAAGTAAGTTTCAGTTTGCACTCCATCCAATGTTGTTTTCAAATAATCTTGCGTAACCCATCCATAACTCATTTCTTTATCCCCTACCCAACTACACCCTATTTCTGGTTTACATTGTTGTTCATCTAAATTTCCGCATGATAATGCTTTTCCTACACATTTATTATAATTTGAAGTATCCCAGATACATGCATCGATATTAGTGAGAGGAACATACTGTGGTGCATCACATGTAGCTTTATCAATTATACTTTCGCAACCGATGGGTGCTGCTTCTACAATATCATCAAAAGGTGTGGCTGGGTTATATTGGCATCCAAAGTTATCTAAAAAACATCCAGCATAACAATAATCATCAACACATTTACTGGAGTCATCAGGATCAGGTGTAATACATTGATTATTAATATTTTTTACTGGGAATGCTCTTGTTGCGCATGAACTTACTTTTCCCTGGCATGGGCTTGTAAATTCCCAATCACCATAAGTTCCATTATTAAATACATCATTAAATCTCCATCCATATTCATTAAGTTTAACAACATTTCCAGTTGAACTAATATATTCTTCTTTTACTTTTTGTCCAATTTTCCAATCGCTTACATTATGAATATTTCCATAAACATCAAGATATTTATCACTATTTGGAATATCCTTTAATGTTCTAAATGTAGTCACTATTTTTCCATAACTATTTACAGGCAATACTTTAGTTACTTTTCCATAAGCAACATAGTTTTTCTCATTAACGCCAATTCTTGAAAATACTCCACTAACACCTTTAAATCTAACTGGTTTAGCAGAAATAACGCCTTCATCATAACTGAATGTTGTTATTTTCTCAGTATCTATTCCGTTATTTTCTTTAATTGCTTTTACTCTTATTCCTCCCCCTGGAGTCCCGACTGAATAAGTTGGAGCTCCTGGAATGTCTTTTGGTAGATAATTATATTTATCAACTTCATATTCATAACTAACGCTTCCCTTCATTGGATAAATTATTTTTGTTAAACTCCATGCTCTAGCATTATCATTGGCCTCATTATTATCTGTTATATAATTGCCGCCACCAGTCCATATTCTTTTATTATAGTTTGTAGTTTCTCCATTATAAAATCCCCACCAATCAAGTGCATATAATTCTAATACTGGATTAAATCCATATTCAAATTTTGTTTCAGGTAGTTCAGTTGTCGTATCATAACCTACTTTCTTAACTCCAAGTAATGTAAGTTTTCCATCTCCATATTTAACTAATTCTTCACTTGAAAATCTATTAGCGTATCTAAAATTAACACTTCTCAAAAAAGTGTCGGGGGTGCCTGGAATATTCTTTTTGTAAACATCAATTCTATCTAATTTTCTCGCAAGGTTGCTGTCACTATAATCTCCTTGATATTCTGTTTTCTTTAAATCATATCTTGAAGATTTTACAAAACTAGCATAATGTGTTGGTGTTTCTATCTTATCTAAATATGTAAAATTCACCTGACTTCTAACTTTGCTATAAGTAACATAATTGTAATTGTTTGTTAATGGTGCTGAATTGTAAAATTCGCAGTCTAAAAAATTATAATTTTGAGGATCATTCCAGAACCAAACCATCTTACAATCAAGATAATCTCCAGGTGGTCCTCTTCCACATGTAGCTTTATCATTTAAGTATTTTCTACAATCCTTATCATTTTGGGCATTATTCCCAATGCAAAAGAAATGGTCTTGATAGTTTGGATTATTTATATCATTTTCATTAAATGGATGATCATATAATGATTGTTTACAGCTCGGAGTTAACTCAACTCCTTCTTGACCTTCTTTATTATATCCCGTAATTCTCTCTGTACTTTCAAAAGTTTCGCTCGGAAAATTTGGTTGATTAAGGTAATTTGTAGCCTTTTCATCTTCATAACTAATCTTAACCCAACTTCCACTATCCCCCGAACTTAATCCTGCAATTCCATCATCATCAGCATAATCGCTTCCTAAAATTTCAGTTAAATACCAAGCATTTGCATATCTATCTTTAGCTTCATAAACAGTTTGTGCTTCAATTTGATTTTTATAAATTTTCGATTTTGGCGGATAACCATATTGATCATCACCACATCCTGGTTGAACCTGCCAAGGATCTCCAGTAGCAGGCAGTTGTGGAATGTTAATATTTCCTATTGGACCAAGAGATCCTCTATACAAATTAATTTTACTCTCTATAACATCTTCAGTTAATCCATCATCTAAACCTTTTACTTGTACAATCTTCGGTCCAGGTTTTACACATCCAGCTTGACTTTCATCATTATCATAATAGTTAGTACAACCTCCATCTTTCGGATAATCTACACATCCATCTCCATCATCATCTATCCCATTATCACATTTTGGTATAACTCCGCATTGTTGAAGACTACATTCATATCCAGTTCCACTACATCTCGTTGGACTTAAACATCCATTTTGTCCAGGATAACATTTTATCTCTCCAACACATTCTGATCCTGTATCTCCGCCAGAACAAGTTCTAGTTGTATCTCTTTTAGTATAAACATATCTATGTATATTTGTACTTTGGGCTGATATAACTTTATCAAAAATATATTTTGTTCCATCCTCTGTTGTAATAATCCATTTTTTTATTCCCCCATCATATGGAAAATTAGTAGTTCTTCCATCTGCGCTCCATAAATTATTATTTTTATCATAATACTCAATTTTCCATGGTTTCCATGATTGCATATGTGGAATCCATTTTCCATATGTTGGACTATTCATATTATTATCATTATCAAAAACTAACTTTCCACCTCCACCTTGAAATGTAACAAAAAAAGAGTCTTGTGCACCTTCATCATTTCTTGTAGCTCCAGAAGGTAATGAATTAAACATTCCATATAATCCATCATCAGCCTCATTATTTATTGCTCTTGTTATAGCTCCTACTCCTAAATTCCATCCTAACCCAACCCATGAAGCTTCATCATCTACTCTAATTCCTGAAGAATAAGTTAAAGATAAAGGAACATCTAAACTTCTTCCAGGCACATTTAACAAAGGTAAATTTAATCCTAAATCTCCAGTATACAAATCTTGCTCATTACTTTTAACAACATCAAAACTTGAAACACTAGGCTCAGCATCTTTCACATTATTCCCGCCATTAACAAAGCCTAAACTAACTAAAAAAATTACAATTAGAATTATTATTCTATTTTTCATCCTCTTTTTCTATTTTTAACAAATAATTGAACTATAAAAACCTTTTCATGAATAACTTTAAAAGATTTTCTATATTATTTATATTATGAGAAGATTAACTAAACTATTATTGACATCATTAACTACTTTACTTATTGGTTGTTCAATTCAAAAACAAAAAATTCCAGAACCAATAACTATTCCTCTTGCTCAGTACACAACACTTCCATTAAAAAATCATTCTCTTCCGAAATTATTCAGATATGAACAAGCTGAAATAATTAGTCCAGATTCTTCTGGTCCTTATCTTTCAATAACACTTTCTTCCATAGAATTTCCAAATCATCCAAGCATAATCAAAAAGTTTGAAGGAATTTGTATTGATATTAATCATTTTAGGCAAACATCTAATCTAGATTTAAAAGATGTTAAAAATAGAATTTCGTTCAGAAATTCTCTTGCTTTAGAATATGGATTTAATATCAATGAATTTGATGTTTTATTAGATATTTTGATGTTGAAGGAAGAAGATTTAAATTTTAGCAATCCCGCTGAAATAGATTCAACATTTACAAGACTCCAAAGAGAAAGATTTAATCCTTATTCAATATTATATATATTCATTAATGATCAATTAAAAGAAGATATGTTTATTGTTCCTGCAAATAATGATGCTGATTCTTTAGCAAGTGATATTTATAATCTTCATTTTGGAAAAAATCCCTTGCTGCCTTATTCTCCCAGATTCTCTTCTCTATTTCAAGGCAATTATAGAAAACTAACAAAACTTATCTTAGAAGATAAATTTGAATATAATAATCTATTTATTATTCATAGCAAGAAAAAAACAAGTGATATGGTTAAACAATTAATAGATAATCAAAGTAATTCTCCATTTGATTCAAATGAAATGAATTCATTTTTATTAGGTCATAGATTAGTTGATAAATCAGGATTGGTAAATGAAAGGTTTATAAGAATTGGAGAAGAAAAAACGAACAAGGTTTATGAATTAATAGAATATTATTCTACTTCTACTCCTGGAGTTTATGTTCGCATGTCTACCCAAGGACTAAAGCACAATAATTTATTAACTACTATAAAATAATTACAAAACAAAACATTTATAAATAACCTATATTCTAGAGAATATACTTTAAAATGAAAAAAAGTGCATATATTATTGCTGTAGGATTACTTGCTTTGACAGGACTAACTAGTCTTGCAACAAAGCAATATGGTCCAAAAGAAGCTCAAAAAATATCAAAATCCGAAAGTATAACGAGAGATTCATTAAACAGAGCTTTTTGTAGACTAGAATCTTCAAAGGAAGAACTAGAAAAAGTTTATCATCAAGATTATGATAGTAATTCAAGATTACAACTAGCAGATATATTAAAACAGCAAGCTAGAATATATAGAACTTTTTCAGAAAATCCTAGTTTACTCCCAGAAGGATTAGATGTTTTAGATTCATCAGAAATGGAAAGGGCAAAATTGATAGAATTACTAAACAAAATAGAAGATAAAGAATCTAATACTCGTCTATATGAATTAACGCTAAATCCTAAAGAAACTTTAGTTTGGGCTCAATTTATATATGATCCTAATAAAAAATTTGATTCAGATGTAAGAATTATTGAAGCATTGGTTGATTTGTATCATACAACAAATGATAAAACTTATGTAGATCAAATTGATATATCTTTAGAACAACTAAAAAAAGAAGCTTCAACTAAAAGAGAAGAAGAAAAAGCTGCTGATTATCTAAGAATTTGGAGAAATCCAAATGAGTCTTTAGCAGATTATTTAGATGATAATGTTGCTTTATCTAACTAAATAGCTTTAAATATCTTTCTTTATTATTAATTATTGGTGACATAAAATTAATATTAAAAGATTAAGTTTAGTATCTTTAGTCTTTGCTCTAGGTTGTTCTGTATCTCCAAAAAATAAAGATATTACAACAGATAATTTTTTCTATAATACAAAAACATCAGATGATAGTTCAAAAGCTTCAACAATTTACAGCAATACAGCTAGATTATATGAAAATTTAGCAGATGAAGGAATTTCTACTTATGCAGATAGTATAGAAGTTTATTATAAAAAAGCTTTAGAATTTAATTCTGAAAATATTGAAGCATTGGCTGGTTTATCTTTTCATTATTCCACATCTAATAATTTAGAGAAAAAAATAATATCTTTGGAATTAGCAAAAAAATTAGTAAAAATTGAAGAAACTTCTCAAGCATATTATATTTTAGCAGCTGCTTATTACTCTTTAGATGATGAAAAAAATGAAGCTATTGCAAGAAAAAAGGCAGAAGAATTAGAGGAATATTAATCTTCAAGTTCGATATGGTTTCTCTCTTTAGGTCTTCTATCTCTGCTTCCTGGTTTATGTTTTTCTATCCACCAAGGTCTCCATAATCCATAATCAGGTAATCTTTCTTCTAATACCCTATTTAATTCTAAAGCTTTACCTCTTAAACGTCTTGTTCTTAAATTAATTAAATTTCCTTTATCATCATAGAAAGATACATCAATCCCCCTACCCCCATTATAATGTGCACTTAAATCTGGATCGAGATTACTAACTCTTTCTTGTTCTCTAGCTGTTCTTAATCCATATACTATTTTTGCCTTATATCCCAAGGGTATAATCTCTCCCTCAATAAAAGAAATAAGATGTTCTAATGTTTCAACATTTGCCAAAGGAACTCCAGGTCCAATATAATATTCAGGAGGAACTACAGCAAGGTTCCCTTCTGAAAAGAATTTTTGATTTATATGTTTTAATGCTTTGGGCGTAATTTTTCTATAACCCCCCCTTCTAGCAACTAATGGCCCATATTTTTTCTTAACACTTTCTTTTGTTATCATTTCCAACGTAATAACTCTTGAAGGAGCTATATCTAAAGGCAGGTCTACCTCTCCATCATCGGATAATACGGAACTAAAATCAACAGGTATGGACATATCATAATTTGCTTTTTTTCCATAATCTCTATTAAATCTAATTCTAGATTCACTATTGTATCCAGAGTCGGATTCAAAAGTTGGTTTGCCAAAAGATGTTTCATCTTGCATTCCACTCGGGTCTGTAATTATTAACGGATTATTTATAACATATTGATAACCACCTTCAGTTGGTTTAAAAACAGGATCATTACTAATAAACTTTCCATTGCTTGGATTATAGTAACGAGCATTAAAGTAATTTAATGAACTTTCTGCATCATATTCTTTGCCTGTAAATCCGTATCTTTCATTATTTATAGAACTAAAACTTAACTCTTTACCGAATGGCAGATAGTTAGCTTTAAAATTAACATTTCCAATGTTATCTGTTTCTAAACTTGTACTTCCAACATTATCAGATTGAAAGTAAATAACATTATTATCTTGTATTTTAGCCACTCTTCCAGCTGAATAAATATAACTTATAGGCGAATTACTTTCTACCTGAGTTAATTCAGTTGTTTGACTTGTTTCTTGATTAATAACAAACGTATCTTCTTGTCCAGTAAACCTATAATTAGCCGTATTGTCATCAACAATAATTTGTAACGTTTCCAATTTAATCTCAGTATCATAACTAATAATAAAAAACTTAGCTTCAAAAGCCTTTAACTCAACTTCTTGTAATGTTTCATTATTTCCATTAATAACAAATAATTCTTTAACAAAGTCTTGATTAAAGTTATTTTCAACTAATATTTGTATTTGATTATCATTAACATTTACATCTTTAATCTTTATAGAATCAATCTGCCCAAAAGTAAAAGATTCCATTACTAACAACATTACTAAGATTAAAGCTAGCTTTTTCATCCTCTTTTCTTGTTTTCAATAATTATTTACATATAAAAACCTTTTCAGTAAGCTTTATAATAACATTTTTAATCTATTTTCCTATGTTAATCGGCGTAGTAGGTAAACCAAATTGCGGAAAATCAACATTTTTCAAAGCCAGTACTTTAGTAGATGTAGAAATAGCAAACTATCCTTTTGCAACAATTAAACCAAATCATGGTATCGGATATGTAAAAATAGATTGCATTGATTCATTTTTCAAAGTTCAATGTAATCCAAGAGAAGGTTATTGTCTTAATCATAAACGTTTTGTTCCAGTTGAACTTTTGGATGTTGCTGGTTTGGTTCCAGATGCTCATCTTGGTAAAGGCCTAGGTTTAGAGTTTCTTAATGATTTAAATCAAGCAGATGCTTTAATACATGTTATCGATGTTTCAGGTTCAACAAATGAAAAAGGGGAAGTTCTTGCTCCATTAAGTTACGATCCAAGAAATGATATAAGATTCTTAGAAACAGAATTAAATTATTGGTATCTTAATATTTTAAAGAAAGGCTGGGATAAATTAGCTAGAACAATGCAGCAAGATAAAAAAGAAATAGCAAAAACTCTAGCTAAACAGCTTTCTGGACTAAAAGTCACAGAAGAAATTATGGAAAGAGTTATGAAAACATTAAATTTTCATGAGTCTCCATTAAAATGGACAGAAGAAGATTTGCTTTCATTGGCTACTGAACTGAGAATTTTAACTAAACCTATGATAATAGCAGCAAATAAAATAGATATTCCAGGAGCTTATGAAAATTTTAAAAAGATAAAAGAAGAATTTCCAAATTATACAATAATTCCATGCTCATCAGAATCTGAACTAGCATTAAAAGAAGCAGCAAAACATAATTTAATAGAATATATTCCAGGCAGTAATGATTTTAAAATTATAAAAGAGCTTTCAGAACAGCAACAAAAAGGATTAAATTTCATAAAAGAAAATATCTTACAAAAATATAATTCAACAGGTGTTCAAGAAATTCTTAATTCTATTATATTTGATAATTTAAAGTATATCGCAATATTCCCAGGTGGTTTAAATAAATTAAGCGATAGTAAAGGCAATATTCTTCCTGATTGTTTTTTGATGAAAGAAAATTCAACAGCTTTAGATTTTGCTTATCGTCTGCATACTGATTTCGGTAAGAATTTTATTAAAGCAATAGATGTTAAATCAAAGCTTCCTGTTGGTCGTGATCATAAACTAAAACATCTAGATGTTATAGAAATAATGGCATCCAAATAACTATAAATTCATCAATACAATTCCAGCTACAAAATATAAAACAGCCAAAGTTGTAAATACATAATCATACCATTGTCCAGCAATATTAAATCCATGACCAAATAATTCATCACGTGTATATACTGTTCTTTTCTTGATTTTATCAATTCTCATAATTAATCATAATCTTAACTTATTTATAATATTTTCTATTTTCAACAACTTTATAAATCCCTTAAATAACAAATTTTTATGCAATATATATTATTCCTAAACAAGTTTTCTATTTCATTAGAAAAATTAGAAAAGAAAATAAAAGAAATATTAAAAGATGCTTCTATAGAAAAAGAAGATAATCATTTAATTCTAACAACAAGTAATGATGTCAATAAAATAATCTCTTTTGATGAAATCTCTAGATTAGCCGAAATTAAAGTTCCTTTTACTCATCTAAAGACATTTGAAGATTTCAGAAAATCCTTATTAAATCATCTGGATAAAAAACATAAAACATTTGCTGTTATGACAAAATTCATAACAAACATCCCAATATCTAAACGTTCAATATATAAAAGAATTAACTCTTTACTTAAAAAAGAAAATATGCAATACGAAGAAGATTCTCCTGAATTAATAATTTACATAGAATTTGTTAAAAAAGAAAACAAGATATTTTACAGATTATCTTTTTCAACTCAATCATTATGGAACAAACATCATTCTCTAATTCCAGAAGTAAAAAATATCCAAGTTATTCTAGAGAATCCAGGATCTGTTATTGAAATTTCAGATTTTATCAGGCTTTGTTACATCTTCAGATTACAATTATCAATATTGACAGATAATAGTCAAAGATTCCAATCATCATTAAATAAAGCAAAGAAAATGACAAAAGGAGTTCCATATGAAAGGTTTAAAATAAATTTAATAAAAGAATTGCCAAAAAATATAATAAAAATTGGCTTCTCAATAAAAGCTTCATTAAATGAAAAGGATTTCTCAAAATTTATAGAGAATAATAATAAACCTATAGCTTTTTTATTTGGTGATGAAAAATATGGTCTAACTCAAGAAACAAGAGATAAACTAGATTTTATGTTTAAATTAACAAACGAAAATAAAAAGCCTTTAAGAGCATCTCATGCCCTATCTTATATCCTAGGTTTTTATGAAAAAAGCTTAATATAAATCTTTATAAATCATTAATTTTCCTAAAATAATATGGAACTAAAGCTAATAAAAGTTATTAAAGATACTAAAGATGTAATTTCATATAGATTCCAGGCTGAAAACTATAATTTTATTCCAGGACAATTTGTAATGCTTGGTTTACCTCATCCAACTGAAAATAAAATAGAAAAACGTGCCTATTCAATTTCATCTTCACCAACAGAAGGAAATTTCATCCAGGTTACAGTAAAAATCTATGATAAAGGTTATTTCTCTCCAAGGTTTTTAAATTTAAAAGAAAATGATTTAGTTGATATTTCAACAGCTCATGGTTTATTTACTTACAAAGATTCAGATGAAGACGTTATTTTAATCGGAGCTGGAACAGGTGTTGCTCCTTTACGTGGAATATCAAAATATATTCTTGATAATAATATTAAAGCAAATGTTACATTAATCTTTAGCTCAAAAACTCCAGATGATATTATCTATAATGAAGAATTAAATGATCTAAGTAATAAATATAAAAACTTTAAAGTAATTCATACAATCACTCGTCCAGATGGAACAAATTGGCAAGGTTTAACCGGTAGAATCACTCCTAATTTGATTAAACAATATATTAAAGATCCTAAAAGAACATTAATCTACATTTGTGGTCCACCTGAAATGGTAACTACAATCTTTGATTCTTTAAAAGAACTCGGTATTCCAATAGAAAAGATTAAATCTGAGAGATGGTAAATTCATAAGATTAATAAATAATAACTTATTCTAATATCTAATGAAAGAATCTCTGGAATTTGAAGATAAAAAATATTTCACCTTAACAGAAGCAAATAAACAGCTTCCTTTAATTAAAAAATCATTAATAAAACTAAGAAAGATAGAGCAAGAACTAGCTGTTTTTAGTTTAGTTGATGTTCAAGTAGATGAATTTAATGAATCTAATGCTAAAACAATAACCAAATTAAACAAAGATTTTCACAAATTGAATTATGAGTTTTATAAATTAATAGAAGAAATAGAATCAACTGGATGTATATTAAAAGACATTAGCAAAGGTTTAGTTGATTTTTATGCAAAAGATAAAGACAAAGAAATATTGTTATGCTGGCAAATGGGAGAAGAAAGTATTCAGTTTTTTCATTATATTGAAAATGGTTATGATGGAAGAAAACATATATCATTGTTAGGAGTTTAAAATGTTAAAAGTTGGAGATAAGGCCCCAGATTTCACTTTAAGAAATACTCATGGAATGCATATCTCTTTATCTAGTTTTAAAGGTAAAGATGTTGTTCTTTATTTCTATCCAAAAGATTTTACAGGAGGTTGTACATTAGAAGCTTGCAACATTCGTGATAATTACGAAACTTTCAAGAAAAAAAATGTTGTTGTTCTAGGAGTTTCAATGGATAATGATATCTCTCATCAAAGATTTACAGCAAAATATAAGCTTCCTTTCATGTTATTAACAGATCCTGATGCTTCTGTTTGTAAAAAATATGGCGCTTATGGAGAGAAAAGTTTTCTAGGAAAAAAATATATGGGAATAATAAGAACAACTTTTATTATTGATAAATATGGAAAAATTAAAGAAATAATAAAGAAAGTAGATACTAAAAATCATTCTGCTCAAATATTTGAAGTTTTAAAATAAGCGAAAAGTTTATATAGTAAAAAAGACTACATTTATGCTATAGGGATTATAATGGTTTATTTCACAGATATAGAGCCAATAGAACATTACTTAGAATACCATGAAAAAGAAGTTCCTTGGCATAAGGTTATGGAAATTATTCTTACAACAAAGAATCCAAGAAAAAAAGGAACTAAATTCGAAATAGAGAAAGATGGTTATTACATCCTGTTCAAAATAGAAAATAAAACATTATATGTAATTAACGCAAAAAAACAATAAAAATGAAATGTCCAAAATGCAATGCAAATTTGAAAAAAGTAGAAGTTAATATACATGGAGCTAGCAACAAGGCTATTAGTTATCAATGCACTAATTGTGATTACTTTGAGTTTGAACCAATTTCATCAAAAAAAGTAATTGAAGAATTAAGAGAAACTCCCCTGAAGATTAAACAGAAAGTTATCAAACTATCACAAGATAGATTGGGCATTTATTTCAATAATAATATCATAAGAAGTTTAGGAATAAAAAAAGGTGAAGAAATTTATATTTCTGTTCCTGATAAGAAACATATTCTTATAGAATTAGAAGAAGCTTCAGGTAAAATATAAGAGTTATTCTGAACAAATATTTGAAGTTTTAAAATAGATTACTAAATATTATCCGGTCGCGTTGAAAGTCTTTTAAAATCCAAAAAATAATATTGTGGGCGAGAGCCCTACAATATACTTCAGCTCTTCTTGTGTGGATTTTAACAGAGCTCAAGCTAGCTCCGAATTTTCTTTTTGTTGCTGAAAAAACACATTCAACAGTTGTTCTCCTGCGATAAGTTCTTTGATCACATTTAGATTTTCTTCTCAATGTCCATCTCTTAAACCTCGACTTTCCATAATTCCTTATTGGAATGCAAACTTTAATTCCAAGCTCATTGCAGAATTGATGCAGCCATTCTGCATCATATGCTTTGTCAGCAACCAAACATTTAGCTTCAGAAGGAAACCTTCTGATAAGATATTTTGCATCTTTGATGTCATGAGAATTCTTTGCCCTTATTCTTATAGCAACTATTTTTCTCGTCCTCGTATCGACAGCAATTGAATGCTTCAGCGGGATATCTATCGGATATGGTTTGTCAATTCTCCGATAGTAATATGGGCTTGGTAATGGTCTTGACAAACCAGATCCATCAATAGCAACGATGTTTAGTTTCTGCAAATTGCTTATCTCAAGCAATTTGTTCCAAATAACATTCGGCATTCTAGCAATCATCTTGGCTAATGCCGAATAGCTTGGAGTTTCCAATCCAAGATCATTTAGAAGTCTGCTGACTCTTCTATATCCCAATCTGCATTCTCGCATTATCAAGAATGCTAATGCATGCTGATAGAATTCGTATTTCTTTGGCCCAAAATGATGCAAAAATCTTGGAATGTTTGCTCTTCTGAGCAAACGCTTAATTTTATTTACTAGTCTTGCTTCTTTTTTCATGGTTAAACACCTAACGTTTAACCCCCATGCAGCCATATGGCTCATGGGTTAATATACTTTTTCAACGCGACCAATATTATCCGATAAATTAATAAACTTAAAAGGAACTTTATTATTATGGATATTAATGAGATAGAAAAAAGAATAGTTAATTTTGCTAAGAAACGAGCATCAATAAAGAATTTTGATATAACTCCAGAATTATCTTTTATTCATTTAGCGGAAGAATTAGGTGAAGTGGCAAGACAATTATCAAATAAGGAAATGCGTCCAGATTTATTTGATGAAAATAATCTTAAGGAAGAAATAGTTGATGTAATCCTAGAAGCAATTATTCTAGCTAACATTTGTGAAGTTGATTTAGATAAAAAAATAAATCAAAAAATTGATAATCTTTTTAAAAAACATAACTTTCCTGAATAGATCTATCCAAAACTAGTTCCACAACCGCAAGTATTATGTGCATTCGGATTATTCATTTTAAATCCAATATCATTTAATGTTTCAACATAATCTATTGTCATTCCTTTTATTAAATGTACACTTTCTTTATCAACAAATACTTTAAATCCATTCTGATCAACCTCTAAATCTGCTTTCTCGCCTTTCTTCACTAAATCAAATCCATATTGTAATCCTGCACATCCACCAGGCATTATTATTATTCTTAATCCACTATCTTTGTTTCCTTGTTTCTCAGCTAATGACATAAATTTGTTTATCGCACTCTGAGTTAAAGTTACAATTTTATCTTCAAATACTTGTTCCATTTTTTTTATCTCCTCATTTTATTAATATTAAATTTCTTAATTAAACTATTTACAAAACTCCAATCAATTGTTTTCATAAAAGTTTCAATATAAGCTTTTCTTCCAGTTCCATAATCAATAAAATAAGCATGCTCATAAACATCTAATATTAATAAAGGAACACAATTCCATATTCCACCTTGATTATGTACATCGCAAATATAATTATGTAACATTCCATCATCTAAATCAAAAGCTAACACAACCCATCCTCTTGCTGCAATTCCTAAAGCTCTAAATTCCTCTTCCCATTTCTCATAACTTTCAAAATCACTTTCAATCCATTTTCCTACATCTCCACTTGCTTTTCCGCCTTTTCCACCCATATTATCAAAATAACCTTCATGTAACTTAACTCCATTCAAGGCAAAGCTTTCCTCAACTTTTAATTCTCTCAAATCAGAATAAGTGGCATTTGTTGTTGTTTTATCAACATTCATTAATTTGCTTCTAATCTCATTAACTTTCTTTACATATCCAGCATATAAAACATCATGATGTTCACTTAATTGTTTCTCACTTAATCCATCTAACTTTTTATACTTTAATGCTTTTGGTTGTAGTTCCATTTTATTTCACCTAGAATAATTAACAATGGTTAATTCTTTTATTATATAAACTTATCGAAACATAGTCTTATAAATTTTTCTCATTAGTTTTCTCTATGGCGGATTTAGTATCAATTGTAAATGAAGGATATCAAGCTTTTATGCAATTTCAAGCATCTCATCCAGTATACGGATCTATGTTAACTTCAGAAATTATTTTCCCAACAGCAGATGCCATTTCTCAGCTTATAACAGATAAGAAAATTAACTGGAAAAGAATTAAGTATACTGCAGCATTAGCTCCAATCTACGGAGCAACAATAAATTATTTTATTAGAAGTGAAAAAATAATAGAAGAAAGCATAAGTGAAAGTCCTCTTGCAATGTCTGCTCTCGGTCCAAATCTGCTTGGGCAATTCTTAAACGCCTTTTTTTATGTTAATAATACTATTGGAGAAAAAACACAATACAATCTAAAAGAATTAGTAAAGCATTATTCTAGTACTCGTAGAAAAAATTTCAGGAAAAAAATATTTGGTAATATCCCAGAAAGGGAATATTTGTTTACAACAATAGGCACTTTAACCTTTTGGAATGCTTTTCAATATTTTAATATAAAACTTGCTCCTGAAGAGATGCAAACTCAAAATACATTATTAATGGCATTTGTTTGGACAAATTTAATCTCGCTATGGTCCTTAAAGGGTGGAAGAAGGTTGGTTAAAAATAAATTAGATTAACTTAATTCCATTCTCAAATATATGTATGCAATTAACAGGACAAACTTCGGCTGCTTCTTTATTATTTCCTATATCTTTTAATTCTAATTCTTGATTTTCACCTTTAAATTTTCCTTTAACTAAATCACTCTTTCCATCTCCATTCATTTCCCAATTACCTGAGTTAACAGCAACGCAGGCATTGCATCCAATGCATTGACTTCTCTCATGAATTATTTTTATCATAAGAATTTAGGAAAATTAATGATTTATAAATTTTGTTAAAATATTTTAAAACCATTATAAAATAGTAACAAAGAAAAGATTTATAAACTATTTATTTTCAATAATTGAACATGGATAAATCCTATCTTAAACAAATAAAAAATAAGAATTTAGAAGCAATTTTATTAAGTAAAGATAATATTCCTGTTGTTGAACATTTGCTTTCTATAGAATCTCAAGAATTACAAAGATTAAAAAAACTTAAAGAAGAAGGTAAATTAGATTTTGGTAAAAAATATTCTCGAAAGCAGCTTAAAGAATTGTTTCCAATGGTAAAGGGTAAAGTTGACAATTTTTTAAATGTCAATAATATTTCAAATCCAAGAGTTGATTATTTTAGCATAACAAGTCCAGAATCTCTCTTTTTTGGTCCTGGTTTTGGTTTTTATGGGGGAGTAATATTGATTGGGGGAGGATTTGGATTTAAAGAAACATATTTTTTACAAGCTGGAGTTCTAGCAATAATTAATGGTGTATTACATACATATCTAAAAAATACTGATCATTATAATCATTTATTTAAAAACATAACATTACGTTATGAAGAGCGATCCAAGATTATTCCAACTTTAGGTCATGAATATACTCACCATATTCAAAAAATAAGCGGCATCAAATCTGTGCGTAATCACTCAATATTTCAAGAAGGTCACGCAAGAGGTATTGAAAGATATATTTCAAATTTATTCAGAGAATCAGAAGATAATGAAGCATTTTTATATCACATAACCAACTTAAACGCAAGAGAGTTAAAAAATGTTTATAAATGGTTATGCGAGAAAACTAATCTAACCCCAAATGAAGCTTTACTAAAAGTAAAAGGTATTTATGATACTAAATTTTTAGATAACCATGCTAAGGGCAATGTCTTATTCTATATTCAAGAAACAAAAAAAGGACCTCAGGTCTATAATGACGCAATTCATGGCAATTTAGTTTTTAATTAAAGAAAATTAATTATATATAAAGTTTATTAAAATCTGCTAGAAAATAGATAAATTTATATACTTTTCTACACTTTTATATAAAATGCCAGAAATAAAGGTAAATATAGCATTTAGAAACATTAAGCAGCATAAAGATATAGAAAAGCGATCTGAGCATGTATTTGAAAGAATGAAACTAAGAGGAATATCAGTAGAAAATATCAAAGAAGCTGTACAAAAAGGTGCTAAAACAATTAGGAAAGATAACTCAATTGTCGCAGAATTTAGATGGTTTAAAGTAATCTATAGAGAATTTAGAATGGATGATATAAGAAAAATATATCCAATAACCGTTATTGATTAAAATGGAAAAAACACAATACCCGTGTCCGTGTGGTGGAAAAATTAAATGGAAAAAGGATAAAGTAGTCATAGATGGTGTAAATTGTGGAGTATTAGATATTGAATATTGCGAAAAATGTGGTGAAGAATATTTTCCTGAAGAATCAATGAAAATTGTAGAGTCAAAACTTAAAGAAAAGGGTTTGTGGGGAATTAAAAGAAAAGAAGTTAATCTATGGAAATCTGGAAATTCTGTTGTTTTAAGAATACCAAAAGATATAGCAGATCAATTAGATCTAAAACCCGATGAAAAAGTTACGTTATATGCAGAAGGAAAGAAAAAACTTGTTGTTGATTTATAAATTCCAATACATTTAAATACATCCTTAATCTTCAAATTTTAATTCTTAATTATTCTAGGAGGTATTCAAAATGACAGTTAAAGTAGGAGAAAAAGCACCTGAATTTTCAACAATGGCTTATCAGGCAGGAAACTATAAACAAATTTCATCTAAAGATTACAAAGGAAAATGGATAATATTATTTTTCTATCCACGAGACTTTACATTTGTCTGTCCAACAGAGATAAAAGGATTTGCAAATAAAGAAGCTGAATTCAATAAACTAAATGCAGTAATTATAGGAGCATCTACTGATTCTCATCAATCACATAAAGCATGGTTTGAAAAGGATTTACCTTCTGTTAAATTCCCAATATTATCAGACGCAAATCACTCAATAACTAAAGATTATGGGATTTTAATAGAAGAAACAGGAGAAGCTTTGCGTGGAACTTTTGTTATAGATCCAGATGGAATTATACAATATATTGTAGTTTCATCTCTAAATGTTGGCCGTTCAACAAGTGAAACATTAAGAGTTTTACAAGCTCTACAAACAGGTGGATTATGTGCTGTTGATTGGGAACCTGGGCAAGAAAATTTAAAAAAAGGTTAATAAAATGAATCTCCTTAATATAGATGATATCATGACTCATGAAGAGATCAAAAGATATAAAAAAAGTATGAAAGAATTGGAAAAGGGTGAAACAACTTCACCTTCTACACTGAAAAAAGAATTAAGAATCTTAAATAAAAAATAATTTTCTTCTTTTTATTAATCCTATTATATTTACAATTAATGGTACACTTATTATTCCTATATAATAAACTATTCTACCCGATAAAACATTTAGTTGATATAATGTTAATGTTCCTATCGGAAATAATCTATATTTAAAGTTTAAAATAAACACAAGTAAAGTTAGAAATAAAGAAAGGTAAATTAAATATTTTATTTTCTTAAAAATTCCAACTAAACTTAATGTTAAAGTTATAATTAAAAATATTATTCCATTTAAACTAAATAAAGAGTAAATTCCACCAAAAAATGCAACTAAATAATTGACCATTTAATATCTCCTCATATTTTTATCTATAGCATAAGCCCAATATTCTATACCACCATTCATACTTTTAGCTTTAAATCCTTTCTCATGTAGAAATTGTGCTGCAATTAAACTTCTATTTCCATGATGACAATAACATATTATTTCTTTTTTCTTATCTAATTCCTTATATCTTTCTTCTAATTCTTGTATTGGAATAATTTTATCATCATCTAATTTTACAATATCTCTTTCCCATTGGGTCCTTACATCTAATAAAATGAACTTTTCTTTCTTATCCATTTTCTTCTTTACTTCACTTGCATCAATATTTAAATCTGCCATGATATTATAATATAAAAGAAGTATAAAAATGTTACTTTTAATCAAGATATCAATAAATTTAAATAAAAGAATAATATTATATAAAAAATGGTAAATTTTTTAATCTTAAATAAAGCTGTTCATAAAAAGGCTATTTTTAAAAATTATATAAAAAATGGAACAATAACAGACGAAGAATGGAAATTTTGTGAAAAAATAGACTGGCATCCTGTTGATGAATTACCCTTAAAAGAAAAACATATAAAAGAATTAAAGAAAAGCGTAAAAGAAAAGTCCTTAAAACTTAAGTCTATAGAGGAAATATTTAAAAGCAAATAGAATAACTCTTTTCTATGCCAAATCTATCATTTATCTACAATCTCGGAATTCAACATGCAAAGTTAAAATTATCTCTAGAAGATCTCAAAGATTCTTTATTAAACGAAATAAGCAATTTATTACAAGGAAAAAAAGCTGAGAAACTTCCAATCTATAATTTCTCCTCAATTCCATCTCATCTTAAATCCCTACATTCTTCTGTAAACAAAGCTAATCAAGATATAGAAAAATTCAATAAACTTCTAAAACAGCTTGATTTTCCTTTGATAGTAAAAATTAATCCTGATTCAATAGATAATTTGCTTGTAGAAGTACCATCAAGAAATGATCCAAAAACAATTCCAATTTTACTTAATAAATATGAAATGCAGCTTAATAATGCTCTAGAAAAAACATTATCTTCATTTTCGTTAATAGAAAAACCATTACAAGAGAAAAATTTCCATGAGTTAAAAAATATAGATCAAAAATATTTAAATGATATCCAAGAAGCTCTAGATTTATTCTCTCTCGGTTATTATAGAACATCAAATTTAGTGATTTCAAGAGCTCTAGAGCAAGTTATTGATGATTATCTAAAATTTTTAAAAGATAAAAATATTTTAACTCTAGATTCTCGTGAATTATCAAAAATAAACTTTGATGAACGTCTAGATTTACTAAAGTCAAAAAACTTGCTTAACGAACGTGATATTACTAAAATAAAAGCAATTAAATTTGATAGAAATATCGCTTCTCATTTTACTTCTCAATCAAATATTAAAAAATCAGTAGAAGATGCTGAAGTTAACATTAAAACAGCAATAAATCAGATAAGAATTATACAAGAATTAATAAAATAAGTTTAAGATTGTTGAGCTAAAACTCCTAGATCATTATCTCTATCAGCATACATTTCATCTGCCTTTCTTATAGAATAATAAACAGAGAATCCAATAATAACAATTCCACCCAACCCACCTAACGTCATTAAAACCGCCTGATTTAGGCGATATTTTCTTTCAGCTTTAACTTCTGGGTTAATCTCTAGCGTTCTCAATTCTTGTTTTATACTATTCTCTTTATTGTTTAAAGCTACGTTAAGTTTTTGAGAAATACCTGTTATTAAACTATCTAAACCATATAATGTAGGTCTTTGATAATCTAACTGAGTTAATTCAGTTTTTAATTCATGATATCTAATAACTTCTGGTTTTTGTTCATAAGGGTTTTTAATAATCAAATTAGATCCCACAGAACCAATAGCTAAAAAAGCTCCTGCAACTAATCCAAACATAGTTCTTCTAAAAATATAATTTCTACGTGCTTCAAACTTTCTTTCTATCTCAGCTCTTCTGTCTTCTATTTCTTTTTGTTTATCTATAAGGAGTGCTGTATTCTCAGCTTGATATTTAGCTATATCTTCAGGTTTAAGATTACTTTTCGGTAAATTCCTTAGTGCATCATCTATTGTCATACTATTAAGATCCTATTGTTGTGTTAATTCTTCCAGTTTTCGCAATTTTTTGTTTCTATTTATGTTGTTAGCTGTTTGAAGGGTTGCTATTATCAAACCACCAAAAATTACACTTGCACCAATTAAAAGATGTTTGCTTAATCTTTTATTTTGTCCATTTATTTCGTTTATATATTTCGCAACAACATCTTCTTTTTCTTTTACTTCAATATCCTGCCTAATTTTTTGTCTGGTTCTTGTTAAAGCTTCATTTCTTACACCAACATTATCCTCATAAATAATTTTTAAATCTTCTTTAATGTCGTTTGGCATATAGTGTAATTTTGGTACAGTGATTGTTGTAGATTCTAAATCAGAAAGTGTTTCTTTCATATTAAGATATTCTATAACCTCTGGATATTTACTATAATGTCCGCTATTATTTTTATAATTGAAAAATACTGCAGATCCTATTAGGAATGCTGTTCCCAAAACCATATAATAATTAAAGTATCTTCTAATCCATTTATCTCTATTTCTATATTTTCCTATAATCTCATTTCTTTTATTGTCTATTTCTACAGTATTATCAACAGGCGGTGCAGTATTTTCAGCTTGATATTTAGCTATATCTTCAGGTGTAAGATTGCTATCTGGTAATTTTGCTAATTCATCATCTATAGTTCCCATTTTAAATATTAACTAGATAACACTATATAAATCTTTCTATATGTAACTACTAATAAAAGATAATTTTTAAAATTCGATATCTAGGTATGTTGGTTTTCTTCCAATTTCCATTTCATATTCTCTTTCAAAATTTCTTTTATTTCTATGATCAAGGTATCTTGGAATACCAAAAGATAAAGCAAGCACCAATGCCCCACCATAATAAAAATATGGATAAATATTATCAAAATGCATTAATCTATCAGCTATTTTATTTCCATCAAAATTAAAGTCATGACAAGATTTTGCAAATGTTGCCCCGCTTATAATCACACCAAATAAATTCCCTGCATATCTTAAATCAAATATTCTTTCTTCTATGTTGCTATAATGCAATATTATCCCTCTACATTTAGGATCTTCTTCATCTATTACACCATTCCCAAAAATCTCTCTTGACATATATAATCATAATAAGAAAATAATTATAAATCTATTTATTTCAAATTCTTCAACATCTCTCTATAATCTAAAGTATTAATAATATCTTTCTTCTCACTCCACCCTCTTCTAGCTATTCCAATTCCAAACTTCAAGAAATCAAACTGTTTTATATTATGAGAATCTGAATCAATACATAACTTAACATTATTCTTAATAGCTTTCTTAATATGATCTTCCTTTAAATCTAATCTATCAGGAGTTCCATCAATTTCCAATATTGTCTTAGTTTGCTTAGCTGTCTTAATAACTTCATCAATATCAACTTCGTATGCTTTTCTTATATTTATCCTTCTTCCAGTTGGATGAAATAATATATCCGCATTTTCATTTCTCATTGCTTTGCATATTCTTTTAGTCATCTCTTCTTTTGGCATATTAAATAAAGAATGAACACTTATTCCAACAACATCTAACTTCTTTAAAACATCATCTTCAATATCTAAATCCCCATTTTTCAATATATCACATTCAGTTCCTTTTAATATTTTAAAATCTTTCATTTCATTATTTAATTTATCAATTTCTTTACCTTGTTCTAATATTCTTTTTCCATTTAAACCGCCTGTCATAGCTAAAGCTTTAGTATGATCTGTAATAACAATATATTTTAATCCAATCTTCTTAGCATAATCTGCCATCTCTTTTATAGAATTACTTCCATCTGTCCATGAAGTTTGTGTTTGTAAATCTCCTTTTAAATCTTTTAATTCAACTAAATTTGGCAATTTATTATTTCTAGCAGCTTCTATCTCTTGCCCAAAACTCTCTCTTAACTCAGGCTCAATATATCTTAATCCAAGCAATTTATACAATTCTTCTTCTGTTCTTCCACCAATAAACTTCTCTTTTCTAAACAATCCCCACTCATTTAACTTCAATCCTTTGTCTTTAGCTATCTGTCTTAAAGCAACATTATGCTCCTTACTTCCTGTAAAATAGTTCAAAGCAGCTCCATAACTCTTTTCAGGAACAATTCTCAAATCAACGTCCATTCCACTCTTTAATTTTATCGTACTTTTTGTTTCTCCTTTCCCATAAACTTTTCCAATTTCAGGCATAGAAGTAAAATAATCCATTATTTCCTTATAATTGTCAGCTATAACTAATATATCAGCATCTCCAACTGTTTCTTTCCATCTTCTAATTGATCCAGCAATAACAACTTTCTTAACATCTTTCAATTTCTCTAATTTTTTTTTAATATCTTCAATTAAAGGCAAAACACTCCCTAAACTCTGTCTTCCACTTCCTAATTTAATAAACTCCAAACCTTTCAAAATATTCTGCTCTTTTTTCTCTCCCCAGCCTTCAAAATTTCTTAACTTTCCCGCTTTAGCATATTTCTCAAGTTCTTGTAAATTTCTTATCTTTAATTTTTTATATAAAAATTTAATTCCCTTTGGTCCAAGTCCTTCAACTTTCTTTAAATTTTCTAAATCAACAGGAAATTTCTTCTTTAATCTTTCATATTCTTTTACTTTTCCCGTTTTTATATATTCTTCAATATAACTAGCAATTCCTCTTCCTATAGTTGGGATTTCCATCAATCCTTTAATCCCTTTTTCTTTGTAAATTTGTCCTAAATCTTCACTCATATCTTCTATTGTTAATGCTGCTTTCTCAAAAGCTCTTGGTTTAAATTGAACATCATCCATGTCCATAAAAACAAAAATTTCATACAAAATTTTCGCTATTTCCTGATTTATCATAAAACTAGTAATTATCTCTTTTTAATAAGTTTTTCTACTTGTAAATCTTATCATGGTGATCAAAATCGTCAAAATTAATTTCATTATTTTTCTTATCAAATTGAAAGACAAGAACAAAGTGGCTAATATGAACTCTTTTTGTGTCTTTCATATCATATCTGAGATTTTTATAATGTTCAATATTATTTCCATTTACAACTTCATCCATTTTATTTAATATTTGTTCATATAGATTATTATTTCTTTTACTTAGTTTTTTCAATATCTCTTGAAGTTTTTCACTTATCTTAAATTTATACATCCATATCACTTCATTTAGTTACTTTTCTTAGTTCTTCAATAGAATTATATTTAATATATTTGCCCTTTCTTATCTTTTCCAATTTTTTAATATATTCCGGTCTTAATTCAGGTTCTAAAATATTCTCTTCATATTGCTCAGCCATAATATCTATAGCTTCAGATTTATCTCTTAGATCATATTTGGCTTTTAGCACATTTAAAACCCTGTTTGTTCTTTCTTTTATTCTTACCATAGCTTGTACCATATACATCACCTATATATCATATATACACAAAATATATAAAGCTTTCTAAATCAATAACATTTATAAATCATTTAAACTTATTCTTTATCATGAGAATTTCAATGTACGATCCAGATATGACAAGCCCTATGAGGGAAGAATTAACCTCTAATGGAATTCAAGATCTAAGAACCCCTGAAGATGTCGATAAAGCTCTAAAAACCAAAGATAATATATTTGTAATAGTAAACTCTGTATGTGGTTGTGGAGCAGGTTCAGCTCGTCCTGGTATAATATTAGCTTTAAAAAACAAGAAACTTCCAAAAATGGTCACTGTTTTTGCAGGTGTTGATTATGAAGCTGTTGATAAAGCAAGATCTTATTTTCCTGAATATCCTCCAACATCACCATCATTTTTCTTATTAAAAAATAATAAAGTTCTTTTTGCTATGCAGAGACAAGATATTCTTGGAAAACCTCCGGAATTAGTAGCTGAAATAGTAACTGAAGCTTTTAATAAATTTTTATAAAACAAAAAGTTTAAAAATATATCAAAAATTACAAGAGTATGGAATTTATAATACAAGATGACAGACCACGTTATTCTATAAAGACATTTATGATTAATCTACGTTACTCTGGCCTTTATAATGCCATAAAAGAAGATTGGCATGAGACTAAAGATGATTTAGAATATGGTTTAAGAAGAATAGATAGATTTAGAAGAAAATATTTTTAAATATATTTCTTAACTCCATTTCTCGGACATAATCTAAACAAAAAACATTTACTACAATAAGGAATCGGAGCTTTACATATAGCTCTTCCATGATTTTTAAGTAAATGTGGTAACATCTTCCATTCTTTTTTATCAAATAATTTCATTAAATCTTGCTCTATTTTTTCTGGTTTAATATTTCTTGTCCATTCCAATCTAAATGAGACCCTTATAACATGTGTATCTACAACAACTCCATAAACCTTATCATAAGCATTTTGTAAAATAACATTTGCTGTTTTCCTAGCAATTCCAGGCAAAGAAATCAACTCTTCCATTGAATCTGGAACTTTTCCATTAAATTTATCATTTAACATCTTGGCAGTTTTTCTTATATTTATAGCTTTATTTTTAAAGAAAGTTATTCCTTTAACATCATCATCTCTCAAAAAAATATAATCTTTAGCGATTTTATATCTTTTAAATAACTGTTCAGTCGTTCTATTAACAGCTTCATCTGTACATTGTGCACTTAAGATTCCTGCAACCAATAACTCTAAAGAATTACTAAAATTAAGATAGTATTTTGCTTTAGGATATTCTTTTTTTAATAAATCTAGTTGTTTTAATTCATTTCCCATAATAATTAAAATTAAAAGAAATTAATAAATCTATCTATAACACTTTGTTAAATATCCATAAATGAACAATAAATAATACCAATGCCAATATCATGTCATTTCTACTTTTATATTTAAAACAATCTTTAATATTAAATTTGGGTTTAACTAAAAATATAACTAACAAAAAAGATCCTATAACCATTAAATGTGTTAATGTGCAAAATATGCAAATAGATTTTAAAATAAACTCAGCATAAATAAAATAAACTATAAATAACAATCCAAAAATATTCCAAACTAATAAATTACTCTTATCATCTTCATTCTTTAGATGATTATAAAATAATAATAGATTAATAAAAAACCATAAAGCTCCCAAATATCCAACTGGAATATTAAAAATCTCAGAAAACCTACTGGTGCCAACTATTGAACAATCAAAAAAACTTCCAAACTTGCAAAAACTGCTCCCAGTATTATTAAGAATATCATAATGTAATTTTATTAAATATAGAGAAGTTAAAAACCCGATTAGGATAAATATAAAAAACATAATTCTTGCAATTTTCTTTTTATCCATAAAAAACAAGTTTTAAATAAGCTATATAAATCTTATTATATATGGAATTTAGCAATTTTAATGAAGAAATATTTATGGATATATTTAAAAAATTTAAACAGGTAAATAAATGTCATTGGAAAATTCCAGATTTCAATCAGGTAATTCAAGATCTAAATAATAATAATTTTTACGAATTCAAACCATCTTCAATTGATAAATGGAGTTCAAAATTAAGAGTAGAGTTAAGTAACGATAAATTAAAGTTTTTATTCATTAAAAATAATACTCTTCCAATAAATATCCAACAACAACTAGATAAAATGGGTAATGAATTTTACAGCTTAATCAAGCTATATAATTAAATTAAGATAAATTTATAAATCTCTTGTTGCCCTTGAAACTTATGGCAAAATATAAAATAAGCTACAGCAGAGAAGGTTGTATTGGTGCAGCGGCATGTGTAGCTGTAAATCCCAAATATTATGAGATGAAAGATGATGGGAAAGTAGATTTAATCGGTGGAAAGTTTAATGAAAAAACAAAGATGTGGGAGATAATTATAGATGAGCCTGATTTCCAAATAAACCAGGAAGCAGCAGATGTTTGCCCGGTCTTAGTTATAAAAGTAGAAAAAATAGAGGATTAAATGCCATTCCAAAAAGCTTGCAAAACATCAGAAGTAAATGAGAATTCTGCTAAATATATTGAATTAAATGGGAAACAAATAGCCTTATTTAATATTAAAGGAAATTTTTATGCTATCTCAAATACTTGCTTACATCGTGGCGGTCCATTAGCAGAAGGCTCTATAGATGAAGATCACGTAATCTGCCCATGGCATGGCTGGGAATATGATATCCCTAGTGGAAAATGTATAACCAATCCCACTCTTACAATAGAGAAATTTAATGTTAAAATAGAAAATGAGGATGTTTTAATTGATGTTTAATAAAATACCACAAAAATCGTTAATGGGAATTTTCACTTTTATTTTGATAATAATCGCTTTCTTTTCTGATGGTAAAATAGTTTTTAATCTAATAATAGCTTTGCTTACAACAATTATTTTAGACTTAATCTTAACTTACATTAAAGAAAAAAGATTTTATATCCCATCTAGTGCAGTTATCACAGGCTTATTGATAGGTGGAATTCTTCCTTCTGCAATTCCATTTTACATCCCATTAATAGCTTCAGTATTAGCAATTTTATCAAAACATTTCATTATCATAAATAAAAGACATATCTTCAATCCTGCTTCTTTTGGTTTACTGGTAATTCTGTTAATCTTTTCTATTAGTTTGGTTTGGAATGTTAACAGCAATTTATATTTAGTCATCTTATTCGGTTTAATGTTAAGTTATAAGATTAAACGTCTTGATTATTCTATTACTTATCTAATCTCTCATATAATATTTTCATCATTATTGGCTGTTTACTTAAAAGAATCAATTTTACCTTACATTTTAACAATAAATTTCTTCTTTGCATTTTTCATGTTTATTGAACCAATTACATCCCCTTCAAAAAGAAAATCCAGAATTATTCTAGGGATTTTAGCTGGTTTATTATCTGTTATTTTATTACAACTAATTCCAAAATACGATCATTCTATCTTAACTTTAATAATCATTAATCTACTAACACCAATCTTAGATAGAAAATTATCTGCTAAACAAATTTCTCAATAACCCATTTACATATTTCATAGATCCATCATTTAATATAACAACATCATAGTTTTTCTTATAAATATTTAAATTTTCTTCTGCTTTCTCATTTAAAAATCCAATTTTTATCAGATTATCATATTCAAAACCTTTTACCATATTTACATCTTCTAAACTGTCTCCTAAAAGCAAAACATTTTTTCTGTTTCTAACAATGTTAAAAAAGGGAAAGTTTTTTATGGTTGTTTCATCCTTATTTACAGAGGTTATAATTGGTTCTTTTATTTTAATTGCATTTCCCTTTTCATCCCATTCATAAGAATTTGCTACTAAGTAAATATTATTATAAAGTTTTCCTTCTCTTTCAAGACACATCAATATTGGATCTCCGCCCAACCCTCCAGAAGATATAATAACTAAAGGAATTCTATTTTGATATAAAAAATCAATAAATTCTAATGTTCCATCTCTAAATCTTATTTTCTTAGATTTGGCAACATTTTCAACATCCTTTTTATTTAATCCAGATTTTACTAATAAATCCGCATGTTCTATCCACCATTTTCTCATCTCTCTTTTTTTATCATTTGCAGAGATTTCTGTTTCAATTTCGATTGGGTGATATTTGCCAAAAAGTGCATGTGCTTTTTCCGCATAATCCTTAGTTAAATAACTTCCATCTCTTAATATTGCTATAAGTGAATGAAATTTTTCACCTTCAACAAAGGCTTTAGTTAATGTTCTATCAAAATCAGCAACAACATGAAAATTATCAATCCCATTATCGGTTATCAATCTTTTAATTCTTTCTAATTCTCTTTCATTTGATAAAATAACTTCATTGATCATAAAAGATTTAATTCCTATAGTTTTTTAATACTTTTCTTTTATATATAAATCCATAATCTTTATAAATAATCCATGTTGATTCATTTCCATGAGAAACGTTATAATTCTAGGATCGGGAATAGCTGGTTTAACAGCTGCATTATATACTGCAAGAGCTAATCTAAATCCACTAGTTATTTCTGGAAATGAACCAGGTGGACAACTAACAATAACAACATTAGTAGAAAACTACCCTGGCTTTGTAGATGGAGTTCAAGGTCCTCATTTAATGTCAATTATAAAGGAACAAGCAAAGAAATTCGGTACAGAATATCTGGATGAAAACGTCATATCATTGACAAAAAAAGGTAAAAATTTTATTGTAAAAACAGATTCTCAAGAAATAGAAACAAAATCTGTTATAATAGCAACTGGAGCTAGTGCTAGAAAATTAGATATTCCAAGTGAAGGTAAATATTGGGCCCGTGGAGTTCATACTTGTGCAACATGTGATGGTTATTTTTACAAAGACAAAGAAGTTATTGTTATTGGCGGTGGTGATTCAGCAGCAGAGGAATCCTTATTCTTATCTAATGTAGCTTCAAAAGTTACAATTATTCATAGAAGAGATAAATTAAGAGCATCTAAGATAATGCAGGATAGAATTTTAAAAAATAAAAAAATTAATATCATCTGGAATTCCGAAGTAATAGAAGTTATTGGAGATAATAAAAAAGTTACATCTGTTAAACTAAAAGACAATAAAAATAAAATAACAGAATTAAAAACAAATGCTCTTTTTTTAGCAATTGGTCACATCCCAAATACAGATTTCCTTAAAAGTTTAATTAACTTAAATGAAAATGGATTTATCATAGCAGATAAAAGAATGCATACAAATATTCCTGGGATATTTGCAGCAGGAGATGTTCAAGATGTTATATACAAACAAGCTGTTACAGCAGCTGGTTCTGGATGTCAGGCTGCATTAGAAGTTGAGCGTTATCTTGGCGAGTTAACGTAAAGATAATTTATCTATAGACCTTTGCAAATTTCTTTTTGCATTATCTTCATATTTCTTTCTAAAGTAATCTGTCAGATAAATGCTTTCTCTATCTAAGAATCTTTGAAGGATATCTTTTCTCTTTTGTTTAAATATCTCAATAGGAACATTCTCATGTTCCATTCTTATTCTTCTCTCATAATCATCAAATTCCTCAATAGGTCTTCCAAATATTGATAAATCTATATCAGTCAAAAACTTGCCATCTAAGTTTCCAGGTATTTCATGATGATCAGTTAATAATATTAAACTTGAACTCTCTTTTGAAAATTCATTAGTTAATCCGATATGTTTGAAAAATTCATAAGCTTCTTCTGCACTTTTTTCCTCATTATCTTCTTTTCCAGGGTAATAAATAGAATCATGAAACCACCAAGCCCCCTCAACCTTATTAACGTTTGGGATTAAATTTCTTACTTCTTCAAGTTCATCTAAACCAAAGTCAATATGAATCAGATCATGATAAGCTCTATGTGGTTTGTTGTATAAAGAAATTATTTTACGATAATATCTAAGACTATCTCCTGTAGCTCCTATTCTATTAAAAAAAGTATTCCACTTCGTGTATAAATCAGGCATTTCCAAACTTCTCCCTTAATTTTCTATAAACTATATCGGGAACATATTTCTTAACTATATATTCCCAGCCCTCTGGTCCAATTAAACCCTTAACAACACTTGAACTTATTTCAACCAATTCTCTTGGAGGCATTAAAGGAACAGTTAAAAATCTTTTATCTAAATCTGCATTAATATACCTCATCGCTTTTTCATATTCAAAATCTGCAGTAGTTCTCACTCCCCTTAATATGAAATCTGCATTAATATATCTCGCATAGTTAATTAAAAATTGATTTTCAAAGCTTTTAACAACAACATTATCATATCTTTTTGTAATGTCTTTCAGCATAGTGATTCTTTCTTCAATAGTGAACATGTATTTTTTGTCAGGATTAACACCTACAGCAACAACAAGTTCATCAAAAATCCATTTTCCTTGCTCGATCATCCATACATGTCCATTTGTTGGTGGATCAAAACTTCCCGCATAAACCGCCCTTTTCATTAAATATATTAAAACAGAAAAATTCTTAAAGTTTGTTAATCATTTAATCTGCTGGCGCTCCAGCAGTTTCAGCAGATGCCCTATCGGGATATATTGTTATCTTAGCATTATCATCTGTTGGTAAATACCCATGCTTATATGGATTAGGACTTACTCTTGCCTCTACCTTTCCATCACCATCAATATCCAAATTAATTATCTTTCCTGTTTGTGGCTCAATAAATAAAATGCTTCCATCAGGAACATGAACATCTGTTACAGCATGTGAGCTCTTAGTTGTATTATCTGCATTATAATGAATTAAATAAGTGTATGTAGCATCATAACCTCTAGCTGTTAAATTTCTCTCCAAATCATTAGCAAAATCATCGCAATCATAAATTGTTGCATTATACCTATTAGAATGAACACTGGCATTAGTTATTGCATTAGTTAAATTATTAATGAATCCTTGATTTGCTGTAGTATTTGTTGGTTTTAAGTCTTGTGGCGATGTTGCACCTGGCGGAGTGTCCCTAGTTTCGTGAGGAATGCAATCTTGTATTGCCCCTCCAACCGCATCACATTGTTGCACACACAATTGTAAACAAACTGCACCTGGTCCTCCTTCAACTCCTTCAACACAACATGTAACATATGGTTGTGGTTGTGGTGCAGTTCCATCCATACAAGCATCATTGGTGCAAGCATATTTTAATGTAACTTTACTAAAACTAGGAGTTGATAATAAAATCCCTATAGCAAACACCACGAAGAAAGCAACAAAAATCTTTAGATTCAATAACTTTATTTTTTGTATCATTTGATTATCAAACCATAATTATTAAACCTAGCTTATTTATAAACTTTTATATTATAAATTATATAAAATAGAAAACTTATTAAACAAATAAAAAGTTTTTAATTGTATGAGTGTGTTAACAAATATCTTACTCTCTGTTATAATCGTTAGCTTAATCTCTTTAATTGGTGCATTCACATTATTAACAAAGAAAAATATTAATAAATTTCTTACATTAATGATAAGTTTTTCAGCAGGAACATTGCTTGGAGCAGCTTTCCTTGATTTATTGCCTGAAGTAATTGAATCTAATCTCAAAAATGTTGGTTATATGATCCTATTTGGAATATTAATCTTCTTTATTCTAGAAAAGATAATAAAATGGCATCATCATCACAAAGGATCAGAAACACATTCTTTTACTCATTTAAATTTAATAGGTGATAGTATTCATAATTTCATAGATGGGGCCATTATAGCAACAAGTTTCATTGTTAGTACACAGCTAGGAATAGTAACTTCAATTGCAATATTCTTCCATGAAATTCCTCAAGAAATAGGAGATTTTAGCTTATTATTATATGGTGGA
>Ga0209542_10003345_pt1 | contig 34361 bp, 37 predicted proteins | sample RifCSPhighO2_01_FD_184028 | JGI IMG/M metagenome (GOLD analysis project Ga0209542, IMG submission 184028) | Soil microbial communities from Rifle, Colorado - Rifle CSP2_plank highO2_0.1 (SPAdes) (version 2) | ecosystem: Environmental > Terrestrial > Deep subsurface > Rock core/Sediment ...
GCTTCAGGTTCCCCGACAGCACCACCCAGACAACCGCGGCTGTTAGCGGTTTAGGCGGCGGCGGAACCGTAAACTATGTCGGCAAATTTACGGACACGGGAACTATCGGCAACTCTCTCATTTTTGACAACGGTACGAACGTCGGCATCGGGGCGACGACGCCGACTTTTAAACTGGATATCGATGCGGGAACCAGCGAATCAGGACTACGTCTTCTTGGGTCTAATACGCTTCGAACATACCTGAATATTCAACATACAAACCGAACGGCTGGAAACTACGGGGCTTTAAACTTCAGGTTTGACAGCGGTGCATCTATTAGCACTGCCAGCGTCCGGGGTGTAGATGTCAACGGAAATACAGATTTTGCTACCGACCTTCTGTTCACTACGATGAATGCGGCTGGTTCGGAGGTTCAGGCAATGGCAATCAATGGCAGCGGCAACGTCGGCATTGGCAACGCTAATCCTGCTTATAAACTTGATGTCAACGGCAATGTCAACGCCACGGCTTATTATGGCAGCGGGGCGAATTTGACTGGAATACCGGGAGGCATACCTTCCTCCAAAGTTTACGACAGCGGGTGGTTCGCGGTATCGGCAAACACCGCGTATACAAAAACGCATAATTTAGGAACAACCAAGCTTATGGTTCTTGTGTATGTGTCTCAAAACAGCGATGGCAGCGGTTGGACCGCTATCATGAATAGTGGGTATTTTGGCGCTGCCGGAGATCATGGGGGCATATTCACTTACGCGATATCCACTACAAATATTAGCTTGAGGACTGCCAATAGCTATCTTTATATTGGATATAATGCGGCAGGATATAGCGGTATTTTTTTTCCCGGATATTCTAGAGTAGTAATATTGGCGTTGGAATAAATCTCCGATTATTTTGTATTTTATAAAGTTGAATCCTAGCCGCTTTTTTATAACCCGATGAAGTATTGAGGCCGAACCTCAATAATTGACTTTTGATTTTTGAGTTGATAGCATAAAACATATGGTTAAGAAATTACAACAATTCAAAGTGATTATTGAGCAAGGAGAAGATGGTTATTTTGTGGCTTCAGTTCCAACCCTTCCTGGCTGTTATACCCAAGCCAAAACACTCCCGGAACTTAAAAAAAGAGTTCGGGAAGCTATTCTGCTTTGTCTTGAAGTAGCCCAAGCCGATCCCCAATATCGTCGACGCTTAAAAAACTTTGCCTATGAGCCGAGCTTTGTCGGGCTTGAAATGGCAGAAGTATGAGTGGGCGATTACCAACGCTAAAAGCTCGCGACTTAATCAGTGTTTTTAAAAAACTTGGCTTTAATGAGGTGCGTCATAGAGGCGCGCATATTTGTTTTAAACATCCAGATGGCCGATTTACTTTAGTGCCGTATCACAGTAGTGAAGATATCGGTCGCGGTTTATTAAGACAAATTCTCCGGGAAATCAATATTCCCCCAGATGAACTTCTGAAATTATTATAATCAGGACAATTGATTCTATTAAGGTTCAACCTCAATAATTCAAAATATAGTTTTGATTATTAGATGGATACCCTTATAATTTCTTTATATACCCGGTAGTGAAAACTCGATTGGTTTGTCTAAGGCGAACGAAAGAGTTAAATTGAAAAAATATTGGGCCAAAGATAAATAAAAAATCAATAAAGGTCAAATCATCAAGAATAAATAATTATCGAGTTTCTACTACCGGGTATGTCTTACCCTTTTCAAAAAATCGAAAAGAAATGGCGGGCCTATTGGGAGAAGAATAAAGTTTACGAGCCGGATTTAAAAAAGGCGAAAAAACCTTTTTATAATCTGATGATGTTTCCTTATCCTTCAGCCGAAGGCCTACACGTCGGCAATATGTACGCTTTCGTGGGAAGCGACATTTACGGCCGATTTCAAAGGATGCGGGGATATGATGTTTTTGAGCCGATTGGCTTGGACGGTTTCGGAATTCATTCCGAAAATTACGCTTTAAAAATCAAAGCGCACCCGATGGAGCAGGCGAAGGTTTCCGAAAAACGCTTTTACGAGCAACTCCAGATGATCGGCAACGGCTTCGCTTGGAACGAGCGGCTTGAAACTTACAACCAGGGTTATTACAAATGGACGCAATGGATTTTTCTCCAGTTGTTTAAAAACGGCTTGGCTTACCGCAAAAAACAGGCGGTCAACTGGTGTTCGGGCTGTAAAACCGTTCTGGCCGACGAACAGGTGATTAGCGGAGAATGCGAACGCTGTTCCGGCAAGGTTATAAAAAAGGAACTGGAACAATGGTTTTTGAAAATCACGGAATACGCGGAACCGCTGCTTCAAAATCTGGAAAAAATTGACTGGTCGGAGAGAATAAAAATCGCCCAAAAAGAATGGATAGGAAAGTCGGAAGGCGCCGAGATAGAATTCAAAATTCAAAATTCAGAATTCAAAATTAAAGTTTTCACGACGAGACCGGATACTTTATTCGGCGTCACTTATATGGTTTTGGCGCCGGAGCACGATTTAATCTTAAAAATCAAATCTCAAATCTCAAATCTCAAGGAGGTTAAAGATTATATTGACAAAACGAAAGGGGAATCGGACGCGGAAAGAACGGAAATAAATAAAGAAAAAACCGGCGTGGAATTAAAAGGCGTAAAAGCGATAAATCCGGCGAACCAAAAAGAAATTTCGGTTTTTATCGCGGATTACGTTTTGTCAACATACGGCACCGGCGCGATTATGGCCGTGCCGGCGCACGACGAACGGGATTTTGAATTCGCCGAGAAATTCAAACTGTCTGTCATTAAAGTCATTTCGCCTTTGATTATTTCAGATAAAATCAAATGTTGGACCGGCGAAGGCAAGTTGACAAATTCCAGTCAATTTAACGGAATGATTTCCGAAAAGGCCAAGGAAGAAATTACGAAATCGGTCAACGGCAAAAAAACGATTCAATATCATCTTCGCGACTGGCTTATTTCAAGACAGCGTTATTGGGGCGCGCCGATCCCGATGATTTATTGCGAAACGTGCGCTCAATCGGGAAAAGGCGAAAAACCGGCAATGCCGGGCTGGCACGCGACGCCGGAAAAAGATTTGCCGGTTGTTTTACCCTACGTGGAAGATTTTCGGCCGAAAGGAACCGGCGAATCGCCTTTGGCAACCGACAAAAAATTTTATGAAGTAAAATGTCCCCAATGCGGCAAGAATGCCCGCCGCGAGACGGATGTTTCCGACACCTTTCTTGATTCCGCCTGGTATTATTTGCGCTACCCCTCGGTGAATTCGGCCACGGCCGATTTGGAGCCGTGGAATCACGAAATTATAAAAAAATGGTTTCCCGTCAATCTTTACACCGGCGGCGCCGAACATTCGGTGCTTCATTTGCTTTATGTCCGTTTCGTGGCGCTCGCGCTTCACGATTTGAAATTGCTTGATTTTGGCCAGTCAGCGGCGCCTCGCGGAGAGCCGTTTCCTAAATTCCGCAGCCACGGTCTTTTAATAAAAGAGGGCGCTAAAATGTCAAAGTCCAAAGGAAACGTGGTTAATCCGGACGGGTATATCGCGAAATTCGGCGCGGACGCGCTTCGGATGTATCTGATGTTTTTAGCGCCTTTTGAGCAGGGCGGCGATTTTCGCGACAGGGCGATTATGGGAATCGCGCGTTTCTTGGAACGGGTTTGGGAATTATCGGACAAAAAAGACGCAAAAAACGGCCGGGAAACAAAAGAAATTATCGCGCAGAAAACTATCAAAAAAATCACGGAAGACATAGAGCGGTTTAAATACAATACCGCTATTTCTGAATTGATGAAATTTATTAATACTCTGGAGGAATATCCCGACAAAAACAATTTTGAAATTTTTCTGAAACTTCTCGCGCCTTTCGCGCCTTTTATCGCCGAGGAACTTTGGGGAAAACTCGGGCATAAAAAAAGCATTCATCTGGAAAATTGGCCCCAATACGATCCCCGATTGATAAAAGAGGATAAATTTGACCTGGTAATCCAGATTAACGGAAAATTTAGGGATAAGATTTCGGTTTCCGGAGAAATTGGCGAAAAAGAAGCCGGAGAAATAGCCGTTTCCCAAGAGAAAATCAAGAATTTGTTAAAAGACAAAAAGGCGCTCAAAATAATTTTTGTTCCGGGAAAATTGATAAACATTGTAATCTAAACATATGTCCAAACTTATCGGTTTTGTTCTTTTGACGGGAGCGATTTTGTTGATTTTATTCATCGGGAAAACCGCGCCCGGCGGCCCGATTGCCAATAGGCCAAGCGAAACAACCGTGCCGCGGGCCAATGTCAAACTTAATTCCGGCCAATCTCCGGTTTCAGCCGGCGGTCGGGGCGCCGCCGGAACCGTAATTTCTGATTCTTCGCAATCCGAAGCCCAAAAAGCCTATATCGGTTCCGCTAGTTTTTTCGGCTATCCCCAAGAATATTCTCGCATCACTCTTTACAGCCGTCTCAAAGAAGGGGAGGCGGTTGATATTACCGGCTGGAAAATCAAAAGCAATAAAAACGAAATTATTATTCCTCAAGCCGTGGAAATTTATAATCCCGACGGTTCCGCTCAAGCCAGCGACATAATTCTTAAACCGGGCAATTACGTTGAGTTATACAGTTTAACAAGCCCCGTCAATAGAAATCTGCGTCTTAATAAGTGCGTCGGGTATTTGGAAGAAATTTATAATTTTCAGCCGATTTATTTATCCCGGAATTGCCCCGCTTTTTCCGGTTTGGAAATCAGACAATTTTCCGGTCAATGCCAGTCCTATCTTTTGTCGCTGTCCGCCTGCAAAACTCCGGATGTGAATTTCTATAATAATTTACCGGGAACAGACGAAGGCAACGCCTGCCGCGCTTTTCTTCAAACTATCGGCTATGGCAATTGTTTCCGCGGTCATCGGCAAGACGCCGATTTTCTTTCCAATAATTGGATAGTTTGGCTTGAAACGCAAACGCTCAATCTTGACCCCCGGCATGATTACCTGCGGCTTTATGACCGAAAAGGGAATTTGGTTAGCGAGTATAACTATTGATTATTGAATTATTGCCTTTTTTCAGCGAGGGCCATTTTAACTTCCAAATTATTCCCGTCTCTTAAAATTTTCAATTTGATAATTTCGCCCACGGTCAGATTTTCCAGCAAATCCTGCATCGGTTTGTCATCGGTAATTTTTTCGCCGTTAATTTCCAAAAGAATGTCTTTTTCTTTAAGGCCCGCCAAATCGGCCGGACTGTTGGGAGCGATGGCGTGCTGTTCACTGGCAATCAAAGCGCCATAATCAACCGGCAGTTTGAGTTTTTCTTTGAGGTTTTGGTCTATCGTTAAATAACGAATTCCTAAAAACGGTCGCCGTATCCGGCCGTATTTTTTCAAATCATGAAGGGCTTTCTTGGCGGTATTGATGGGAATGGCGAAACTGATATTTTCCGCTCCGAAAACCACGGCGACGTTAATGCCGATAGTTTGGCCGAAAATATCAACCAAAGGTCCGCCGGAATTGCCGGGATTAATGGCGGCGTCCGTCTGAATCAGTCCCCGAAGTTCCTGGACGGAATTGGTATCGCCTTGAGCGGAGATAGAACGGCTTAGCCCGGAAATTATTCCCGAAGAAACGGTATTTTTGAAAATACCCAAGGCATTGCCGATGGCTATGACATTTTGCCCCAATTCAATGTTGTTGGAATCGCCTAAAATTACCGTCGTCAATTTTTCGGCTGGCGCTTCTATTTTAAGAATAGCGACGTCGTTAACCAAGTCTTGGGCTAAAATTTCGGCTTTAAATTTTTTATTGTCATTGGTAATAACCGTGTATTCCGCTTCCGAATCGGCGACGACATGCCTGTTGGTGATAACAATCCCTTCTTTGTCAACGATAAAACCGGAACCGCCGCCGATTTTCACCATTCCCCGGCTGTCAATGCTCTCTTCGGGTATATGAAATTCCTGGCCGAAACGCGGCAGTTCTTTGGCCAATTCTTTTTCCAATTCCTGAAGATTTTTGGAAATGACGATGGAAACCACCGCCGGCATCGCTTTTTTGATTACCATGATTAAAGGAGATTTTTCTTTTTTCATGTTTTTATTATAATTTATTTTTTATTTTTTGGAAATTAGCGGGAATAAATGGATTATGATATAATATCGCAATATGAAAATCATGAAATACGGTTTTACGATTATTGAGCTTTTAATAGTTATCGGCATAGTGGTGATTGTGGCAGTCGCTGGTTTTTTGGGTTTGTATAGTTTTCGCGGCGAGAAGTATTTGGATTTGACATCCCAAGAAATCATTAATGTTTTAAGAGACGCCCAAGATCGTTCAATCAGTCGCGAAGAAGATGGGCATTGGGGCGTGCACTTTGAAAATTCTGCCGGAGGCGATAATTTTTATGAATTATTTAAAGGCGCAAGCTACGCGGATTCAGTTAAGTATTCGCGTTTTTCGCTGAAACCAAGCATCAAATTTAACGATCCGGCTTCAGGAGCAAACACGGACATTATTTTTCAACCGATTACCGGTTGGCCGAATACGCCAACAACCATAAAAATTTCCTCAAAAAATGATTCTTCAAAGAATACGACTATTGTTATAAGCGCCAATGGCCTGATTTCGTTGCCTTCTTCTCTCCCCCAAATTTCTTCTTGGACTAGTTTGGTCCCGACTTTGGCTAGTATAGACGCGGGAGGGTCTTTGACCAGTGTCGGCGCAGACGCGGTTTATGCTTTGAGAGGGGCCGCTTACTCCGCTTTTTGGAAATATACAATTTCTGCCGGAAACTGGCAATCATTACCTGATGTGCCGGGCCAAATAGGCGTTGGTGTTGATGGCGACTTGGTCTCGGTCGGCAATGATTCTATTTACGCGCTTCGCGCCGCTGATGCCGGACAAGATAACTTTTGGAGATATAATATTTCCGCGGGAAATTGGACAAACTTAGCCGACATTCCTAATGTTGGCGGATTATATTATCCTATTGTTTTAATTGCCGTCGGTAATGAAATTTACGCGAACAAGGGCACCACTTTAAATAATTTTTATAAATATAATATTTCTACTGGAATTTGGACTATGTTAGCTAATAGCCCGCTTCTTTATGATGGTAGCGATGCGACAGTTATTGGAAACGCAATTTACGCGACAAAAGGGTCGTATGAGAAGATTTTTTATAAATATACGATTTCCAGTAATTCTTGGTCAAACTTAGCCGATGCGCCGCTAGGTATTGGATTGGGTGGCAGTTTGACCACCGTTGGCACCGATATTTATGCCTTAAGAGGCGAAGGCACAAATAATTTTTGGAAATATGACACCTTAACTAACATTTGGTCGGATGCGGCCAACGCGTTGGGCGATGTTTACGATGGCGGTAGCTTAACAACCGTTGGCACTGATACCATTTATGCTTTGGGGGGATGGGACACAACTAGTTTTTGGAGATTTGATATTTTTTAAAAATTCTTATACAAGGCGAATTATTTCCTAACTGGCGGAGGGTAGAGGAGTCGAACCTCTAAGGGCTTGCGCCCGCCGCTTTTCAAGAGCGGTGCCATACCATTAGGCGAACCCTCCAATTATTGAAATTAGGCATGGAACAAGTTGATGCTTTGTTATTTAGCGCAACCTGCCATTTCCGGTGCCCCCACCAAGAGTCGAACTTGGATCCAGAGCTTAGGAGTCTCTTGTTCTGTCCGTTGAACTACGGGGGCTTGTTAAACTAGTCACTCTTTTTATAATCGCAAAAAATTCTTTCAATAGCAATCCGCTCTTTTTTGCCCTAATCCTGCACATTCCATATTTTAATTTTCCTTTTTTTGTTCCTTTTAAAATATCAACACTTGTATTTATCCCTAATTTAATTCCAACAATCCCTGACCAATAATGGAGGCAAGTTTTTTTGTTTAAATCTTCATAAATCCTTAGGGAAATTTTTAAATCTTTATCTTTTATCCCAAATACTTTTCTAAGAACATAGACAAAAATTCTTATCATTTCGGCGTCAGTATTTGAAAAAGTAAAATCTCTTTTGGCTCCCTCTGCCCAATATAACGAAATACCCATTAATATCAAATCTTTTTCTGTAATGACATCAATTAACTGCTTTGCTTTTTTATCCGCAAGTTGCCAATTTCTTTCTGAAATTATCTTGCTTGCATTACGTCGAGATAGCCATCTTTGATAATAGCGAGATAAAATTCTTACGCCTTTTATGTGCCTTGAGACTGTAGATTTTGGACGGTTGCACTCGCGACTTATCTCCGGGATACTAAATCCTTTCTTCCTCAAATTTTTAATTTCAAGAATAGTTTCTTTCGAAAGACGCATATTCTCATATATAACAGAAACCAGATATTTTACAAGGACAAGTTCGCTCTATCCATTCAATTTTATATTTACAGTTTATCTTTTTTTGTTTATTATATATGCGATGATATACAGGGGCGTTTAGCTCGGCCCCGACGCTTTAAGGTCGGGGTCCCGACCGCAAAGCGCGTCGGGATGGTAGAATCATGAAAGGATTTGTTTATATTCTTCAAGATAAAACAAGTGGCAAATTTTATATTGGGAGTACAAACGATATAGAAAGAAGATTGTACCAGCATAACCATGGGCATACAATTACTACAAAGCGAATGCGCAAAATAATACTAATATTTCATCAAGAATTTCCATCGTTAGAAATAGCGCGTAGAATAGAAAGAAAATTAAAAAGATTAAAGCGTAGAGATTATATTGAAAAAATTATTTCAGATGGATTTATAAAATTGGGCTTATAGCTTAATGGTAAAGCGCGTCGTTGACATCGACGAGAGTGCAGGTTCGATCCCTGCTAAGCCCACCGATATGGGCCTATAGCTTAGTGGTAAAGCGCGTGCATGGCATGCACGAAATCGGGGTCCGATTCCCCGTAGGTCCACCAAATTGAATTAAATTTTAAAACCCAGTATGTCCATAAAAACAAAAATAGAAGAAGATTTTAAAATTGCCTTGAGAAATCAAGAAGAGTTAACGCTTTCCACCTTGCGGCTTCTTAAGGCCGTTACTTTGAACAAAGAGAAAGAAAAGAGATACAAAATCGTCAAAACCGAAAAAGACATTAAAGAAAAAGATTTAGTTGAAAAGAGTGAGTTGATTGACGAAGAAATAATTGATTTGATTTTTTCCGAAATGAAAAAGCGAAAAGAAGCCATCGTTTTATACCGACAAGGCAAAAGAGAAGAGTTGGCTGAAAAAGAAGAAAACGAAATTGATATTTTAAAGAAATATCTGCCGGAACAGATTTCCGGAGCGGAAATTGAAAATCTCGCTAAAGAAGCGATAAAAAATACCGGCGCGAAATCAATTTCGGATATGGGAAAAGTGATGAAAGAATTAATGCCAAAACTCAAAGGCAAAGCCGAGCCTCAAACCATAACCGCCATCATCAAAAAACTCATTGAATCCTCGGAAAGAAACGGCTAAAATTTATCTGAACTCAAAATTTGAGTGGAGGAGTGGCCGAGCGGTTGAAGGCGCGGCTCTCGAAAAGCCGTAAGGGAGAAATCCTTTCGTGAGTTCGAATCTCACCTCCTCCGCCACGTACAAATTTGCAAAGCAAATTTTACGTGGCTGGGACGTTTAATTTCTAAAAGAAATTATTACGTCTCGCCAATTTTTTAAATCCGGTTTTTTGATTAACGAAGACGAACAATCGTTATTGATGGTTTTCTTGGGGTTGACTTTCGGTGAAACGCGAATAATATATTCTTTGAATAAATATATCGCAAGGTTCGCAAAAAAATAAATAAGCAAGCTATATGAAAAATCAAATAACCAAAACAATGACTCTCGGCGAAATAGCGGCGGAACATCCGGAATCGGTGGAGATACTCGCGAAATACGGATTGCGTTGCGTAGGTTGCTCTGTCGCGGCCTGGGAAACTTTGGAGCAAGGAGCAACGGCTCATGGAATAGATGATAAAAAATTAAATGATATATTGGAAGAATTAAACGAAACACAATAAAAATTTAGAGGTTAAAAATGAATAAATTTAAAATAAATTTCAATAAAGAAGTATGCATTAATTGCGGCGCTTGCGCGTCCGTTTGCGTTAATTGGATTATGGACGGCATTGAAGTTAGGCCAAAGGAAACCGTAATTTCGGAAGAAGAGATGAAAAGCAATAAAGAGGCGGAAGACATTTGTCCGGTCAAAGCCATAAAAATAGAAGGATGAATTTGCTATAATGAAATTTAATGAAAATTATCCTGGAAAGAAAAAAGTGCATCGGTTGCGGCAGTTGCGTTTCTTTCTGCCCGAAATATTGGGAAATCGCTGACGATGGCTCGGCTAAAATAAAAGGCGGCAAAACCAATTCCAAAACGGGCAACGACGAATTGGAAATAAAATCCCTTGATTGCAATGAAGACGCGGCTGAATCCTGCCCGGTTCAAATTATAAAAATAATTAAATAGTTTTAATTACGAAACTAAATTGCGAGTGGCAGAAAAAAAAATTTTCTTCAACCCGCTCACGCTCCGACTGTGGTCGGAGCTGCGCTTCCGTTTGGGTTTCAGAAAAATCTTTTTATCTGCCATTCGAGAAATAGGTGTTTTGTAATTCAAAACAAGATAGCATTCTTTTAAGTTTTGGCCGCTACCAAGCCGATGATTTTTTTAGCGCCGGCTTTTTTGATTACCGAAGCCGCTTCTTTCATCGTGGCCCCGGTGGTAAAAACGTCGTCAAGAATAATGACGTTTTTTTGAAATAACAATTCCGGTTTTTCCACCGCGAAGCAACCCCTTACATTGATTTCTCTTTTCTCTTTATCTTTCAATCCTACCTGCGAAGCGGTATTTTTTATTCTTTTCAGGATATTTTTAACTACGGCCAGGCCGGTATTTTTAGCGAGTTGGTCGGCGATCAAATTAGCTTGGTTGAATCCCCGCTGTTTTTCTTTTCCCCAATAAAGGGGAACGGGAACTAAAATAAAATTTTTAATTTCTAATTTTAAATTTTGAATTAGATATTCGGTTAAGATTTCTCCCAAGGGGATAGCGGCAGTTTTGATTTTTTGATATTTCAGCAAAGTAATGAGCGGATCCAGTGTTTTGTCGCCGTAAAAGCCGGCCGCGGCTAAAATAAAAGGGGATTCCTGGTGGCAGGTTTTTTTATTTTCCGGCAGCCGCTTAGAGCAAACCGGACAAAAAGCAGCTGTATTTATTTTGATTTTTTGAGAACAGGAAGAACAAAGAAACGAAAAAGAATTTCCCTCCGCTGCCGCTCGCTCCTCGGGCCTCGCTTCGGGGGAATCCTTTTTCGTTTCTTTATATTGCGTTAATCTCCTCCGACACACCAAACAAACCGGCGGGAAAAGCAAATCCAAAAATAATCCCCAAAATTTTAATGTCTTTTCTTTCATCTTTTGGTATAATAATAATTATAATATGTTATTTTTCAAACCAAAAAGTTTTTTAGGCGTTGATATCGGAACAAATTCAATTAAAATAGTTGAAATAATCAATTCGGATAAAAAACCGAAATTGCGGAATTACGGCTGGCTGGAAACTTACGGTTACCTGGAAAGATTAAACGACGCTATCCAAACAAGTTCTCTGAAAATTTTAGAAAAAGACGCCGTTAAACTCTTAAAATTTTTAATTTCTCAATTAAAACCGAAAACCGACAAGGTTGTCGCTTCGTTGCCATCTTTTGCCGCCTTTATCACTCTTTTGGAAACGCCGTTAATGTCGGCCGCGGATACGGCTAAAACTGTTGTTTTTCAGGCTCGACAATATATTCCGATTCCGGTTTCCGAAGTAACTATTGATTGGCTGAAAGTCGGAGAGAGGGAAGACGAGGAAGGGGTTAAAAAACAGCAGATTCTTTTGATTTCGGTGCCCAACGAACGCATTAAATCTTATCAGTCTATTTTCAAGGCCGCTGGCTTGAAGCTGGTTGCCTTAGAAATAGAAAGTTTCAGTTTGGCCCGGGCTTTGGTCGGAAGCGATCCGACGCCGACTATTTTGGCGGACATCGGCGGCCGTTCCACCAATATCGCGGTAGTTGACCAGGGTTTCTGGAAATACAACGGCCGCACCGATTTTGCCGGAGGGTCGTTGACCCGCGCTATCGCTTCCAGCGTCAATATTGACATCAAAAGAGCCGAGGATTTGAAAAAAAGACGCGGTCTTTCGGGCGTCGGAGGCGAATATGAGTTATCAACACTGATGATTCCTTTCTTAGATGTTATAATAGAAGAAGTGAGACGGGTAAAAGACGCTTACGAAAAAGAATATCAAGGAAAAATTGAAAGAGTGATTTTGGCCGGCGGAGGAGCGAATTTATTGGGTATTGAAAATTATTTTACCGAAAGATTGGGATTGACCGCTGTGAAAGGAGCGCCTTTCAATAAAATTTCCTATCCCTCCAAACTTGAACCGGTAGTTAATGAAATGGGACCGAGTTTGGCGGTGGCTATTGGATTAGGAATCAGAAATTTTGTTTAGAAACTAGAAATTTTCTTATAATATATGCCTCAATACAGCAAAAACGTCGCCGAACAATTTATAGAACCGGAAAAATTGCCCGTCGGCTGGCCTTGGCGATTGTTCATTTTTTCCGTTATTGTTTTTGCCCTGATTCTTTTCGTTTATTTCGGAATAGTTTTTGGCTATCAGCCCTATCTTGAAGCCCAACGGCAATCGCTTGATAAAAAAATCGCGGAAATCGGAGGCGCTATCAGTGAAACCGATAGGGAAAACTTTATTAAATTTTATTCTCAATTGGTCAATCTTCAAACTCTTTTGAAAAACCACGTCAAGGGTTCCAATATTTATACTTTTTTGGAAAAAAATACCAATCAGGGAATTTATTACGAAGGAGCCAATTTGTCGGTGCCCGAACATTTTTTGCGGCTGGAAGGCATCGCTCGGTCATATGATAATTTGGTTCAGCAAATGGTCGTTTTTGAACAGTCTCCGGGAATAGAAAAAGTTATTTTGGGAGAATCCCGAACCGCGGATAAAGGCATCGTTTTTTCAATGCAGGTATTTTTTAAACCCGAATTATTAAATTTTTAACTAAAAGCTAAAAGCTAAAAACTAAAAGCTAAATTCATGAGAGCTTCAACTAAAAGAATATTGAGCATTATGATATCGGCTTCGCTATTGATTGCCGTTATGATTATCTATGTTAAATTAATCCAACCGGCTTATTCCGATATTCAGAATTTACGCGGCGAAATCCAGGCCCGAAATAATTTACTGGAAGAACAAAATCACGCCGTCAACCAGGTTCAAAATCTTATCAGTCAGCTTCAAGACCAAAATATCACTAAATTCCAGGAACAAATTTCCTTAGTTTTGCCGACAACCGAAAGCGTGCCTCAAGCCCTAGGCCAGTATCAAGCTATCGCCCAAGCCAGCGGCTTAAGCATCCAATCAGTCGGCGTTAACTATTTAGCCATCAAACCGGTTGCTTCCGATGCCGGGTTAGCGAAAGGAATTGGAACCGAGAGATTCAAATTAAAGCTTTTGGGTCCGTACGAAGCCATGAGAAATTTCTTTCAAGCGATTGAAACCAATGTTCGTTTGGCGGACTTGGTGACTTTCAAGATAAACCGCACCGGTCAGTCGGGTCAAAATTTGTATCTCAATGAAATCGTGGTCGATAACTATTATCAAAGCAATTAATATCATAATTACGGTAAAAAAATATGGCCATTGTTGTTGAGGAACCAAAACCGCCAAGAAACTGGGGAGCTTTTGTCGGCATCGTTGTCGTTGTCGCTATTTTATTTTCCGGAATTTATTTTCTCTTTTTCAAAAAACCGATTTTCATAGAAATGGTTATGCCGACTTCCATCCGGCAAACCCAGCAACTTTCAAAAGCCAAATTTGACCCGGCCAGCGTTTCAAACAGCGAAGTTTTTAAAAGCTTGCGTCAATACAGTATTTTGTCTAATGCCACCAGCGGACCGGGAAGACCTAATCCGTTTCTGCCTTATTAATTTAAATCATGAATGACCAAATTCTTTTAGACGGGTTGGTTAAAAAAAATTTGCTAACCAGGGAAGTCGGCGAAAAAATTTTTCGCGATGCCCAATTGTTAAAAAAATCTTCGGAGAATTTACTTTATGACCGCCATTTGGTTGACGAAGTGGAAATCGCCAAAATAAAAAGCCAAATCCTCGGCGTTCCTTATAAAAAATTTAATCTTGAAGAAATCAGCGAAGAGTTATTGAAAATTATTCCTGAAAACACTTCCCGCGCTTATAAGGTTTTTCCCCTCCAAAAAACCGCGGAAATGCTGGTGATGGGAATGCTCTGGCCTGACGACACCAAGGCCCAAGAGGCCTTGAAATTTATCGCCAAGCAGGAAAGAATCAGCCTCGGCGTTTATTTGGTTACGCCATCGGATTTGGAATATATTTGGCGGCGTTATTCTCCTTATCAAGACGAAGTCCAAACCGCCATCAGGTCTCTTAATCTCCGGGCGGAAGAAATAGCCGGTCAAAAAATCATCGGTTTGGAAGAAAGCGTTTCTATTTCCGAAGAAGCGCCGATTATCAAAATTGTCGCTTCAACCTTGAAAGAAGCGATAGAAATGAAGGCCTCGGATGTTCATATTGAACCCCAACGGTCGCGTTTAAGAATTCGTTTCCGAATTGACGGCGCTCTTAAAGAAGTGAGTTCAATGCCTTTACAGCTTCACCAGCCGATTATTTCCCGAGTAAAAGTTTTATCTAATCTTAAAATTGACGAAACCCGGGTTCCCCAAGACGGTCGCTTCCGTTCCATTGTTTACGGCCGGGAAATTGATTATCGGGTTTCCACTTTCCCAACGCCCACCGGAGAGAAGGTAGCTATCCGTATTCTTGACCCCTCAGTCGGTCTAAAAGGACTGAAAGAGTTGGGCCTGATAGGCAATAGTCTGGAAATTATCCAAAAAGGAATTAAAAAGCCCTACGGAATGATTTTAATTACCGGACCGACTGGCTCTGGCAAAACAACTACTTTGTACGGCATTATGCAGGAATTAAACAAAGAAGATGTCAATATCGTCAGCTTGGAAGATCCGGTTGAATACTTTATTGACGGTTTGAATCAATCCCAGGTTCGTCCGGAAATCAACTATGATTTTGCGTCTGGTCTTCGCCAGATTGTCCGTCAAGACCCCGATATTATTATGGTTGGAGAAATTCGGGACAGGGAAACCGCCGGTTTAGCGATTCAGGCGGCTTTAACCGGCCATATTGTTCTTTCCACCTTGCATACCAATAATGCCATCGGAGTTATCCCAAGATTAATTGACCTTAGGGCAGAGCCGTTTCTTTTGCCTTCTTCGCTTAACTTAATGTTGGCCCAGAGATTAATTTCCCGGGTTTGCCTTGATTGCCGGAAAGCCGAGAAAGCGCCGGCCGACTTACAAGTTATTATTAAAAAAGAATTGGAAAGTTTGCCCGAAAAAGTTAAAGCCAATTTGAAATTCAAAGAACCTTATGAAATTTATCACGGGCAAGGCTGTAAAACCTGCCAGGGCAAAGGCATTGTTGGCCGGGTGGCTATTTTTGAGATTTTTCAGATGACTCCCGAATTAGCGGAGATTATCAGTTCCGGTTTCACCGAAAAAAATCTTTCCGAGGAAGCTCGGCGTCAAGGCATGGTAGCTTTGCGCCAAGACGGAATTCTTAAAGCCTTGCAAGGGTTAGTTACTATTGAAGAGGTTTTCAGAGAAACGCTAGAACAAAATTAATATTAATATGATACAATAAATTTAAATGAATAATTTTAAAGAAAAACTCAATGAATTGCTTTTGACCGCCGCGCGGCAAAGCGCTTCGGATTTGCACATCGGCGTAGGACGCCGACCGACTTTGAGAATAGACGGTGTCTTGATTCCATTGCAAAAAGAACAAATCCTTATCCCGGAAATAAGCGAAGGATTGATTCTTTCCCTTCTAACCGAAGAGCAGAAAAAAATATTTTATCAAGAACGACAACTGGATTTTTCCTATAGCTTTGAAGACAAGGCTCGGTTCCGGGTCAATGTTTATTTCCAGCGGGGTTTTATGGCGGCGGCTCTGCGATTGATTCCGGCTCAAATTAAAACTATTGAGGAATTGAAATTGCCGCCGATTCTTCATGATTTCGCCAAATTAAATCAAGGTTTTGTTTTAATCGTCGGCCCGGCCGGTCATGGCAAGTCCACCACCTTAGCCGCGGTTCTTGACGAAATTAATCATGACCGCACCGACCACATCATAACCATCGAGGACCCCATTGAATATCTTTTCGTTCAGGATCGGGCCATTATTTCCCAACGGGAAGTTGGTTCGGATATCGCCAACTTTCATAAAGGGCTTCGTTCAATTTTACGTCAGGACCCCGACGTCATTATGGTGGGCGAAATGAGAGACCCGGAAACAATGGCTACTGCCATGACGGCTTCTGAAACCGGTCATCTGGTTTTTTCAACTCTTCATACCAACTCCGCTTCCCAGACTATAGACCGCATTATTGACAGTTTTCCGGCCGACCAGCAAGGCCAGATAACTTCGCAATTGTCGGCTACTTTAATTGGCATTATTTCCGAACGACTAATCCCCAAAATCGACGGCGGGCGTATTCCGGCCTGCGAAATAATGTTGGTTAATCCGGCCATCCGCAATTTAATCAGAGAAAGAAAAGTTTTTCAGATTGACTTGGTGATTGAAACTTCTTTGCAGGAAGGCATGCTTTCGCTTAACCGTTCTTTGGTCGGTCTGGTTAAAAAGAAAGAAATTTCTCTGGAAAACGCTGAAACTTATTCTTTAAATCCAGCGGAATTAAGAATACTCCTGGAAAGGAGTTAGCAATTAGCGGCTAATTTATGAAATACAACTATCAAGCCAGAACTAAAACAGGGGAGTTGCAGCTTGGCAGCGTTGAGGCCGCGAGTCGGGAAGCGGCTCTTAATATTCTCACCGGCCACGATCTTTATATTTTAAGCTTAGGAGTTTTAAAAGAGGCTAAGCTTACGGAGCGTTTTTTGCAGTTTTTCCGGCGAATTAAAAAGAGCGACTTGATGATTTTTAGCCGTCAATTAGCCACCCTTCTTTCGGCGAAAATTCCTCTCTCAAGCAGTTTGAGAACTCTCTATAGCCAAACTCAAAATATTAATTTAAAAGAAACAATAAACGAACTCGTATCAAGTATTGACGCCGGTCTTTCTCTTTCTCAGTCCCTGGAACGGCACCCCCGCGTTTTTTCGGAATTTTTTGTCAATATGGTTCGTTCGGCTGAAGTTACCGGCCGCATTGAATCGGTGATGGATTTCTTGGCTGACTATTTGGAAAAAGAAGCGGGACTGATTTCCCGGGTCCGTAATGCCATGATTTATCCGATTGTGGTTATAACCTTGTTTATAGTGGTGGCTGGTTTAATGATTACTTTAGTTCTGCCCCAAATTGCTCCTATTTTTGAAGATTCGGGAGTAAGCTTGCCGTTTTTTACTCAACTTTTAATCAATGTCGGCATCTTTTCGTCCGAATGGTGGTGGGCTATTCTGGCGCTTTTAGGCCTTTTTATTTTTTTATTGGTTGATTATTTCAGAACAGCCGAGGGGAAAATTATTTACGACGAGATATCAATTAAAGTGCCGATTCTGGGCAATCTTTTTAAGGGGGTTATCGTCGCTCGTTTCGCGGAAGCGACCAGTATTTTGATAAAGGGCGGCATTCCGATAACGCAAGCCATTGAAATTGCCAGCCATACCATTGATAACGCGGTTTATAAAGATATTCTCCACGAAGCCGCGGAAAAAGTCCGGGCCGGCGGGCTAATATCCGAAGCCCTGGAAAAATCAGGCGCTTTTCCGGCCTTGGTTTATCAATTGGTGGCCGTAGGGGAAGCGACTGGCCGGCTTGAAGAATTGTTGTCTAGAATTTCGGCTTACTACACCCGGGAGGTTGATGATTTAGTGGCGAATCTGGTAGAATTAATCCAGCCGGTTTTGATTATCGTCGTCGGCGTTTTTGTCGGTTTATTATTCGCTTCCATTCTATTGCCGATTTACAATCTGGCGCAATTATTCTAAACTGATAAAGTCGAGTTAAATCATAAAATAATAAAATCATGAAAAATATCAATACAAAAACCAGTGAAATTTCTAAACAGGGTTTTACCTTAATCGAGCTTTTAATCGTAGTGGCCATCATTGGCTTGCTGGCCTCGGTGGTATTGGTTGGTTTGGGAGGATTTAGGGGCAGAGGACGCGATGCCCGGCGGATTGCCGATCTTAGGGAAACCCAGAATGCTTTAGAGCTTTATTACATCAGAAACAACGCTTATCCTGTTATCAGCGGAGCGGACACTTGGGCGAGTCTTAAAACTTCTTTAACCGGGGCCGGTATTGGGGTAACCACAATTTCCAACGACCCATTGGGCGTTAGTCGGGCATACCAATACGGCATTGCCGGCGATAGCCAGGGCTATGTTTTGAAAGCAACCCTGGAAGATACCAACAATCCCGCTCTTAATGATGACGTTGACGGCACTATTTATTCCCTGGACTGCGCTGACCCGTCCTACTGCGTTCAGTTTTAGAAAAATTGTTGTAATTGGGTAATTAAGTAATTACTGTAATTACCGCGATTACCGTAATTACAAATGTCTTATCTTTTCTACTTAATTCTTTTCATTTTCGGCTTAATTATAGGCAGTTTCTTAAACGTGGTTAGCCTCCGTTTTAAGCCCGAAAACCAAGTTTTTGATTTAAAAATAATCAATGGCCGTTCGGCTTGTTCTTATTGCCGAAAAACACTTTGCTGGTACGAACTGGTTCCGATTGTCAGTTTTTTTATTCAATCGGGAAAATGCCGTTCTTGCGGTCATAAACTTTCCCGGCAATATCCGATAGTGGAATTATTGAGCGGGTTGATTTTTGCCGCTGTTCCGTTTTTTATTCATTATCGGTCATCGCTTCCGGATTATTACCGTTTCGGTTCTTGGTCAATTTGGACTTTGGTCTTCTTGGTTCTTCTGTTGATCTCCGTCATTGATTTTCGTCATTTTATTATTCCCGATGAATTAACCTGGATGCTGATATTTTTTGGCCTGGCGCTTATTATCTTACAATCGCAAATACCCAATTTTAATTTTTTTGACCAGTCATTCCTTCGCCATTACGCGTTGCTTTTCGGGTGGCCGGGCAATATTTGGCTTAATCGCTTATTCGCGGCTTTAACGTCCAGCGTATTTTTTGGCCTGCTGTTTTTTTTGGGAAAAGGGAAAATGATGGGAGGGGGCGATGTCAAGCTGGGTTTCGCCCTGGGTTGGCTTTTAGGCTGGCCGGATATTATCTTAACCCTGGTTATTTCTTTTATGATAGGGGGGGCAACCGGATTTATTTTGATGATTAACCGCAAAAGAACAATGAAAGATTCCTTGCCTTTGGCGCCATTTTTGGCCATCGGGTTTGTTTTGACGGTATTTTTCGGCTATCAGATTATCAACGGTTATTTTTCGTTAATGGGATTATAGTTAGCTTTTAGTTGTTGGGAATGAAATCAGAGAAATGACTAAAAAATTAAATAATTATCTAAAAGCCGGTTTTACTGTCCCGGAAATGATGGTGGTGATTTCTATTATGATTCTCTTATCTTCTGTTTTAATCCTTTATAGCCGGACCGGCGAAAACCAGATAGTTTTGTTCCGCGACCAGTCCAGGCTGATCACGGGTTTAAACAGGGCCAAATCGTTAAGTATCCAATCTTTTGATGTTTCTAGTCCGTCTTGCGCTTTTGGGGTACATCTTTCCAAGGCGGAAAACGCTTTTTTAATTTTCCGCGATTTAGCGACGGATTGCCAAAACGCCGACCATATTTATACCGATAGCGGAGAACTTTTTGAAAGTTATCAGTTATCTCCCCGGCTTAAGTTCGGGGAAATAACCCTGACTGACATTGTTTTTATTCCGCCTGACCCCAAGACGCTGATTGATAATGATTCCAATAAAACCGAAGCGGCTATTGTTTTGGAAACTTTAAACGGCAATACTTCTTTGGAAGTAAAAATCAATAATGTCGGTCAGATTACCACCCAATAAATGATTAAGTCTTTAAATTCTAAATTCTATATTTTAAATTCTAGCGCAGGCCAGTTGCTGATTGAATCGGGAATTGCCATCAGCATTTTGATTGTTGCCTTGCTTGGGATCCTGGGCTTGCTTTCGCGATCACTTGGTCTTAATAATGTGGTTTCCAGCCAATACATCGCTTCTAATCTGGCAAGCGAAGGAATTGAAGTGATGAAGAATTTGATTGATAGCAATATTGTTCAGTTAAGGCCCTGGAACGAAGGTATTGATTCCGGTTTTTACGAAGTCGCTTTTGACAGTTTGGCCATTAATCAAGACCAGGGCAGGTTTTTATTGCTTGATTCAACCGGTAATAATTATAATTATCAGACCGGCCAGCCGACATTTTTTAAGCGGGTAATTGAGGTTGAAAATATTGGCGCTGACGAAATCAAGGTTAATTCTAGAGTCAATTGGCAAATCAAAGGCGGTTCTTATTCGGTCAACCTTGAAGATCACTTTTTTAATTGGAGACCATAATATGACAAATTCAAAATTCAAAATTTCCCGATTTCATCGAGGATTCTCGACAAAGTCGGAACAAAATTCAAAATTTAGGAGGGGATTCACGATGGTGGAGCTTTTGGTGGCGATGTCTTTGTTTGTTGTTTTCGTCGTTATTTCCACCGGCGGCTTTGTCCGCGCCTTAAGAACGCAAAGATCCATCGTTGCCTTGATTGCCGCCAACGATAATGCCAGCTTGACCATTGAACAGATGACCAGGGAAATCCGCACCGGTTCCAATTTTTCTTTGGCCGGCGATGATTTGAATTTTTCCAACGCCAATAATGTTCAGGTAACGTATCGGTTGAACGGCTCAACGAATGTTATTGAGAGAAACGAAAACGGGGCTGATTTTAAACCCATCACCGCCACCAACGTAAGAATTAATAAGTTGAATTTTTACTTGCGCGGTCAATTGGCCGGCGACGGTTATCCGCCGAGGGTCACCATTGTCATAAATATCAGCCCCAATATTCCCACCATTCAAAACATCAGCGCCAGCTTTCAAACCACCGTTAGCGCCAGAAACCTAGACACCTAAAAGGGGTTGGGAAAAGGCCGGTCTTCCAGTAACTGCTGAAACAAGCGCAAGCATCGGAGAAGAATTGGAAAAGAAGGGTTACTTAAGGAAGATTAAAAACAGCGGAAATTATGATTATGTCTGAGTATCAGAGAAAGTTAATAATTAACAGAGATTAATAATTTTCTTCAAAGCCCCGAGTATATAATAATTTACTCTCAGGGCTTTTTAATTTGTTCTTATCTCACCTGTAAATATTCTGAAATTTTTATCCCCATTTTCAAAATTCACTAAATCCATTTTGCCGTCGGGCGTAATCACTCCCGCCATTTCCTGACGACCGTTTATTAAAATAGGCAACTGGAGCCAAACGGCTTCTATTTTCCTCAAATTATTGGTTAATTCCCGGAAATTCTTTGAGCCCAATACGAGCCAACGATTGGTGGCAGTGTGAGAAATAAATTTAGCTCCCATTTTTTTAAACCTTTGTATCTGCCAGGGATATTGAATTTCACTACAAATAGCCGAACCAAAAATCAAATTTTCGGTCCGAAGAATTTTTTCTTGACCGGGTTGATAAGCGTATTCTTTATTAAAAACGGCTCCTCCTTGGCCGATTTTATCCGGCGCTATTTTTTGAATTAAGGTGTAATAAAAAGGCCGCCAATTACCAAAGGGCCAGTATTCGCCCAGAATGGTCAAATTTGATTTATTGTAAATATCCGCCAATTCGCCTTGCCGGCTGAAAAGAATAGTGGAATTATATCTTTTATTGTTCTGAACAGTGGTTAGAGTGGCGGCTAAATTGGCATTCAGTTCTTCGGCCAATCGGCGGTAGGCCTTTATTAAAATGCCGGCATTCTCAATTTTGAATTTACTTTTTGCTTCTTCGTCAATATCTTTCCATGACTCAATATCAATCATATCCTCGGGCAAAATAAGAAGGTCTATTTGTTTATCAACGAGTTCGGTTTTTATTGGTTCAAGAAGGTTATTGATTATTATCTCGGCTCTTATTTTTTCTTCAGGGGGAAAGGCATCGTTTTTAAATATGTTAAATTCTTGGTCAAATTGCTCATTATTGGAAAGCAGGGCTATATTTACTTCAGCAGGAAGTTTTTGGTAGAGAATTTCATTTTTCTGAAGTTGGATTTGAGAAATTAAATAACTGCCAAAAATTATAATCAATATCAAGGAAGTCGAACCTCCTAATATTGCGTAATTTCGGGAGGTTCGACTTCCTAAAGATTGAAATTGTAGAACCACTACCGCGATTAAGGTATTAACCAAAACCGCAAAAAAAGTAAGTCCCGTTAAACCGCCGACACCCGCTAGCCCCAAAAACGGCGAAGAGCCGAAAATATTGCCGGCGGTGATGAGATAAGTAGGCAATAAAGAATAACGGGCTTGAAGATGTTCCCCTAAAATCCAGAGAAAAGGCAGGAGTATTAATATTAGGACAACCGATGTCCTTAAATTTAATCCGCGTTTGATAAAAAATATAGAAAGCGGTAAAACGAGAAAAACCAGAATTGAAAAAAAGAAAATAAACGGCTCAAAAGCGAAAAAAGCCGCCCCCAAGGATAAAAGAAATTTAAAGATAAAAGTTCCCCAAAGGAGTTTAAATAATTTTTTTTCTCGGATAAGGAAAATGAAAAAAGGGACTAAAAAGATTAGACCCAGAGGATAGAGCCCGAATGGCGGAAAAGCCAAAATTCCAAGAATAACTGATAGAAAAACCAATAACATCTTTTAAATTATAACAGTTTTGTTTATAATTCATATTATGAAAACTAAAGCCATTGGAACTCATTTAATTGCTGATTTTTTTGGAAGCGAGAATGACGACTCGATTTTATATATCAAGAAAGCGCTCAAAGAAGCCATTGAAAAAGCCGGCGCCACTTTGCTTTTGATAAAAACCCATAAATTTTATCCTCAAGGCGTTTCCGCTTTCGCTTTAATCGCTGAATCTCACGTTTCTATTTATTCCTGGCCCGAATTTGAATATATGGCCATTGATGTTTTTTCCAGCGGCCAAAAAATCAATCTCCCTAAAATCATAGAAGTTTTGGAGAAAAAATTTAAGCCAACAAAAGTTAAAGTAAAAAAACTGAAAAGAGGGGAAATGGTAATTTGACAAATTATTGAAACGGGAGTATACTATTTTTAATTAGAAACTTGAAAACTTAATAAGAAAAAATAACCGAGGAGGTGGAAAATGATTGATTTGACAACGATTTCCCTTTTAAGAATTAAGAGTCTCATTAATACTCCTGAGAAATGCGAAATTTTTCACAGATACACCCCATTATTAGTTAAAAAGGGGATTTCTCCGAAAGAAATACTGGGAATCCTGACCAAGAGCAAAGAAGAGAAAGACCTTGAAGAAACTCTGAAAAATTTGTTCGGCGAAAAAGCAGGGCCCTAAAGTCCTGCTTTTTATTTTTAATATGCTATACTTACAATATAAGTATCTTTAATCAGTAAAGGTCGTAAATTTTAAAAAAATATGAATCTCTTCAAAAAATCTTCTCTCTGGAAATTAATCGCCGCTATTTTTACGCTTTCTCTCCACGCCCACATTGCCGAAGCCAAGGGAACGGGAATAGCTACCTTTTTGGGCATATTTATATCTATTGTTCTCATTGTAATTGGCACAGTCTTAAGCGGTGGGCTCTTGGGTGGAATCTTGCTTCAACAAACGGCGGCGTTAGTTGGTCAAATCCAATGTCAAGCTGGCCAAAATAACGCGTTCTTCACGGGTTGTTCAGACCAAGCAAGCAGCGGTGGAAGTACGCAGCAAGCAGGAACGCCTGGCTCGCCTGTTTTGCTTAATGAAAATTATACCGCCACTTGTAATTCGGTTAGTTTGACTTACGACGTTTCCGGCGCCAACCAATACGGAATTTATCGGGACGGCAATTTGATTAATCAGGGAAGCGCTCAAGGCCTATCAAAAATCATTTACACCGACTCTAATCTTAATAAGCAGGCAACTTACGCGTATCAGTTGATTATGACTGATAATCAAGGCACACAATTCCAATATCCTGTTATGAATGCTTATACTAAATGTCTTTCTCAATGCAGTTTTACCACTAACAAGAGCGAAATAATTACTCCGGCCCAAGCCACTCTTTCTTGGAGTTGTCAGGACGCCAATTCCTGCGCTATTTCTCCTGGGGTCGGTTCGGTCAATCCTCAAACTGGACAAACAACCGTTGCCCCCACCGCCTCCACCACTTATATCTTGACTTGCAGCAACATTGACGGCGAAACCAGTTTCTCCACCAACATCAATGTCAAGAAACCAAAATTAGAGGAAGTCATTCCTTAAAGGTCGCCTAAGAATTTAGAATTTTTATTATTATGGATAGATTTAAATTAGGCAAAAAATGGTTTTGGATTGGGATAGCGGCCGGTCTGTTGAATCCAATCCTGGGTTTGATTTACGGCATCGCTCTTGTTGTTGAAAAAGACCACCGCAAAGAAGGAATTATTGTCATTATCTGGACTATTGTTTGGGCGGTGATTAGTTATTATCTAAGCATCTGGCTGGTAAAACAAGGTTATCTGCCAACTTTTGAGTTAAAATCCCCGGGTAAACTGATTAGATAATAATGCGTCTCGCTAAATTTCTAATTCTTTCCGCTGTCTTCTTATCAGCGGTCACAACTGTTGGTTATGAACTGCTTTCCGGCAGCATCCTTACCCAATTATTGGGTTCTTCGGTTTTGGCTTTTTCTTTGACCATCGGCGTTTATCTGGCGGCTTTAGGCGTCGGCGGTTGGTTGTCCGGAAAATTAGCGGACAAAAAAATCGCTCCCGGTTTGATTCTTATTGAATCAAGCGTGGCAATTATCGGCGGAAGTTTAGCCGTCTTTTTTTACTGGGTTTATGGTTTTGTTTTTAATGCTCTTCGTAATTCTGCCTTTACTAATCTTCGCGGTTTTGTTTTTGGAGCCGCTTTCGGCGAATTGGCTTTTATTATTTTCTCCTTATCTTTTCTTTTTTTAGTCGGTCTTTTAGACGGTTTTGCCTTGCCGCTTTACTCCCGTTTGCTGGCCGAGAAAGAACAATTGAGCCGGGCTTTGGGCAAGGCCTTTTTCTGGGATTACGCCGGAGCTTTAGTAACCGCCATTTCTTTCCCGATTATTTTTTATCCTTGGCTGGGAATCTTAAAAACCTCATTTCTCGCTGGACTGGCTAACGCCTTAGCCGCCCTGATGATTCTTTTATTAGTTTATCAACAGAAATTCGCTTTAACTAAAAGAATTACTTTCTGGATCAAGGCCGGGGTGGCGATTGCTTTATTATTTAATTTAATCGGCTTTAGCCGAGTTTCCAAAATAGAACCAGTTTTACAAAAAAATATTTACGGCCGAAAAGAAATTTTATTTCATCAGCAATCTCCTTATCAGGAAATTACCTTTACCAAAGATGAAAACGGAGCAATTAGATTGTATCTAAGCGGCAGTCTTCAGTTTGAGTCCGGGCTTTGGGACGCCAGTTATCATGAATCTCTGGTCCATCCGGCTTTCGCCATCAATCCGAAAGCGAAAAATGTCTTGGTTTTGGGCGGCGGCGACGGTTTGGCTTTAAGAGAAATTCTTAAATACCCTCAAGTGAAATCCGTTATTTTGGTTGATATTGACGAAAAAATGGTGGAAGCCGCCAGCCAGCTTGATTTTATGAAAGCCATTAACCAAAGAAGTTTTGAGGATAAGAGAGTAAAAGCGCTATTTCAAGACGGCCTTAAATTCGTAGAAAAAACCAGAGAAAAATATGATATCGTCATTGTTGATTTTCCCGATGCCACCGATGATGGTTTAGCTCGGCTTTATTCCCGGGAATTTTATCGCTGGCTCGGCGATATTCTGACCGAAAAGGGGCTCGCGGTAATTCAAAGCGCCGGCTTCTTGATGCCGCCCCAGCGGGTCATCCTGAAAACTTTGGAAGCCGCCAATCTTCCCGCCCTGCCTTACCATAACCCCAACAAAGATTTATTAACCGGACTCTATAATTTTGGTTTTACCCTGGCTTCCCGCCTGCCAATTAGCAAAGATGATTTTTTAGAGCAAAAAATAACCGTTCCCACCAGAGTTTTAAGGTCAGAAAATTTGGCCAATATTTTTACCAACTACGATAGAGGAGTCCCGTTAGCCGCGTATCAACCAAAAGTCAATTCTTTTTTTCATCCCGTAATTACGGCGAGTCAAGGCGATGTTTTTATTGGAAGATATATAGAAAGCTCTTTTTCAGATGGATTTCCAAGTCAAATTCAAAATCTTATTCCCTTATCTGAAATCCAAAACCAAATTCAAGATTTCTTTTTTAAATAAGTTTATTGCTCTGTGTTATAATAAAAATATGAGCAAAGGCCAAGTGATGCTTTTGACGGTATTGGTTATCGGCGGATTGCTGTTGGGCGCTTCCGCTATTGCCGGTCTAATGATGGTTTATCAACTTCGTCAGGCAAGCGACGTCGTCAACTCCACCAAGGCCATTTTCGCGGCCGATACCGGTATTGAATGGGAGCTTTACCGGATGTTCAAAAATTCCAATTACGCGAAACCGGTAATGACGAACCAGGCTGATTTTTCCACCACCGTTTACGGTGGCAATACCGTGAAATCCATCGGTAGCTCTAATCGTTCTTCCCGGGCTTTTGAAATGACCTTGCAATAATTGAAAATGGATAGGCAAGCAACCGGAGAACGCGTTAAGCAGCTTAAAAAGGCGATTAATTATCATCGTTATCTTTATCATGTTTTGGATAAACAGGAAATTTCCGATTCGGCTTTGGATTCTTTAAAAAAAGAACTTTTTGACCTGGAACAGCAATATCCGGATTTAGTTACCATTGATTCACCCACCCAAAGAGTGGCCGGAAAACCGCTTAAGAAATTCAAAAAAACGCGGCACGCAACGCCGATGCTTTCTTTCAACGACGCTTTCTCGGAACAGGACATGCGGGATTGGCTGGAAAGGCTTGAGAATTACTTAGGTTATAAAATTTACGAAAAAGGGGAAAAGATTCCTCCTTTCTACTGCGAATTAAAAATTGACGGTTTGGCCATTGAATTGGTTTATGAAAATGGCGTTTTGGTTCAGGGATCCACCCGCGGCGACGGCCTTATCGGCGAGGATGTCACTCAAAATTTAAAAACCATTGAAGCTATCCCGCTGAAAATAGAAACTTCAATGTCGGGAGGTTCGACCTCCCCGAAATTACCTAAAAAATTAATTGTTAGAGGAGAAATTTTTATAACAAAAAAAGAATTCGAGCGAATTAATAAAATCCAAATTAAAAAAGAGCTAAAACCATTTGCCAATCCCCGAAATGTGGCTGCCGGTTCCATCCGCCAACTTAATCCTGAAATTACCGCCAGCCGCCATCTTGATTCTTATATCTACGATATTGTCACTGATTTAGGGCAAGCTTCTCACGAAGAAGAGCACCGAATTCTGAAAGATTTGGGATTTAAGACAAATCCTTGCAACAAGTTTGCCGACAGCTTGAAAGAAGTTTTTGATTTCCGAAATCACTGGGAGCAAAAAGAAAATCGCGAAAAACTGACTTACGAAATTGACGGCGTTGTCGTTATTATCAATAACAATAAGCTTTTTGACGCCGGGGGAGTAATCGGCAAAACACCGCGAGCGGCCATTGCCTATAAATTTTCTCCGAAAGAAGCCGAAACGATTATTGAAGATATTAAAATTCAGGTGGGGCGAACCGGCGTTTTGACGCCGGTAGCGACTTTGAGGCCGGTAACGGTCGGGGGCGTTACCATCAGCCACTCCACTCTTCACAATTTTGACGAAATAGAAAGGTTGGGGTTAAAAATCGGCGATACGGTGATTGTCAGCCGGGCCGGCGATGTTATTCCCAAAATAATCGCGGTTTTAAAAGAAATGAGAACCGGCAAAGAAAAAGAATTTCCGATACCCAAGAATTGTCCTGTTGACGGAGCGAAGGTGATAAAAGAAGGGGTTATCTACCGTTGCGGCAATCCAAAATGCGGCGCTCGGCATCAGCAGTCTCTTGAACATTTTGTTTCTCGGTCGGCTTTTAACATAGAAGGACTGGGCCCAAAAATTTTAAACCGATTTTTGGACGAAGGATTGATTAGCGACGCCGCCGATATTTTCCAGCTCAAAGAAGGGGATATCGCTGTCTTGGAACGTTTCGGCGAAAAATCCGCCCGGAATATAGTTTCCGAAGTTCAGCTTCGTAAAAATATTATTTTGCCGAAATTTATTTTTTCTTTGGGCATTTTGCACGTGGGCGAAGAAACGGCTTTGCTTTTGGCAAAAAAAATATCAAGCGTCAAAGTTCCCGCTTCCGCCAAGGCTTCGGCGGGCAGGCAAACATTAAAACCGACCCAGATATCAAATATTTTAAAAAATATTTCTTTGGATAAACTCCAAGAAATTCCGGATGTCGGGCCCAAAGTAGCCCAAAGTATTTTTAATTGGTTTCACGATGAAAAAAATATTAAATTTTTGGAGAAATTGGGAGAAGTCGGCGTCCAACTTGAAGCGCTTCCTTTAAAAGCCAAAAGCCAAAAGCTAGAAGCCAAGGTATTTGTTTTGACCGGCAGTTTGGAATCAATGTCTCGCGAACAGGCCAAAGAAAAAATCCGTTCGCTGGGCGGCGAAATATCAGAATCCGTCAGCCAAAACACCAATTATTTGGTCGCCGGCGCCGAACCGGGTTCAAAATATGAAAAAGCGAAAAAATTGGGCGTAAAGATTATCGCGGAAAAGGAATTTCTGGAAATGCTAAAATAACCAATATGGGCATAATAGACAAAAAAACTTTGGAATATCTGGCGGAATTGGGAAGAATAGAATTGGCTGAATCGGAAAAAGAAAAATTACTGAAAGACCTGCAAGAGATTCTTGGCCATTTTCAGGAATTGCAAAAAATAGACACAACCGATGCCGAACCGATGTCGGGAGGAGGCTTGAGCAAAGACGTTTCGCGTCCGGATGAAATCAGCGGCCAACAACCGGATGTCAACGATAACTTGATTCAGGCTTTTCCGGAAAAAGAAAATAACTTTTTAAAAGTGCCGCCGGTATTTGAATAAAATAATTTACTATTGTAAAAGCACGATCGTGGAATTACAATAGTAAAATTTAACACAGGATATGGATTTAAATAATTTGACAATCAGAAAATTTCACGACGGGTTGCTGAAAAAAGAATTTTCAGCGGTTGAAGTCGCCGAATCTTTTTTTGATTTCATCAAAACAAAAGACCCGGAAATAAAAGCTTATTTGAGTTTAGAAAAAGACGAAGCCATAAACCAAGCCAAAAAAGCGGATACCGCATTAACTAAGGGACAAGAATTGGGAATTTTAGCCGGCGTTCCTTTGGCGATTAAAGACAATATTCTGATTGAAGGCCAGCTATGCACCGCGGCTTCAAAAATTTTAGAAAATTACCGGGCGGCTTACGATGCCACGGTAATTAAGAAATTAAAGTCGGCGAACGCGGTAATTCTTGGCAAAACCAATCTGGACGAATTTGCCATGGGTTCTTCAACCGAAAATTCGGCTTTCCAAACAACTCGTAATCCAGCTGACTTGGAACGAGTGCCGGGTGGCTCTTCCGGCGGCTCGGCGGCCGCGGTGGCGGCCGGAATGGCCATCGCCGCTTTGGGCTCGGATACCGGCGGTTCCATTCGCCAACCGGCTAATTTTTGCGGCGTCGTCGGATTAAAACCAACCTACGGCGCTGTTTCCCGCTACGGGCTGATTGCCATGGCTTCTTCGCTGGACCAAATCGGGCCTATCGCCAAAACCGCAGAAGACGCGGAAATTTTATTTGACGCTATCGCGGGAAAAGACCCGATGGATTCAACCTCGGTTGATTCGGGCAAGATTCAGGATTCAAAAAATATAACTATCGGCATACCGGATGAATATTTCATTGAAGGTTTGGCAAAAGAAACAGCTATGGCCATTGATGAAGTAATCAAAAATTTAAAAAGCCTGGGTTTCAAATTTAAAAAAATCAGTTTGCCTCACACTGAATACGCCCTTTCTTGCTACTATATTATTATGCCGGCTGAAGCCAGCGCTAATTTGGCAAGATATGACGGAATCCGTTACGCCCGAATAAAAGAAACGGCTGGCGCTAAAAATTTAAAAGAAATATATTTTTCTCAACGAAGCGGGGGATTCGGAAAAGAAGTCAAACGGAGAATTATTTTGGGGACTTTCGTTTTATCCAGCGGCTATTATGATTCCTATTACCTCAAAGCCCAGAAAGTCAGAACTTTGATAAAAGAAGATTTTAACAAGGCCTTTGAAGAAGTTGATGTTATTTTAACACCGGTTTCGCCGACTCCGGCTTTTAAAATCGGCGAAAAAACCGATAATCCCTTAGAAATGTATCTTTCCGATATTTTCACCATCCCCGTGAACTTAGCCGGTTTGCCCGCTATCTCCATTCCCGTGAAAGAAAACAACGGCCATGCCCACCGGCAGGCAGGCCTGCCCGCGGGATTTCAGCTTATCGGCAAACACTTCCGGGAAATGGATATTTTGAAAATAGGACAAACTTATGAGAAAATGTTTGATAATTAACGATAACTTATGGAAAATATCATCAATCAGATTTTAAACATCAGGAATTTAATAATTGATTTATTTTCGCCCTATTTTGGCTGGATCAAATTCGCTTCTTTGACAATCTCCGGCCTTCTGCTCTGGGGCATAATTTATTGCGTAAAAAAATTGGGTTTTGTCAATATGAAAATTGAACAATATATGGATGTTTTGAAAGTAGGGGATTTGGAAAAGCATCGTTCGCTCGTAGCCTGGCGACAAATTCAAAAAAAAATGCGATTGGGAGACGAAGCCAGTCTTAAATCGGCTATCACCGACGCCGACAGGATCCTTGACGAACTTCTGAAAATCAGCGGCTACATTGGCAATGACACGGACGAACGATTGGCGCAACTTGATTCGGCCAAGCTTTCCAATATCAGCGATGTTTGGTCGGCCCATAAAATCAAGCAGCGAATTCTTAAAGAAAAAGATTTTCACATCAATAAGCAGGAAGCCGAATTGCTTATCAATATCTACAAAAAATCTTTCCAGGAATTTGAGCTGATTGATTAAAACCAGCGGTCGCGACGGGATTTGAACCCGTGATCTTCTCCGTGACAGGGAGACGTGTTGGACCGGGCTACACTACGCGACCAGTAGCAGGGGTGGGGATCGAACCCACGACCTTAGCGTTATGAATGCTATGCTCTAACCAACTGAGCTACCCTGCCTGTCGGCAGGTAAACCTGCCTATTTCCGAGCTTGTTGCGGGGGCGGGAGTTGAACCCGCTTCTGGAGATTATGAGCCTCCCGAGATAACCATTTCTCTACCCCGCGACGATATGATAATATATCTTAAAATAAATGTCCACCAAAAGAAGAAATTTGACGATTAACGACCCGGAAATGCCGGCAGTTTTGTCCAAGCTTCAAAACAAAACTGATTTCAAAAGTTTGCGGATAAAACAACTTTTGGCTCTGCCCGATTTAACCAAAACTAACGATTCTCCTATAAAATTTTTAATTGACGCCATCGTCAATCTTCGCCGGTTTAAAAATTTTGACATTATCAATGTTCCCGAAATTGTCAGCGTCAGAAATAATTTTGACCTATTGAACGCGCCGGCAGACCATCCCAGCCGCCAGGAAACCGACACCTATTACCCGGAAAAAGATTGGGTTTTGCGCACCCATACCACAGTAATGTGGCCTTATTATTTTTCCGAAGAAAATATGAAGAAACTGGAAACCGAAGGTGAAATCGGCGCTTTGTGTTTCGGCAAAGTTTATCGGAAAGACGAAATTGACCGTTCTCATTATCCCGCTTTCCACCAGATAGACGGCTTGTACATTTGCCGGAAAGATAAAAAAATAATCGGCATACTGGAATTGACGGAGGTTTTGGTTGACATCGCTAAAAACATTTACGGGACTGATGTTGAATACCAGATTTCCGAAGACACTTTTCCTTTTACCGATCCCAGTCTTCAAATAGCAATTAAAGGGAAAAACCAATGGCTGGAGATTGTGGGTGCCGGCGTCGTTCATACGCGGGTTCTGAAAAATTTGGATATTGATCCGTCAGTTTACAACGGCTGGGCCTTCGGTTTCGGTTTGGAAAGATTGGCGATGATAAAAATGGAAATTCCCGACATTCGGATTTTCTGGTCAACCGATAAAAGAATAACAGGCCAATTCAAAGACCTAAACAGCCGTTTTCAGGAAATCAGCAAATATCCGATGACTTATCGCGACATTTCTTTTGTCGTCGGCAAAGACACCAGTCTGAATAATTATTACGAAATTATCAGAGATTGCGCCGGAAATTTAGTTGAGGAAGTTTCTTTGCTGGACAAATACGAGAACAAAGAAAAATTCGGCGAAAACAATATCAGCTACACTTTCCATATAGTCTATCGTTCTAACGAAAGAACCCTGACCAACGACGAGGTGGATAAAATCCAGCGACTTCTCATAGACCGCACCCGAAAAGAGCTGAATGCTTTGGTGCGATAAATCGTTATCGCTACTCTAAATGAATGTCCTTGGAAAATTTTTCTAGTTTTTCTTTGAGCAGGGGATGAGCATTCAGTTCCGGGTCTTTTTCAATGATTTCCAAAGCGGCCTGACGGCTGGTTTTGACTAAATCGGGATTCTGGACGGCTTTCATCGCCAAGTCCGGTATGCCGGCTTGGTTTTGACCGAGAAATTCTCCGGGCCCCCGGATTTCCAAATCTTTCTCGGCTAATTCCAGGCCGTTTTTGGCTTCAACGACTGATTGCAACCGTTGATTGGTTGATTGGGCCGAAGAATCGGTGAAAAGAAAACAAAACGACTGATGGCCGCCCCGACCCACCCGGCCGCGAAACTGATAAAGCTGGGCCAAACCAAAACGTTCGGCGCCTTCAATCATCATTATAGCCGCGTTGGGAACATCAACCCCGACTTCCACCACCGAGGTGGAAACCAAAACGTCTATTTCCCCGTTTTTGAATTGCTTCATTATTAACTCCTTCTCTTCGGCTTTCATTTTCCCGTGAAGCATCGCTACTTCTAAATCCGGAAAAATTTTAATGTTTAATTTTTCGTATTCTTCTTTAACGGCTTTTATTTCTAAGTTTTGAAATGCCTGATTTCGCCAGGATAAACCGGCTTTTTCCTGGTCTTCCAAAGACGGTATTTCAATTCTGGGGCAAATGACGAATACTTGACGGCCTTTTTGAACCTGGTCCCGGATAAAGGCGTAAGCTTTGTCTCGGTTGGCCGGAGCCACGATTTTAGTGATAATAGCTTTTCTGTTTTTGGGCAACTCCGTAATCGTTGACAAATTAAGGTCGCCGAAAATAGTCAGCGTCAAAGTTCGGGGAATAGGAGTGGCGGACATTGATAAAAAGTGAGGAACCAATTTATTGATTTTCAACAACTTCGCCCGTTGTTTAACGCCGAAACGATGTTGCTCGTCAATGACCACGAAAACCAGGTCGTTAAAAACAATGTTTTTCTGAATCAGGGCATGGGTGCCGATGATAAGTTTTATTTTTCCCGAAGCGATTTCTTTTAAAAGCTCGGATTTTTTGATTTTGGCTTCCAAGCCATCGCCGTAAAAAACTTTTGCTTCGCTGGCAGTAACAATGGCCAATCCTTTTTTAAAACCGGGAAAAAACTTGATAAAGGTTTGATAATGCTGGTTGGCTAAAATTTCGGTCGGAGCCATGAAAACACTTTGCTTGTTTTCTTTGGCCGCCGTTAAAGCCGCCAAAGCGGCGACAATGGTTTTTCCGGAACCGACATCGCCCTGCAACAGGCGATTCATCGGATGCGGTTTTTGAAGGTCTTGCAAAATATCCCAAAGGGATTGTTTTTGGGAAATAGTAAGTTCAAAAGGCAAGCCTCGAAGCGTTTCTTTCAGCCATTCCATATCTATTGGAACAGGAACCGCTTTTTCAGCATTAAGTTTAAGGCGTTGCCGGATATTGGAAAGCTGAAGGCAGAAAAGGTCTTCAAAGGCAAAACGTTTTTTGGCCGCCTGGGCTTCTTTCGGGGATTCGGGAAAATGAATCCAGCGAATCGCGGAATTGATTTCCGGCAAATTATTTTTTTGAAGCGCCGAAATCGGTAAAATTTCCGGTATTTTTTCCAAGTCCCGAATGATGGGCTGGATAAGATAACGGATTC
>Ga0209542_10003346_pt1 | contig 34358 bp, 36 predicted proteins | sample RifCSPhighO2_01_FD_184028 | JGI IMG/M metagenome (GOLD analysis project Ga0209542, IMG submission 184028) | Soil microbial communities from Rifle, Colorado - Rifle CSP2_plank highO2_0.1 (SPAdes) (version 2) | ecosystem: Environmental > Terrestrial > Deep subsurface > Rock core/Sediment ...
TTTCTGGGTTTATGGATTTTGGGAATTCGGTACAGTTTGATACTTGGTATTTTAGCGGGTTTGTTGGAAATTATTCCGTTTGTCGGTCCGATTTTAAGTGGCGCCACGGCATTTTTAATAGCAATTTCCCAATCGGTAACGTCCGGTATTTGGGTACTGATTCTTTTTCTGGTGATTCAACAAGTAGAAGGAACTTTGCTGGTACCGGTATTTATGAAGCTCACCACCGATTTGCATCCAGCGATGATTTTGATTTCTTTGCTGATTGGTAGCAAACTTTTAGGATTCATTGGCATTATTCTTGCGGTACCAGCCGCCGTGCTGGCGCAGGAAGTCATTAATCATTGGTCTACTTTCAAGTTGAAAAAGAAGGGGATGTTTTGATTTTTTGACCGAAAAACCGCTAGTATAGAGAGATGACAAAGTGGTACATCACCAATTCCATACCGTATCTTAACGCCGCCCCCCATATCGGCCATGTTTTGGAATTTGTCCAAACGGATACGCTGGCCCGTTGGCATCGCCAAAAAGGAGAGGAGGTTTTTTATTTAAGTGGCACGGACGAGCATGGGATTAAAATTAGCCGAGCGGCGCAAGCGGCGGAAATGCCAACTCAACAATTTGTTGATCAAATTTCCGAGCAATTTCAAGCGTTGCAACCGGCGCTGAATTTATCCTACGATGCTTTTATTCGAACCAGCGATCAAAAAAAGCATTGGCCAGTGGCGCAGGCATTGTGGGAACGGATTCTGACGGCGGGGGATGTCTACAAGAAAACCTATACCGGTTTATATTGTGTTGGCCACGAAGCGTTTGTTACTGGAAAAGATTTGGTGCGGGGCGAATGCCCGGTCCATAAAAAAAAGCCAGAAGAAGTTTCGGAAGAGAACTGGTTTTTCCGCTTATCCAAATATCAGCAACAGCTGGAAAAGATTATCGGCAGTGATGAATTAAAAATTATTCCGGAAACCAGAAAAAATGAAATCTTGTCGTTTATTCTGGAGGGATTGGAAGATGTCAGCGTTTCCCGGCCGAGAAAGGATTTAGATTGGGGAATTCCGTTTCCAGGAGATAAAACGCAGACCGTATACGTTTGGGCGGAGGCCCTAATTGCGTATATCAGTGGTTATGGCGGAATCAAACAATGGGAAACGCATCCAGCCGATACGCAAGTAATTGGAAAGGATATTTTACGTTTTCACGCGACCATTTGGCCAGCAATGCTCTTGTCGGCAAAATTGCCGTTGCCGAAGCAGATTTTTGTGCACGGCTTTGTCACCGTCAACGGAGAAAAAATTTCTAAATCTTTGGGTAATACCATTGATCCGTTTGAATTGGTAAAAAAATACGGCACGGATGCGGTGCGGTATTATTTATTGCGGGAAATCCCAGCCGGCGAAGACGGGGATTTTAGCGAAGAAAAATTTAAAGAACGCTATAACGGCGATTTGGCGAATGGCATTGGTAACTTAGTAGCGCGCGTCGCAACGCTTGCTGAAAAACTTGGTTTAAACCAGCACGACAGCATTGAATTTAATAGAAGTTACTTTGCCAATTACGCAGAGTGGTTTGATGATTGTAAGTTTGATAAGTTGCTATATGGCATTTTTAGCGCAATACACAAATTAGATGCGCAAATATCTAGCGAGGAGCTTTGGGCCGAAAAAGATCGATTTGTGCAAAAAAAGAAAATTGTTGAATATAGTGTTCAAATTCTTCATATCGCTGATATGCTCAAACCTTTTTTGCCAAATGCGGCGGAGCAAATAGAGAAGCAATTTAAATTAGATAACAATATTCTTATAATTAAAAAAGGCCAGAATTTGTTTCCGAGACTATAACACGGTATATGGATTTATTTGACGCCCATTCCCATGTGCAATTTCCCGCCTATGATGATAATCGGGAGCTAGTAATTAGCCGGGCTCAGAAAGCCGGAGTAAAAATGATTGCGGTGGGCACGCAGTACGCCACTTCGGTTGCGGCAATTAATCTCGCCCAAAAATATCCAAAAGCAATCTGGGCGGCAGTCGGATTTCATCCGAACCATTTGAGTTCTGCTTGGCATCATGATCTCAAAGAACAGCCGGAAGCTGTTCCGGAAGTATTTGATCAGGGAAAATTCCTTACATTAGCGCGTAATCCCAAATGCGCGGCGATTGGCGAATGCGGATTGGACTACTATCGATTAGATGGAGAATTAGCAGATGTTAAAACGAAGCAAAAAGAAGTTTTTCTATCCCAAGTAGAAATTGCGGAAACCGTTAAAAAACCATTAATGATTCATTGCCGTCCATCCAAAGGAACGGATGACGCTTACCGGGATATTACGAGTTTATTATCCAAAAAAGTTCCCGCCATTATGCATTTTTACGTTGGCAGTCCGGAAATGACCGATATATTGGTGGCGGCTGGCTGTTATTTCACTTTTGGCGGAGTGATTACGTTTTCTCGAGATTATGACGAATCTATTAGTCGGATTCCATTAAATCGGTTACTAATAGAAACCGATTGCCCGTACGTTGCGCCGCTTTCCCAGCGGGGAAAACGCAATGAACCGGCGTTTATTAGTGAGACATATCGGCAGATGGCGAAAATCAAAAATTTGGATTATGATAGTTTGGTACAACAGATCTATCAGAACGCAACGTATGTATTCGGCACAGAAAATTGAGAAAAAGTGGCAGAAAATCTGGGCGCGCAATGCGTTTAAGTTATGGCACGCTTTGGGCCAATCAAAGCAGAAAAAATTTTATGTATTAGACATGTTTCCGTATCCTTCGGGAGACGGGCTGCATATTGGTCATGTGGTGGGTTATACCGCATCGGACATTATTGCCCGTTATCATCGGATGATAGGAGATAACGTGCTCCATCCGATGGGTTGGGACGCTTTCGGTTTGCCGGCGGAAAACTACGCGATTAAGAAAAAAATTCACCCGGAAATTGTTGTTAAGAATAACGTAAAGAACTTTCGGCGCCAATTACAATCCGTAGGATTCAGTTATGATTGGCAACGAGAAATTTCTACGACTGATCCGGAATATTATAAATGGACGCAATGGATTTTTTTGCAATTATTTAAAAAAGGTTTAGCCTATGAGGCAGAAATTCCGGTCAATTGGTGCCCATCGGACAAAACCGTGCTCGCGAACGAAGAGGTAATTGATGGGCATTGCGAACGTTGCCAAAGCGCAGTAGAGCGGAAACAGCTGAAGCAGTGGATTTTGAAAATTACCGCATACGCTGATCGGCTTTTGGCTGATTTAGAAGGTTTGGATTGGCCGGAGAAAGTAAAAGAAATGCAAAAAAACTGGATTGGCAAATCCGAAGGAGCTTTGATCAAATTCCCAATATCCGATGCCCAATCTAAGATTGAAGTATTTACCACTCGACCAGATACGTTAGATGGCGCCACTTATGTAGTGCTTGCTCCGGAACATTCGTTGATCAATCAGTTGCAATCTCGCATTAAAAATTGGAGCGATGTTCAACAATACACACAACAGGCGAAAAATAAAAGCGAACGGGAACGGCAAGAAAATAAAGAAAAAACCGGCGTTGAATTGAAGGGTATAACGGCTATTAATCCATTCAATAAAGAGAAAATTCCGGTTTGGGTTTCGGATTATGTGTTAATTCATTATGGCGCCGGGGCGATTATGGCGGTTCCTCAGCACGATGAACGGGATCGGGAATTCGCCAAAAAATTCCAATTGCCGATTCTAGATCGGCCGCTGATTCCAAACGATACGGTCATAACTAAAGTAAACGGGCAGAAGAAGATTAATTATAAATTACGCGACTGGATTTTTTCCCGCCAGCGCTATTGGGGCGAACCTATTCCGATTATCAAATGCGTTCAATGCGGCAACGTAGCGGTTCCGGAAAAAGACTTGCCAGTAACTTTACCGAAAGTAAAAAATTATGAGCCGACGGGCAATGCCGAATCGCCACTAGCGGCGATTAGTAAATGGGTGAATGTGAAGTGCCCGCAATGCCATGGCCCGGCGCAACGGGAAACCAATACTATGCCGCAATGGGCGGGATCTTGCTGGTATTATCTCCGTTATCTGGATCCGAAAAACAAAAAAGCTTTTGTAAATCCGCAGGTTGAAAAAAATTGGCTGCCGGTGGACACCTATATCGGTGGAGTGGAACACGCAGTATTGCATCTTCTCTATGCTCGTTTTTGGCACAAGGTACTTTTTGATATCGGCGCAGTTTCCACCAAAGAACCATTCCAAAAGCTAGTCAATCAGGGTTTGATCCTCGGCCCGGATGGCCAGAAGATGTCCAAGTCGCGGGGGAATGTGATTAACCCGGATGAATTGGTGCAAAAATTCGGCGCCGATTCTTTACGCTTATACGAAATGTTTATGGGTCCGCTGGAGGAAGCAAAACCGTGGGATCCGAAAGGGATTATCGGCCTAGAAAGGTTTTTGAAACGAATTTATACATATCACGAAAAAGTTCTTGCTCAGCCTAAAAAAACTGTATCGACTGCTGGTGCAGATAAAATACTTCATAAAACCATCAAAAAAGTCACCGATGATATTCAGCAATTTCGTTTCAATACCGCTATCAGCGCGCTCATGATTGGCTTGAATGAAATAGAAAAAACAACGATTGCGCAATCTCAATGGGAGCAGTTTATAAAATTAATTTTTCCGTTCGCGCCGCATCTGGCTCAGGAACTCTGGAGCCAATTGGGGAAGAAAGGATTACTGGATTATGCAGCGTGGCCGGTTTATGACTCAAAATTAATTCAGGAAACAGAAATTGATCTGATTATTCAAATCAATGGCAAAGTGCGCGGTAAAATCCGAGTGGCGAAAGAAATAACCCAGGCCGAAGCGGAGCGGATTGTGTTGCAAGATGATAGAATAAAAACAATGCTTAGTGAAAAGCCGAAAAAAGTTATTTTTGTTTCCGGGAGATTAATTAACTTCGTCATTTGAAGAATGGAAAAAGTAATTGGAATTTTTATTTTAATATTTGCCTTCGCTGGTGGCATATATGTAGTTAATCATGGTATTCAGTCCTTGAAATTTGATTTACCAATTACCGCGAAACCATATAAAACTAGTGATTATTTTGATTTACCACGAAGCGATAGCGATATAGGTCTCAATTCATTCTCTCGGTCGGAAAGTCGTCCCCGGGTGCGAATAAGTGCTGCGAGAATAATGACCGGTCCCAACCCTTATACTGAGATTATGTTAATTGCTGATATGATTTCTGGAGAGTCCGTGAGAGTTACCGGGTGGACACTACGAAATAATCGGGGTGAATCGTTTATGCTTCCCCAAGCTCAAGAGGTATATGAGACTGGGGGTTTCACTCGGGATATAATACTCAAATCTGGCGAACGGGTAATATTGTATAGCACACCAAACATTGCCGGAGGTTTTCGTTTAAATAAATGCATGGGATACCTGGCAAATATTTACAGCATGACACCACCGCTGCCAACTTCGTGTCCAAGATTGGGAGGAGCAGAAATTGGCCATCTCAGCATTCCCTGCCAGAATTATATTACTTCGCTGAGTTCGTGCTCCGTCAGCCAAACAATTCCCGGATTTTCTTATAATGACTCTTCTTGCCAGAACTTTTTAACTAAGCTAAATTACTCCGGTTGTGTTGATTTGCATCGGCGGGAGTCCGATTTTTTATCGCAAGAATGGCGAATCTGGGGAGGAAGCGCGCTCAATCTCTGGCGAATGGATCATGATGTGGTGAGGCTTTATGATGGCAACGGCCAGTTTATTACGGAATATCAGTACTAAAGCAAGCTTTTTTTCTTTTCTTCTTTTGGCTTAAGCCAAAAATAAATCCACGAACCGATACCGGTTACAATCAGCAAAAAAAGCAGCCAGAGAGGCAAATCACCCAATAAAGCCAAAAGATTGCTTCCGGTAATGGTAAAACTGGTTTCTAATCGGGCGATTTCTTGATTTTCCGCGGTGGTCAAATAAGGAAGATTGGCAATGATGCTGACCGGACCCTCAATATCAGGAGCAGATATAACTTTAGCTTGAATTGAAATGGTTCGTTCAATATTCCCGCTGATTGTTTCAAGGCTATAACGGATTACTTGGTTATTATTATCAAAGACATCTGGGATGATAGTTGAATTTTGATATTCTAATTCTGGCGGCAAAGCAATGTAGAGCATTGCATTATGAACAGAGCTCTGGAAATTATTTCTATAGGTCAACTCGTATGTCATCAGGTCTCCTACGGCTATTGTCTCCGGGTTAGTTTTGGCTGCCAAAGTTATTTGAACTGCTCGGGAAGCCGCTCGGACCACTGGCGGCGCATAGGATATGGAGGGGGCAATTGGCGCATTAGTGGTAACAAAGTGAAGCAAGGCGCCATAGCTTACTCCATAGGTATTGCGAGCGGCTGCTCGAAAATAATAGGTGGTATTGGATTTCAAAGTAGACAGGGTAGAATAAAATTCTCGGAAACTGGTTCCGGTAGAAAACCGTTGAGTTGGAGTAGAATTGGTTAACGTGGTGGTTTCGCCAAATTCAAACCAGACATCAATTGGGCCAAAATCACTAGTGACCGTGCCATTCAAGGACGCAAAGTTACTGGTGACTAAAGACGCCGGTACGGTAGTAACAATTGGAGATTGATAAACAAAAGAAGGCGGTTGGTAATAAGTAGACGGTGAGTAATAAGTTGGTGGCGGAGAATAGTATGAATAATAACTTGGCGCCGGTGAAGAGTAATAAACAGGCGCTGATGGCGCAGGAGCAGAAGATTGGGAAGGCGTGGCGAATGTCATCAACGAACCATAATTAGTTCCACTACTATTGGAAGCGGCAATACGGAAATAATAAAAGGTATTTGGTTGAAGATTAGAAACAAATTCATTGGTAGTAAAGGCGGTGTTGCCATATAAAATTCGGTTACTGGTTCGATTAGTAACACTAGAATCTGTCCCATATTCAAACCAGACCGTTGCTCCCGGTTGCAAACTATTTGGATTGACTGAGCCATCGAGTAGGGCAGATGTTGGTGAAACTGAAGATGGCACCAATGTGTTGACGGTAGGAGCAAGATTATTAGTTGGTTGCGATGGTGGATTGTTCGTGGGCGGGTTGGGTGATCCAACACTATTCACTTGGGCGCGAAAAGTGATATATCCCTGTGCTTCCCACCCAGATGCGATATCGCCAATTAAAACACCATTTGAAGTAACAAGAGAATTCGCATTACTAAGGGACTGTTGGCTTGTGTTTCGATTGGGATACCACTTTACGGAATCCGGCAAAAAAGTAAGCGTCGCATTACCATTAGTTGTGACGGTAGTATTGCCGCGCGCGAGACTGCTATTTATTGCCCAGGCATCCGCAGAAATATTATGATAGGTGCCGCTAGAACCCGGCAAAGAAGCTCGAACTTTTGTTTGAGTAGCGGTTTCATTAGAGGTGTTGTGATAATAGATGAGGAAGCTGACTACATCGCCCGGATTTGCGCTAACCGTACTAGACCAGCAGCCGGTGCAGGTTGGATTGTCGCTGAAGTTGGTGACTTGTAAAGTTGGGTAATCTTGCGGATCGGTATTGAAATAAGCAGCGGCAAAAACCGTATTGCCCAATACGGTTCCGAAAAGGAAAAATGTTCCTAAAATAATAAATAATTTTTTCATATAAATGCTACGTTCAAGATTCGAATGTATCCAATCCTGAAAGCAGCCCCGAACCAAAAGTTTTATTTTGGTTCGGGGGTCATTAGAACCGATATTGAAATCGAATTCCTATTCGAGAATCAATGCCGATTCCGGTTTGAATTTCAAGGTGAGAAGAACTAACTACTTGTGGTTGAGCATTGAGTTCCAATGCAAACCGCGGCGCCGGGGGTGGAAGTGGTCCAGGACCGCTGGGTGGATTTTTTGTTGAGTTTAATCGTTGGGCTTCTTGATGCTGATCTCGAATATTTTTTTGGTGTTGACCAATTAGATATCCGGTGGCTGCGCTCACTAATCCGACAACAATGTTTTTTATCAAGCGGCATTTTCGCTCTTTCGGATCTTTGGAGAATTGATAGGCGTAGGTGGCCAGCAAGCCGCCGCCGATTATTCCGGCCCAATCTTTTTCATCTCCGAATCCGTAACCCGCTAATCCGGAACCCAGGGCCAGCGTGAAAGAATTCAAAAGATTTAATTCACACGTTTCTTCCCGAGTTTCGAAGACAAGATTGCGCTTTAGCGGATTGCCACAGCGTAAGATTCGGTTGCAGACAAGTTTATCTCCCGACTGTCTACACACTAATTCTTCGCCGGGAGGAAGAAAGCAGGTGCTTTCCCTGCGATCTTTATCGTAGCAAGTCACCAATGCGGTTTCTTGCAATGCGAACTTAATTTCTCCCGGCTGAAGTTTATCTTTATAATCCGAATCGAAAGGATTGGTCATGATATTGCACATTGGCCACTCTTTCGATTGCTTCGCGAAGAGGCAGACGGAAGAGAGGAGGCAGTAGAAAAGCATACTCAGGAATTTCACTTTCATTTCTTCACCTCAAAATGAGATTTTTAACGTTAAACGAGCTGGCAATATTTTAAAACAAAACACAACACTTGTAAAGAGCTGGCAATATTCTGTTCTTAGTGGTTATTTTCTCTCAGAGAGTATAGCTTTGACTTCCAATTCTTTACTACCGCGAAGTACTTTCATCGTTAGGGTGTCGCCAACATTCAGTTCTTCCAGAAAATCTTGAATTGTGCGTTGAGTAGTTAGCTTTTTTGCATTGCATTCCAAAATAATGTCTTTTTCCTTGATGCCGCACTTGGCCGCCGGAGAATCGGGAACAATCGCTTGATGCTGCGGCCCGCGGTTAACAATCAATGCACCATAACTTACCGGCAACTTCATTTTTTCTTGAAGATTTTCGTCAATACTGACAAAGCGAAGTCCGAGCAATGGCCGGCGGACTCGTCCGAATTTTTTTACGTCCTGCAAATCCCGTTTTGCGGCGTTAATCGGCAAAGCGAAGCCGATATTCTGGGCGCCGAAAACAATTGCCGCGTTAATACCAATGACTTCTCCTTGGAGATTAATCAGCGGACCGCCGGAATTACCTGGGTTAATCGCGGCATCGGTTTGAATCAAACCGCGCAATTCTTGAGCGGGGGACTTTGCGTCGGTTTTTGCGTTAATGGAGCGGAGCATACCGGACACGATTCCGGCGGAAACAGTATTTTGGAAAAGGCCGAGAGAGTTGCCGATCGCCAGCACATTTTGGCCAAGATCGATTTTGCTGGAGTCGCCGAGTTTCGCAATTGGCAATTTCTTGCCTTCAATTTTCAAAATAGCGATATCTTCTAATGGATCTCTGGCAAGAATTTCTGCCGCGTATTTTCTTCCGTCTGAAGTGACGACGGTATATTGGGCGTTTGGTTCCGAAATAACATGCTTGTTAGTAAGAATCACTCCATCTGGGCTGGTGATAAAACCAGAGCCGCCGCCAATTTGCACCATTCCATGCGCGTCTATTTTATCTTCTGGGATTTTTATTTCCGGGGCGCCAAACGGGAAAAGTGGCATCAATTCCGTTGGCAGTTCTTTTTCTATCTCTTCCAGACTTTTGGAAATCACAATCGAAACGACCGAGGGCATTACTTTTTTGATAATTTTAGTAGTATCAGACATATCCAATAGTTTACATTAATTTTTTTCGAATGACGAATTTACCAAATTCAATTGCCAGGATATTAATGATACCAATGCCAAATACGCCAAGAAGCCACAATGGCGGCAGGGGTATGGTTCCTAACAATATTTGCAGCGGCGGGAAATAAAGAGCTGCAAGAGTAAGAAAAATGCCAGCCATTGATCCGAAGGTAAGATATTTATTTATAAATGGATTGTAAGAAAAAATACTTTTTTCCAAACTACGAATAGCAAAAATCAAAAAGAGCGTGTAAGTGCTAAAGGTAGCGAAAATAAAAGTTCGAACCAGCGGGGGATCAAAACCGTAGCGAAGCAATACGTAATAAATTCCAAATAACATTAAACTGGTTGGCAGGCCAATGGCGAAAATCAAAAAACGCATTGGTCGATTTAAGAGTCCCAACGATAAGCGTTGGGGGCGTTCATTCAAGTGGTCAATGCCATTTTCAAATGCCAGAGAAATTGCCGGTAAGCTATCGGTGAAAAGATTAACCCAAAGAATTTGAATTGCGGTTAATGGCAAAGCAATGTCCATCATCAGAGAGCCGCCAATGAGAATGAGTTCATCCATTACTGAAGAAAGAAGATAGACAATCACTTTCCGGATATTCGCCATAGTGCGTCGGCCTTCCTCAATCGCTGCGACGATGGTTTCATAATTATCATCCAACAAGACCAATTCCGCGACATCTTTCGCCACATCGGTTCCGGATCCCATGGCAATGCCGATATCCGCCTGTTTTAAGCTGGGGGCGTCGTTAATCCCGTCACCGGTCATTGCCACTGTTTCGCCCAAAGCGCGATAGGCCTTGGCGATTTTTACTTTTCCTTCCGGACTGACCCGAGAGACAATGCTGATATGTGGCAGCCGGGCAAGCAAAGTTTCTTCCGAGATTAAATCCAAATCCGGGCCATTGATAAGATTAGCTTGATCATGCGGTAGGCCTAATTCTTTGGCGATGGAAACAGCAGTGCCTTGATGGTCGCCGGTGACAATAACAGTTTTAATGCCCGCTCGGCTAATTCTTTGAATTGCGTCGCGGACTCCGGAGCGAACTGGATCTCTGAACGCGAGAATGCCCGTAAAAAATAAACTAGGCAACATGTCATGGGAAGAAAGGGTATGAGTGGAATCGCCGCTGATATCGCGAATTGCGATGCCCAGCACTCTAGATCCTTGAACCGCAAGGTCATTGATAATTTTCAAAATACGCTGGTGTTCGCCATCAGTTGCGTGGTGAGAACGTTTTAATAGAATTTCCGGAGCGCCAAAAGCAGTCAGGAGTTTGCGATTACCAATTTGGATAATGGATGCGGAATATTTAGCCGCGGAATTAAACGGCAAGAATTCTAACACAGAAATTTCTTTTTTCAATTTTTCTGGATGCAATCCCAATTCTCCGGCGGCGCGGGTTACGGAGACTTCCAGAGGCCGGCCAATAATCCGCCATTGGGCGATGGCATCTTTAGGATTTTCAATAACCGCATCAGAATTCAACAAAGCAATTTTGATAAGAAATTCTTTGTTGTAAACGGATGGTTCCAGAAAGGTTTCCGTGTGGGATAAAAACATCTTCGCTTCTGTAAGCGTCCCGGTTTTGTCGGTCAAAATAACCGTGGTGCTGCCCAGTGTTTCCGCAGCAATGAGTTTTCGGATAATGCCATTTTTTTTCGCCAAGCGTTGTACCCCGATTGCCAAAATTACGGTCATGGCTACCGGCAGGCCTTCCGGAATCGCCGCAACAATAATGGCGACGGAAGTCAGGAACATATGTAGTAGGGAATATCCCGTATTCACGCCAATCACAAACACAACAATCGTAAAACCAAGCAAAATGGCCGATGCCCGTATACTGAAAGCAATAATCGCTTTTTGGAGAGGAGTTTCTTCGCCTTCGTGATGGTCTTGAACTGACTTAGCAATGTGACCTAGTTCGGTTTCGGATCCGGTGGCGCAGACCACCGCATCGGCAAATCCCTGGACGACTAATGTGCCGCTGAAGGCCATAGATTTTTGATCGCCCAATACGGCGACGGCTCCGGCGGGATGGGTAGTTTTTTTAATCGGCAGAGATTCTCCAGTCAGGATGGATTCGTCCACCAATAGATTGTTTAAATAGAATAACCGAACATCGGCAGGGATTCGATCGCCTTGAGAAAGGTGAATGACATCTCCAGGAACGAGTTCTGCGGTATCAATTTCGTATTCGTTATCTTCCCGAATAATCCGCACCCGTTCTTTAATATAGGTTTTCAAGTGGGAGAGCGCATTCTCGGCTTTATTTTCTTGATAAAATCCCAACAAGCTGTTCAACAATGCGGCAGCAAAAATAACCGCCGCGTCTTTGTAATCTTTTACTAAAATAGTAATTCCACCGGCAATCAACAGCAGAAAAATCAATGGGCTTTTTAATTGTTCAAGAAATAAAATCAGTTTTGTTGCCCGTTTTTTCCCAGGAATAACATTCTGCCCAAATAATTCTTGGCGGCGTTCTGCTTCAGATTGCGTAAGGCCTTTAGGAGTCGTTTCTAAAACCTCCAAAGTTTCGTTAATGGTTAACGCCCAAAAAGATTTTTTAATTGATTCCAAAGCAATCATCTCATTTAGTATAAAGCTATTCAGTGCAAAGAAAAAACCCGCTTGGAGCGAGTTTCATTTTACTGGCGGAAGGTGGAGGATTCGAACCTCCGAGAGGATTGCTCCTCTAGCGCATTTCAAGTGCGCCGCACTAGACCGCTATGCGAACCTTCCTTGTGGACCTACGGGGAATCGAACCCCGCCCTCATCCATGCCATGGATGCGTAATGCCACTTTACTATAGGCCCATATGAGCTAATAGTTTATAGCGTATAGCAATTTTTATTTTTTTGGAAGTTGTGTCCCCAAAAGGAATTGAACCTCTATCGTTCCCTTAGGACGGGACTGCTCTATCCGTTGAGCTATGGGGACTGTTCGGATACTTTAGTTTATTATCGCAGATTTTCCAAACGGCAGACAGTTCTCCACAGTTGAATATACTTGCAGGGAAATAATTTGCTATAATCAATCTTAGTTTTGTACCTAGAGATTGTGCTTATAAGAGGGTTGTTTTTATGAGAGCGTTTTTGTGTGAGGCTTAAACGATCTTATTGAAACACTGACCAGTAGACGCACATTGCCGGAAGGTTATCGGACTTGGGCTTGAATTTATTTTTATATTTATATTCACCCTCCTAACCCACGCAACGCGGACACTGGTGAGTCGGTTATTTTTGACTATTCCGAATTCGGAGTCAAAAGTTGCCAACCCTCTTATAAGCGTGATATACTGCCCCAAAAGGCCGAATATACCTAATTTATTAAACTTTTAATATTATGGCAGGCGTAGAAGCATATTGCGTAAAATGCAAGGCAAAACGGGAAATGAAAGATGCGAAAGAAGTAAGCATGCAAGGCAAGGGTGGTAAAACCCGAAGAGCAATGACTGGCACATGCCCAAATTGCGGCACTAAAATGTTCCGTATTATGGGAGCTAAGTAAAAATTAAAATCGATACAACAAATTCTATATATGGCAAAATCTAATTCTGCTTTCATGAAACCGATGAATGTCAGTTCGGAGTTGGCGGTGGTAATAGGCAAGGGCCCGATGCCGCGCGCGGAAGTAGTGAAGAAAATCTGGGTGTACATCAAACAGCATAATCTTCAGGATCCAAAGAATAAACGGAACATTAATGCCGATGAGGCGTTAAAAAAAGTTTTTGGCGGAAAAGCTACCGTTAATATGTTTGAAATGACAAAACTCGTTTCAAACCACCTTTCTTAAATTCTGTTTTACAATCTCAAGATATAAAATCCGTCCGCCAGTTGGCGGACGGATTTTGTGTTAAAGTGTCAGAAAAGGAGGGTTCGCATAGTGGTCTAGTGCGCCGCACTCGAAATGCGGTTGGGGAGAAATCCTCTCGAAGGTTCGAATCCTTCACCCTCCGCCATGATATAATTATCGTATTATGTTTGAGCAATTTAATGCTCGCGCTCAGCAATTAGCGCCAGTGATTGTGCGAGTGGGAGTAGCGTTAGTTTTTCTTTGGTTCGGCGGATCTCAATTGAATAACGCAACGGATTGGATCGGTTGGCTGCCGAGTTGGGTTTTGAAATTACCAATCGCGCCAACTAATTTTATATATGCCAACGGAGCGATGGAGGTGTTGTTTGGAGCGATGTTGTTAGTTGGATTATATGTGCGATTTGCCGCATTCGTATTGGCATTACATATGGCGGGGATTGTGATATCCGTGGGTTATAACGAAATCGGCGTTCGAGATTTTGGAATTTTATGCGCGACAATTGCCGTCTGGTTATATGGTCCAGATGTGTATAGTTTATATAAAAAATAAAGCCCCGCATTACTAATATGCGGGGCTTTGGAATTGAGAGTTACCGGGCAAGTTGAGCGATCATTGAATGAATTTTTCGATCGAGCACCGCTTGTTCCGGCTGTTCGGCTTCGCATAATTCATTCAGGGCTTTAATCATTTCGTTGGTATCGCCTCGTTTTTGGGCAGTTTGGATTTTTTGTATATAGCTTGCTGAATAACCAGTGACTTTGGAACGTTGCAAGATGATGTCTTTTGCCAGGTCTTTGACTGCTGTTTCTACGATGCCATATGCTTTTTCCTCTGGAAGCGCATATTTCATTTTTGTTTCAGCAACCAGGTAAGTAACTGGATACAAATCATGAATGCTCATTGTACCTCCTTAGTCTTTATAAGTATTGTAAGGTGCTCGGATGCTGTGGGATAGTATGTAAAGAATTGCAATTTTTGTCAAAAATGGTTTAAATAAGAAACAACCTAAAATTATGGGCCTATAGCTTAGTGGTAGAGCACCCGGTTTGCATCCGGGAGAGAGGAGTTCGATTCTCCTTAGGTCCACCAAAAACTAATACCGCAGATTTTATCTGCGGTATTTTGTTAGAAGTCCTAGATGGTCATTGATTTCAGAAGTGTTTCTGGCGATATTTCTTGCGCTCGGCGAAGTTTCGGATCATCCAAGGCGATTCTCCTTTTCTGACTAGTTGTTTGGATTTTATTTTTCTCCAGTGGAAAATGCAATAAGATTTCATTTGAAGTAAATGAATCTTTTTTGAGTACTTCCACTTGTGGATTTTTTAAGTTGCAATCTTTGAATCGCACAACCCTGAATTCACCGATAATCTTTATTATCTCCATGTACAGCTCCTTTCAAAAAAGTTTCCTATTTTCATTTTAGAGAATAATTTCTAAATAAGAAAGAAAAAAATGTGCATAAAAAAATTTATTCTAATTTGCTTTTGCAATAACCAGCGCAATAATTTTTTTCGCGCCAGCAAATTTCAATGTACGTACCGCTTCATTCATGGTAGCGCCAGACGTGAAAACATCATCAACAACAATTATTTTTTTATTTTGAATAATCGTTAGATTACTGACTTGAAAACAATCGGCCACATTGGTTATTTTTTTGTCGGAATCTTTCAACGTAGTTTGAGTATGGGTTGGTTTAACGCGAATTAGCGTGTCAGAAAATATCGGCAGAAATAATTTTTCCGACACATATTGAGCGACTAATTCGCTTTGATTAAAACCGCGTTCCCGTTGGCGGTTGGTATATAACGGGATTGGGATGAGTACATAATCGGATAAGTCATATTGTATGCCATTTAAGTATTGGGCAAGTAAATTGCCCAATACTGAAGCCAGCGAACGCCATTTTTGATATTTGAAATGCCAAATCAATGCGCGTATGACTGGATTTTGATAATCTGTTGCCGCCGCCAAAAAATAATTTGCGTTGGAATGACAAGTATGTTGTGAATTCGGCAAACGGCGAACGCAGACCGGACAAAAGAAAGCAGAGTGAAGATGAATGGAGGCAAAACAATTATTGCATAGATGATGTGGCGTGGATTGATTACCAAGATCTTTGCCACAATGAATACAGACCGGCGGGAAGAGAATGGCGAGTAAAAAATGTTTTGCCTTTAGAAGGAAGCTCATCTCTGGTATAATTTAATAATACCTATGTTGAGTTTATTTAGAAAATTTCTTCCGAACAAGTCATATCTTGGCGTGGACATCGGCACGACTTCCGTAAAGGTAGTGGAATTGGCAAAAAATAATAACCGGCCGACTTTAACGACTTATGGTTTGTTGGAAAGTTATGGGCATTTGGAACGGTTAAACAATGCGATTCAAACTAGCGGCTTTCAAATGATTGAACAAGAAACTGCCAACCTTTTGAAAATGGCCGTGAAGCACGCCGATACCAGCACGAAATCAGCGATTGCGTCTTTGCCGTCTTTTTCCGCGTTTACTTCGCTTTTAGAAATGCCAATGATGTCCAGCGAAGATACTACGCAAGCAATGACGTTTCAAGTAAAACAATATGTGCCGTTGCCGATCACTCAAGTAACGATTGATTGGTTAAAAGTAGGCGAACGGCAAGATGAGCAGGGGAATAAAAAACAGCAAGTGTTGCTGATTTCTGTGCCGAATGACGTCATAAAAAAATATCAGTCCATTTTTAAAATAGCTGGTTTAGAATTAATCGCGTTGGAAGTGGAAGGATTAAGTTCAGCGAGAAGTTTAACTGCCAATGTGAATGAGCTATCCTTGATTATTGATATCGGTTCCCGTTCGACTGGCATAGCCATTGCTCAAAATGGCTTTTTAAAATTTATAGGACAAACTGATTTTGCCGGCGGTTCGCTGACACAAACCATTGCTAGCGGGCTGAATATCCGCGTTCGGCGCGCGGAAGATTTGAAGAAATTACGCGGCTTAATTGGCACGGGCGGAGAGTACGAGTTATCCACACTCATGCTGCCAATTTTGGATGTTATAATTAGTGAAGCGAAACGAGTCAAGGACAACTTTGAACGGTCCTATGGCGATACCGTAAAACGGGTAATTCTTTCTGGCGGAGGAGCGAATTTAGCCGGTATTGAAAAGTATGTATCCGGAGAAATGAATTTGCCGGTCACCAAAGCGAATCCGTTTTCTTTAGTTACCTACCCGCCAGAAATTGAATCGCTAGTAAAAGATTTGGGTCCAGAATTTTCCGTAGCGATTGGACTCGCCATCCGAAATTTATAGAACCTATTTTAATAATATATTCATGCCCACACTTACTCCTTCGGGGTACTCACAAGATTTAGCTCAGCAGTTTAAGCCGGAAAAATTGCCCGTCGGCTGGCCATGGCGGCTTTTTACTTTTTCCGGATTTTTATTTTTAGCGGCAATCTTGGTATTTACTGGTTTGGCGTTTGGGTACGATCCGTTTTTAAATAGCCAGATTAAAAACGTGGAACAGCAACAGAACGCCATCGCGCAAAAAATTACCCCAGAACAAGAAGCAAATCTTATTCGTTCATATTCGCAAGTGGCAAATGTGCAAGAGCTTTTGCAAAGACACGTAACGTCATCGCCAGTGTTCACTTGGTTAGAATCCATTACTCATCCGCGCGTATATTTCCAAACCGCGGATATGAAAGTGCCGGAGCGGCAATTGGTGTTGGATGGTGCGGCAGATTCATTTCAAGTACTAAGCGAACAATTGACGGCGATTGACCGCGATTCGGCTGTATCGCGGTATATGTTAAATCAATCACAATTTTCCGAAGGAGCGGTGCAGTTTAAAATCACTATTACTTTTAAAGAATCAATTTTTTAATGAAAGGTTCCACTAAAAGGGCATTGAGTTTATTGTTGACTGGCGCGCTGATTATCGGCGCTTTTGTGGTGTATGCGTCCTTGATCCGTCCCGAATATGCCGCGATTCAAGAAAAACGGGCCATACTGAAAGAAAAAACTGATATGTACAATCGCCAGTCTGCGGCAATTACTCAATTAGAGCAATTAGAACAATCCCGACAGCGCCAACAGCAACAACAAGCCCAATTAGCTTCAGCATTACCGTCTCGCGAAAACGTTGCCGAGGTGGTTGGCCAACTGCAGGCTATTGCGCAAGCCACCGGAGTTACGATTCAGGGCGTGGGATTAGAATATCTGCCAATTCGCCAAAACGCGGATGAGGCGGGGATTATTAAAGGCATTGGCGGATTGCGATTGAATGTAAAACTATTCAGCCCTTACGAATCTTTCAAGAAATTTTTAGAATCACTGGAAACGAATATTCGCATTATGGATTTAACCAATGCCCACACTGAACATGCCGGCCGACCGGAGCAAAACTTATTTATCCATACCTTAACCGTCGATACGTACTATCAAGCGCAATAAATAATCTACATATAATATGGCAATTGTCTTACAAGAAGAAAAAAGTCCGATAAATTGGACTATGACGGTGGGAATCATATTAACCCTAGCGGTGCTAATTGGCGGCGCGTATGTTTTGTTTTTTGCGCCGGTTCCGCAAATTGAATCCATTCTTCCGAAAAGCCAGCAAGTAACCGAAGAACTCGCTAAAGTATCTTTAGATCCGGCGGTAGTGCTTGGCAAAGAAGAATTTAAACGGCTGCGCCAGTATTCCGGCGTGCCGGTTACCGGCCAACTGGGTCGCAATAATCCGTTTGTAAAATAATGGATGATAAAACTTTACTGGATATTCTAGTGAGCCAGAATCTTTTGGCTCGCGATACAGCTGACAAGCTATTAAAAGAAGCCGCGATGGTTCGAAAAAGCGCCGAAACGCTTTTATATGAACGCCGGATTATCGGCGAGCTTGAGGTGGCAAAAATTAAAAGCCAATTGCTTAAAATTCCTTTTAAACGCGTGGAAATTGAAGCAATTGATGCCAGTTTATTGCAGGCAATACCGGAAGAAATCGCCCGCACCTATAAATTGATACCCATGTCTCGAACGAAAGACATGCTGGTTATTGGTATGCTGCGCCCGGATGATCCGAAAGCGCAAGACGCGCTTCGTTTCATCGCTAAACAACAGCGCATTAATTTAGGAGTTTATTTGATTACTCCGGGCGACTTGGAATTAACCTTGCGGAAATATTCTCCATTTAAAGACGAGGTAGAAGCAGCGGTAAAATCTTTACGAATTAAGCCCAATGCTAATTCTGGAAACGAACGCTTGATTCAACTGGAAGAGGGGGTTTCGGTTTCCGAAGAAGCGCCGGTCATTAAAATTGTTGCTTCCACTTTGCGGGAAGCGGTGAACATCGGTGCCTCGGATATTCACATTGAACCACAAAGGACGAAATTGCGAATTCGTTTTCGAATTGACGGCGACTTGCAAGAAGTGCAGGAAATGCCGGTGGAATTGCACCAGCCGATTGTCTCCCGCGTGAAAGTGATGGCGGATTTAAAGATTGATGAAAATCGCGTGCCGCAAGACGGCCGGTTTCGCAGTGTGGTCTTCGGGAAAGACATTGATTTTCGCGTGGCGACCTTTCCTACCCCTGTCGGTGAAAAAGTGGCTATTCGCGTATTAGATCCGACCACGGGCTTGAAGAGTCTGGATGATTTGGGATTGGTAGGCGTCAATTCGGAAATAGTAAAAGAAGGCATTGAAAAGCCGTATGGCATGGTGCTCATTACTGGCCCGACCGGCTCCGGAAAAACCACTACGCTGTACGCATTGATGCAAATTTTAAATAAACCGGATGTCAATATCGTCAGCTTGGAGGATCCGGTAGAATATTATATGGATGGTTTGAATCAATCGCAGGTGAAACCGGAAATCGGTTATGATTTTGCCGCTGGCCTTCGGCAGATTTTACGCCAAGATCCGGATATTATTATGGTTGGGGAAATTCGAGATACGGAAACTGCTGGCTTGGCGGTGCACGCCGCGTTGACCGGCCATATTGTGCTTTCTACGTTGCATACCAATAATTCCACTAGCGTTATCCCTCGGCTTTTGGATATGAAAGTAGACGGTTTTCTTTTACCGTCTTCCCTGAATTTAATGCTAGCTCAGCGATTATTGCCGAAGTTATGCGATAAATGCCGCAAGGCGGAAGCGCCGGCAGATTCGATTTTAGAAATTATTAAAAAGGAAATGGAAAAATTGCCAGCGAATATCAAAAATAAATTAAAAACCCGCGAAGCGTATAAAATTTATCACGCGCCCGGCTGTTCGGTGTGTAAGAATAAAGGCGTGGTAGGGCGAATCGCTATCTTTGAAGTTTTGAAAATGACTTCCCAACTGTCGGACATTATTAGCAATAGTCCGACCGAAGCAAAAATTTCTGAAGAAGCAAAGCGTCAGGGAATGATTACCATGCGCCAAGACGGAATTCTGAAAGCGTTGGAAGGTACTGTCAGTATTGAAGAAGTATTAAGAGAGACGTCGGAAATATGATAAGATATTATTATCAATATAAAGTATGAATTATAAAGAAAAACTTTCGGAATTATTGTTAACTACTGCTCGGCAAAATGCTTCCGATTTGCACATTGCGGTTGGCAGAAAACCAACGCTTCGGATTGATGGCGTGTTAATTGGTTTGCAAAAAGAAGCAGTGTTGACACCGGCGGATACCGAAGGATTGGTACTAGCGATGCTCACCGCGGAACAAAAAGAAATTTTTCTTCGCGACAAGCAATTGGATTTGGCTTATTCTTTTGAAGATAAAGCGCGATTTCGAGTGAACGTTTATTTTCAACGCGGCTATATGGCGGCGGCGCTGCGTTTGATTCCGGCAAAAATCAGCACGATTGAAGAGCTGGGTTTGCCGCCAATTCTCCATGAGTTTGCCCGTTTGTCCCAGGGATTTGTGCTGGTGGTGGGACCGGCCGGGCATGGAAAATCCACAACCCTCGCATCTATGTTGGATGAAGTGAATCACCAACGCACCGACCACATCATTACTGTTGAAGACCCGATTGAATATTTATTTGTTCAGGATCGTTGCATTATTTCTCAACGGGAAGTGCGTTTGGATACCGCAAGTTTCAGCGATGCCTTGCGGACAGTCTTACGGCAAGATCCAGACGTGTTAATGGTGGGGGAAATGCGGGATGCAGAATCTATCGCAACCGCAATGACCGCCGCGGAAACTGGCCACTTGGTTTTATCCACTTTGCATACCAATTCCGCGTCACAAACCATTGATCGCATCATTGATAGTTTTCCGCCGGGCCAACAGGGCCAGGTCACTTCTCAGCTTGCGGCAACGTTGGTGGGTATTGTGTCCGAGCGCCTAGTGCCGCGAATTGACGGCGGCCGCGTTCCGGCCTGCGAAATTATGCTTACCAATGCCGCGATTAGGAATTTAATTCGAGAAAGAAAGTCCTATCAAATTGATTTGGTGATTGAAACTAGCATGCAAGAGGGGATGATTACCCTAAATCGTTCCTTGTCGGATCTGGTCAGAAAAAAACAGATTTCTATGGAGAATGCCGAGTTGTATTCTCTTAATCCAGCCGAGCTTCGAATTTTATTAGAGCGAAATTAGCAAGAATTGTATGAAGTTCAAATACAGCGCTCGAACCCAATCCGGAGAATTACAAACTGGTTTTGTGGAAGGAGTGAATCGAGAAACTGCTTTCAATACTTTAACCGGCCACGACTTGTATATTTTAAGTTTGGAAAGCACGGAAATTGTTCACTGGTATGACCGGCTATTAAGTATTTTTAAAAGAGTAAAGCAGGGAGACCTAATGGTTTTTACTAGGCAGTTTGCGATTTTACTGGATGCGAAAATTTCTCTCGGCGATGCGTTGCGCAGTTTATATCGACAAACCCACAACGCTACATTAAAAGAAGCGATTTTTGAAATTTCTTCAGATATTGATTCCGGTTTGTCGCTTTCCCAATCCTTAGAACGGCACAATCAAATTTTTTCCAGTTTTTATATTAGTATGATGCGTTCGGCGGAAGTCACCGGCCGAATGGAAGAAGTCGCTTCTTTTTTAGCGGATTTTTTAGAAAAAGAAAATACGTTGTTATCCAAAGTGCGCAGCGCCATGATCTATCCGGCAGTGGTGATCGGACTTTTTATGGTGGTGGTGGGCATTATGATTGGCTTTGTATTTCCGCAATTACAACCCGTCTTTGCTGAAGCCAATGTGAAACTGCCTCCAGTAACCGCAATCTTATTAGCTACCGGAACCTTTGTGTCCGAGTGGTGGTTCGTGCTTCTCATCGTGGCTATTATTATGGCGGTGATGATTTTAGATTATATTCGCACGCCAGAGGGGAAAATCGTATTTGATGAATTGGTTGTCAAAGTGCCGGTGATTGGGGATTTATTTAAAAAAATGTATGTAACGCGGTTTGCCGAATCTACCAGCGTACTGATTAAAGGCGGTATTCCAGTGGCGCAAGCGTTGGAAATTTCTGGGCATACAGTAGGCAGCGTTTCCTATCGCGATGCGATTCACGAAGTGGCCGAATCGGTGCGGCAGGGACAACTACTTTCTCAGGCATTAGAGGAACGGCCTTATTTTTTCCCGCCATTAGTAAGTCAAATGGTGGCGGTAGGTGAAACTACTGGTAAATTAGATGAATTATTAACTCGAGTATCGATGTTTTATAACCGAGAGGTAGACGGCATCATCAGTAATTTAGTGGAACTAATCCAACCACTATTAATGGTGGGCATTGGGGTAATGGTGGGTTTATTGTTCGCCGCGGTACTTCTCCCCATTTATAACTTGGTTCAGGTATTTTAATGTGATATTATAGAAAGTATTATGAAGCACACTTCTACTAAAGGTTTTACTTTGATTGAAATTTTAATCGTAGTTTCTATTATTGGACTTCTTGCTTCGGTCATTTTGGTCGGGTTGGGCGGTTTTCGATCTCGGGGACGAGATACTCGCCGAGTGGCTGACTTAAAAGCAATTCAAAATGGATTGGAGTTATATTATTCCCGAAATAACCAATATCCATCAAACTTGAGCGATCTGCTTAGTGGTGGCATCGGCGTCAATAAATTGCCAAAAGACCCAAGTTCTAATTCAGATTACTACTATAGTTATACGGCTAGCCGGCAAAGTTATATTGTAGCGGCGCAATTAGAAGCGGATGCCAGCGATGTCATGTATAACGATAGCGCGGAAATCAGCACCAGCGGATATACCGGTTCAGTGCCAAGCTGCGCTCGCGCGCAAAAATACTATTGCGTTTCTTTTTAATCCATGATTAATTGGCTGCCGTTTCTTTTGTTTGTATCGGGTTTAGCGGTGGGCAGCTTTTTAAATGTTCTCACGCTTCGTTATGATCCGGATGGCGCGGGGTTTGGCAAGGCATTCCACGGCCGTTCCCATTGCCCAAACTGTAAAAAAACACTTCGTTGGTATGAATTAATCCCGGTTTTGAGTTTTTTATTTCAACTCGGCCGTTGTCGCAGTTGCAAAACAAGTCTTTCTTGGCAATATCCATTAGTAGAATTAGCGAGCGGTTTTGTATTTTTAATCCCGTTGTATCTTTATAGTCCGATTAAGCCAACAATGTATTTTAGCATTGAAAGCGTAGTGTGGGTGTTGGCCTTTTTGTTGTTTATTGTCGTTTGGCTGATTGATTTTCGACTGTATATTATTCCGGACGAGGTCAATATAGCTTTAGCTGGCTTAGGATTAGTTTTGATTGGCGCGCAGGGATATTACGGTCAATTCGGACAGTTTGACGGATCTTTCATTGGCGGAATTGCCAATATATTCGGATTGCGAGAGAGCGTATGGGTGAATCATATCGTTGCGGCGATTGCCGCGGTGATATTTTTGGGCTTGATTATTTTTATCAGCAAAGGACGGGCAATGGGAATGGGGGATTTGAAATTGCTTGGGGCGTTGGGGCTTTTGTTCGGTTGGCCGGACGTTTTATTTATTGCCGCCTTTGCCTTTATTCTTGGGTCAATCATGAGCATCTATCTAATTTTTTTGCGGAAATTAAAAATGAAGGATGCTGTCCCTTTCGGACCATTTTTAGTTCTGGCAGCGATGATTATATTTGTCTGGGGCAAGCCGATTTTGGAGAGTTATTTTCGGTTTTTTAACTTAGTATAGTAAAATAAAAGAGTGAAACAGGCTGGGTTTACATTAGTTGAGGTGCTGGTAACGTTAAGCATTACGTTGATTTTAACCACGGTCATGATCACCTATAGCCGTTCCGGAGAGCAGCAAATTTTGTTATTTAAAGAACAAGCGAAAATCATCAATGTGATTTCCCGCGCCAAGTCGCTGGCTTTACAGACATTTCAAAGCGGCGCTAATTTTTGCGGATACGGAGTGCATTTTAATGCTGATGGAACCTTTATATTATTTCGAGACGTAGCCAATGACTGCGCCGCATCCGATAATGTCTATTCTGGACCGGCAGAACAAGTGGAGTCATATAAACTTGATGCGCGGGTAAGATTTTCCCAAGTAGGATTTTTTGATATTATTTTTATTCCTCCGGATCCGCAAGTGCGTTTGAATCCAGACCAATTTGAAGCGGATATCCAAGTGCAAGCGGTTGGCGGTACAGTCGCGGTGGGCGTTCACGTGACCAATGCCGGCCAAGTAACCAGTGCAGTGCAATAATTTATGAAATTGTATCTAAAGGGACAGGTAATGGTAGAAGCGCTTGTCGCTATGACGATTATTGTAGTGGGTTTGCTGGGCATTTTTACGTTGCTTTCTCGTTCTCTAAATTTGAATCGAGTGGTAGCTAATCAATATATTGGGGCGAATCTTGCTGCGGAGGGAATGGAACTCTTCAAAAATCTTATTGATCGGAATGTGATGCAGGGACTGCCATTTAATAGCGGCGCGTGTTTAACTATTGGCGATCATAGTTTAGATTATAACGATACGCATGCGTCGGGATGCGGCTATAAAGATTCCTTTTTATTATTTGATCAAAACGGTCATTACGGTTATGACCAAGGTGAACCCACTACGTTTCGACGAACGATTACTATCAGCCAGCCCGATCCGGATGAGATTCGAGTTACTTCTCGGGTAACGTGGGTGAATCGCGGTGATGAGCAATTTGAAATTTCATTAGAAGATCATTTCTTTAATTGGCGATAAATATGAAAAGTTATTCAAAAGGATTTACGGTTGTGGAATTGCTGGTAGCAATGGCGGTATTCGCGTCGTTGCTGACGATTTCTTCCGGAGTGTTTATCCGATCCTTGCGAACACAACGGGTTATTGTCGCGTTAATTGCCGCCAACAGCAATGCGGGCTTGGCTATGGAACAGATAATGCGGGAAATTCGGACCGGCAGCGGTTTTGCCACTAACCAAAGTTCACTGACGTTTACGAATGCCAAGGGCCAGACGGTAACTTATCGTTGGAATAATGCGCCAACCGTGCTTGCGATTGAGCGCAGCACTGATGGAATTAATTTTCAAAAAATTACCGCTAATAATGTGAAAGTTTATAATCTGCGGTTTGAGTTGTTTAACGGTTCGCCGGCGGATCCGTATCCAATGCGGGTGACGCTGGTATTGCAAATCGGAGCCACTAATATTATTTCCGACAACCCGGTGGTCAATATTCAAACCACCGTAAGCGCGCGAACGCTAGAATAAATAAAATGCCAGAACTCACTTCAACATTACCTCTTCCTCGCGTTGCTGGTCATATATATTCAGATACAAGGCGCGACGAGGAGGTGAAGCTAATGCTTCATCGACGAGGAGCAACGCAGAAGATGAATATAGAGACCGCAACCCGAAGGGATATTGCCAGAGTCGGCTTATCGCAGCGTCGTTCCTCCTCGGAGTATATTCATACACCTTCGTCGTCTCTCCTTGCGCTAAACCGATCTGGCAAATATCGCGAGAGAAGAGTAATATTGAAATGAGTTTTAGTATGCAGTGGCCACTTGTTTCCGCGCTGTTGGGCATCTTTGCGTTTAATAGCCGATTGCCTTGGCTGGCCTTGGTAGCCTTAGCGCCGCTTTTTTTCTTTTTTATTGTTGAGGAAAAAATCGGGAGGTTAATCGGAGGCGTGATTATTTTCCGACTAGTATTTTTATTGGGGACAGTTTATTTTATCGGCGACCCGCTTTTGTATTTGATTTCCACCGGATTATTTCTCGGTTTGCCGGTGACTATCTGGTTTCTAAAAAAATATACATCCAAAATTTTTATGCTGATTTCTTTGCCGTTGTGGTGGGTGATTTGGGATTTAGCGCAGGCTCGCTGGACACCGTTGCCGACGGCAATTGTGATGTGGGGGAATGCGCTGGCGGAAACCAGTTTAGTCGGCCTAAGCCGTTTTGGTGGAATTGTCGGACTGACTTTTTTTGCAATCACGATTAATGTTGGTTGGGTATGGCTTGGGCTAATGTGGCGCAACCAATTTCGGCGGTCCGTTATTATCACAATGGCGAGTATGTTGATTGGTGGTTGGATTTTTTCTAGCAGTGTATTGTTGGCGAATAATAACCAATATCGCCAGCGAAAAAACCAGGCAACTTTAACTTTAGTTGCAACACCGGTAGTTTATACAGATCCAACCCAGATTCCTTTTATCATTTCCGAACTGCCGGCTGCTGATTTAACTGTTTTGCCGGAAAACTTGTATGAAAGCGATCTAGAGAATTATTCAGAAGTATTTCGGTGGCACAAACAACAAGCAATAGAAAACCAGCGATCGATTCTTGGGGCATTTTTACGGAAAGAAAATGAACGCGTGTATATGAGCGCTGCTTTATTCCAGCCGAACGGTTCCAGTGAAATATATAATAAAAAATATCTGACTATTACCAGTGAAACCTGGCCATTTGATTCTTGGCAGCCATTTTATTTTCAATACGGTCATAATTTGGATCAGCGTCGTGCAATTTTTGATCGCCGGTATGAGCATGCGGCGGGGGAACCAAAATTACTGGAGCAGGGAAATCTAAAAATCGCCACTCCGATTTGCAGCGAATTACATTATCCCTACTATATAAAAATCTTAGATTCATTGGGTCCGAATATCGTTCTTCATAATTCCAATAATACTTGGATTACTTATCATCGGGATCAATATCTGCAATTAACTAATAAGCTTCGGCGAATTACTGCGGTGTGGCTGCAAAAGCCGGTGGCGGTAACGGGAATTTCCGATTACGCGGGAGTATTTTATCCAGATGGCAGCCGGCAATTAGTTTATCCACATAACGGTTACGTGACTTTCCAGACAAATATCAGCTTTTAGTTGTATAATAAAGTTATGTATAAAAAGCTTCTCAGTGGCATTTTAACCCTAGTGATATTAATAACTGCTCAGCCGGTGTTTGCTGGTGGCGCGGTGGATGTAGTGGCGCAAGTTTTTAATCCAATCGCGGAAGTGATGAATGTGGTGATTGACGTCGTGAATGCGACTGTCAATGTTGTGGTAGCGGCGGCGGAAATAGTCATTGTGGGAGTAACTTCTCCGCTGACAGTTTCCATGTGTATGGCAGGAGTGGATTTTGGGTGTGATGTCGTGAATACGCTGAACGAAGACATTAATTGCCGTTTTGATAATTTGTCGGAGTCTTTTCCGATTACTCCCGCCTGCGATAATTATAAATTTAATGATGGCAAGCAAATTGGAATTCGCATCGGCGGACCACAGGATAATAATGGCGGTGGTGGCGGCGGAGGAGGTAACGGGGGAGGAAATTCGGTGGAGCCGCCCGTGACTGTTACTGACCCCAATGACCCACTTTCCCGGATTGTCGTGATTCCAACGGAAAACTGGACCGTCAGTGGCAGCAGCGGAGGCGGGGGTGGTGGAGGTAATATGTGCACATCGGTCACTTTGAGCAATATTGATTTTGATGGTTATGCTTATCGTGTTCTGCGCGCGGAACCGAATCAGGATTACCAAGAAATTGGCAGTTATCCGGGCAGTCAAGATTCTTTTACCGATACCAAGTTGAAACCGAGAACTGAATATCAATATAAATTCCGGGTTTCTTTGCCTTCTGGAGCGACGGATACTGGCGCGATACCCGTGTATACCAAATGCATTCCCCAGTGTGGTTTCGGAGTAAAAGAGAGAAGCATTCCAAAGTACGGAAATGGAACATTAGTTTGGCAATGCGCTAACAATGATTCGGCGCAAGATAAGGGCCGCTGCGAACTGCAAAATTTGCGGACTGGAGACTCGCAATTAATTGATTCTAAAAGCGGTTTTTTCACGGTAACGAATTTAGAAACCACGACCGATTATGGTTTGGTATGTTCCAATATAGATGGAACCGTAACGCTTCAGCAAACGTTGAGAGTGTTTGAACCAGGGCGAACTGAAGTAAAGCCATAGGCGAGCGCTCTTGCCAAAAATTAAATAATGTTGTATACTATACTCAAGATACAGTGATCTTTTATTTTTAGAGCGGAGGTGCAGACATGAAAAATATATGGTTAGTTGTCGCGTTCGTGGTATCTATCGCGAATGTTGTTGCGGCGGCTGACTATTCAGTCAGCGCCGGCGGTTTGAATTGGGGAAACATTTCTGGTGTACATGGAGAATTCCGAGTGCGACCGAAGAAAAAGGTCGTGTGGGCAATTTCCGTGGATCACATGGTGTTCTCTGCCAAGCTGAAAGAAGAGTCTCTTCAAATTGTTAATCACGATGTTTCACTTACGGTGGGGCGTTGGGGTTTATGGAACAAGCAAAAGACGTTTGGGGGGCATATCTTTATTGGCGGCGGAGCAACATTTACGGAAGCTAGTCCAATAAAATATCGGTTGGTTTCCAAAACCACTCCTCATTTCAAACTGGGAATGGGATTTGACTGGTACTTGTGGCGATCAGAATCAAAATCACTCGCGCTGACTATGGGCGTAGTTGGTATAGGCCCCGGTCCTCGTGTTGTGCTTTTGAGCGATTCTGTCGCAAAGGAACAAAAATCCTACGGCGCCGCCAGCGCCCTGGAATTCGGACTGGCGTATTGGTTCTAAAGAAGCCCCTAGGTATTACATATCTAGGGGCTTTGACTTTTTAGAATATGTATTTTATAATATAAAAAAGTTGCACATCAAAATAATAAAAAGAGGAGGTGATTTGCATGAGTTTTTGCAAAGGTCCTGGTGAGGATACTGCTGATACCGCTAACAGCAATGGCGGCAACGACAATGGTGTCCATCACTAAGTGGGCTGTAAGGGGCAATGATATCTGAATTACATCATTGCCCCTTCTTTTTAATCTTAGTATCAATTTAAATGAAATATAATCACTCAATTTTAAAAAACGGTTTAAAAGTTATTTCTATTCAAATTCCAGATGCTGAAATAGCTAATATTTCCATTTGGTTCAAAGCTGGTTACGGTTATGAATCGGATAATGAGTGCGGATATACTCACCTTTTTGAACACCTACTTTTTTGCGGAACTCAAAAACGCCCGGATAATTATGCTGTGAATATAGAGAAAGATGAGATAGGCGCCTATTCCAATGCGTTTACTTTTAAAGATCAACTTTATTTTGTAATCCAAACTGGCAAAAATTACATCGATCAAATGTTTGATCTGCTTTCAGATACTATTTTAAATTCCTCTCTTAAAGAAGAGGCGATTGAAAATGAAAAAAAGATTGTAATGAATGAATTAAGAAAGACTCAAGGGAACAGATTGGATTCGGCTGCGCGTCTTGAATTAGAACATTTTTTTAATGAACATCCACTAGCTAAGAATATTTTACTTTCAGCCGAAACTGTTCAAAGAGCGACGCGCGAGGAATTGAAGAATTTTTATAAAAGCTTTTGTATTCCCACTAGAGCAGCGGTAGTGGTAAGTGGGGATTTACCTCACCATGCAGTAGTTGCTTTATGCGAGAAATATTTTGGTTCTTGGGATGTGGAAAAAGCACTTGAGTTTAAGACTGATATTAGTCAACCAATTACAAATTGGAAACAGTATTACTTCAAAAAAGATCCCGGTCCGGAAACTATACTATCGATCAGTTTTTATACTCCGGGTGTTAATGCAATAAAAGAAAATTTGGCATTAAGATTAATTGCTAATTATTTAGGATATGGATTTACGGGTTTGTTGTATAAAGAATTGAGAATTAAAAGAGGCTTAATATACAGCCTGGATTCTTATAATCAACTTTTTGAGTATATTGGCCGTTTTAATATTTCAACTCAAACCAATAAACCACAAGAAGTATTTAATAGTATTAATAAAATAGTTAATGAATTACCTTCTAGCTTTGATAAAGAATCATTGGATACTTTGAAAAGACAATGCATCAATTCATTTTTAAGAAAAATATCAGATCCGTCAGAAGTAGTTAAATTTTTAGGAAGAGGTTTTACGATTAATGATTCCATTCAATCTCCGGATGAATATATTGAGAGTATTAAATCTGTTACATACGAAGAGGTAATAGATGTTATAAGACAGTACCTTGTATCCTCTAATATGTTTGTTTTTGTGCAGGGTCCGGAAAATATTAAATTAGAATTATAAGATAGGACTTATATCATACTTTGACTTTTTCAAATTAGTATGGTATAATTAAAATAGCTAAAAAAGTTGAATAAGTTGGAGTTTACAACTTAATATAATCTAAAAAAAGGAGGTACTTTTATGAAAAAGTACACGCAGTTGTTGGTGGCGGTGCTGATGGTTTTCGCGCTCTTTTCCCCTGTGTTTTTGCAGGCGGGAGTGGCGGACCGGATCTACACCGAAGGAGGAGTGCTGATTCCGTCCGGCGGTTCGATCGACAACGGTCGCACCAATCAGGAGCTGAAGCAGTTTGGCTACAATACCTTCGATGGGAATAAAATCGGAGAAGTCCAGCACCAGGGCCAAACGAGTTATACGGCGCTTGTGGGTTTCGAAGTATCAACTCGTAGCTGGTATACCCTCTCCACGGAATTCCAGATGTCTGCGGCAGGATTCCATTGGGATGGAAAACCGTACAAGTTGTTTAATCAATTCACTGGTCAACATGTTGGTACTATCTTCGTTTCACAAGAAAAAGAAGTGAAATTCTATTCTTTTAATGTGAAAACTCGGTTTACCCCGAATAAGTACCTCCGGCCATTTGTGGAACTCTGCGGTGGACCGATGACGGTAAGAAGTTCTGACCGAACATTCCGACCGGATACTCGCTTCGATGTCACTCAAATAACAGAGGAAACATCAGCAGCGGGGAAATTCGGCGGCGGACTTGGAATCCTGATTCTTCCCAGTAAAATTGGGGATTGTCTGGAAATCATCGCGTCCGGCGCTTACGTCCAGGGTCTTTCTGGAACTTTGGTGAAAGAAATGGCCTTTCCTTTCTTCAGTGGAGGATTGAAAGTTAAATTTTCTTAACTCCACTGAATAGCACTTTAAGCTGTCTTACTTACGTAAGGCAGCTTTTAGTTTATGCACACTTTCCTAAAAACTTTTTTATATTTTCAGTTATAATAAATCCTATGGATAAGGATATACAAATAAGATTTCAACGATTAATTGCCGGCGCGTTTTTTGTAGGAATTTTGATTTTAGTTTTTGGTCAGGATATTCGCAGTGGTCTAGCTGTGATTGCGCCTGGAGATACAGGCGGTAGTCCTACGGATACAGGACAACCTCCGCAAACTCAAACTCCCACCCAAACCACCACCCCTCCGCCAGTCGAATATAAAGTACAAGTAATTCCGACAGAATTCAAACCCACCGCAATTCCACCGGGGAATAATGTGGCTGGGCCGTTGAATACGAGTGCGGCGCCGCAAATTAAATCAGGGGATTTAACCATTCAAGGCGCTTTAAGCGCTGCAAGTAGTGTAGATGTAACTGGTAATTTAACCGTCAGCGGCGCGTTTAATTTACAAGGGCACAATATAAAAATTGCCAGCGTTCCGAGTACGCCGGTATATCAAACCAGTTACGGTAATTGGGTACAGGGATCATCTCAACCAGACGATTCATGCAATGGCGATTCTACTAATTCTTATACTTGCGTTCCAGGCGTTACTAAATCTTCTTGTCGAGATAAAATTTCTTATCAAGGCGGCGCTCATAATTCATTTACTTTTTTTCAACACAGAACCGTCAGTTGTTGGACGGAATACAATATGATTAATACTTTAATTGTTGAATAATATGGAAAATACGCCTCTTCCTAAAAAAATGTATGCGGTGCTTATCTTACCATTTATAATTTTTATGATTGCGCTGATTTTCCAGTGGAACCGCATTTCCCAGCTTACCCAAACAGTGGGCGCAGTATCTCAAACCGGACTCACCATTAGTGAAACTCAAAATTTATTTCCCAGCGGCCAGATTCCTTATTTAAAATCCGTCAATGGACTAGTAGAAGCAATCAATAAAAATCTATTGACCATCAAAGTAACTGTGCCAGATTTTTCCGTGCAGTGGCCAGATCCAAATAATCCACCGATGATTCAAAAAATATATGCGGTGGCAATAACCCAAGATACGAAAGTATTGATGGCTAATCCCAAAGATATTAATCGAGTAACCCCAATCGCTTCGGATCAAATTAAAATCGGAAATATAATCCAAATCCAATCGGAAGAAAATATTTGGAATCAAATTACAATCAGCGCGAAAGAAATTCTTATTATAAATTAATGACCGTCTCGCAAAAATATTTTATTTTTGCAGGCTTCATTGTTCTCGGCATTATTGCATTAGTTCAATACTCAGTTTTTTCTTTGGCCGCGGGAACAAACGCGAATGTGGAAGGGTATGCCTGGTCTTCCAATTATGGCTGGATTAGTTTTCACGGAGAAAATTATCGGGTCAATATTATTAATAATGAATTTGCCAATGGCAGTTATGCGTGGTCGCCGAATGTCGGTTGGATTGCGTTTGGATCCGAACAACTTGGCGGGTGTCCAACGGCGCCGTGTGTTGGAAAAATAACCCAAGTTGGGACCCAACGCTATGTCAGCGGTTGGGCAAAAGTTTTATCAACCAATAGTTGGGTAAGTTTGAGCGGAGAAAATACTAATGGCCAAGCGTACGGAGTGGTTATTCAATCTAATGGCGCGTTTACCGGATACGCTTGGGATGGCGTGGCTTTGGGCTGGGTAAGTTTTCAGGGCGTCACTTCCGGAGGAGGATCCTATGGAGTATATACTGACGCTATTACATTGGATGACGTAAATATCAGTAACTTGGCGGATTTTACCACCCAACAGCTTGACGGAAACGGCGGCAAAGCCGGTGTCGGCGGAGGATCGTCTCAAGATTGCGCGTTTTATTCCGAGCCTTCCAGCGTTCCCGCATTAAGCAAAACCACTTTATATTGGTATTGCCAATCGGTAACTTCTTGCTCATTAGATGGAACAGCGGTGACAGTTCCAAGCGGTTCTATGAAAAAAACCATGGGTAAGACAAATCAAACTTATACGCTTTCCTGTCAAGGCGCGGGCGGATCCAAAAATTACACCACGCAAGTAAAAGTTATTACGGCAGTGAGAAAAGAAGTCAAACCGCAATAGTTGGTATATAATTGAAGAATGCGAAAAGTGACTCGGGGGCAAGCCCATTCGATGAACTCAGGGCAAGTCATGCTTTTGACGGTCTTGGCATTGTCCGGGACAATTCTAGGCGCAACAACTATTGCCGGGCTTTTGATGCTCTACCAAATTCGGCAATCTACGGACGCCAGTAATTCCACTAAAGCGATTTACGCGGCGGATGCGGGGATTGAGTGGGAATTATACCGATTTTTTCAAGAACCCAATTATCCCAAACCGACTTTTGCCAATCAATCAGATTTTGATATTACCTGCAGTTCTACTCTGACAACCGAACCGGGCGGAGCCACCATCGAAACTGTAGTGATTAAATCTACCGGCAAGGCTGCCAACAATTCCCGCGCTTTTGAAATAACTTTTGCCCGAGAAGTGTTTGAGGCCACTTCATTTTGCACGCCATGATCAAATCCGAAGCTAAAAGTAGAATTGAAAAATTGAAAAAAGAGATTGAAAAATACCGTAATGCCTATCACGTATTGGATCAATCGCTGATTTCCGATGCGGCGCTGGACTCCTTGAAAAAGGAGCTTTTTGATTTGGAACAGGAATATCCGGATTTAATAACTTCCGATTCTCCTACACAACGGATTGGTGGAAAACCGTTGAAAGCCTTCAAGAAGGTCAAACACGAAACTCGGATGCTTTCTTTTAACGACGCTTTTTCCGAAGAGGATATGCAGGCTTGGTTGGATCGATTAGAAAACTTTATTGGTAAAAAGCTAAAATCACAAAGTGACACGTTTTATTGCGAATTGAAAATTGACGGTTTGGCGATTGAGCTGCTCTACGAAGATGGAGTTTTTGTCCGGGGCTCCACTCGCGGCGATGGGGAAGTGGGAGAAGATATCACGCAAAATTTAAAAACCGTAGAAGCGATTCCTTTGCGTTTGGAACCGAAAGACTCCAGTGTGCGGATTCCCAAAAAATTGATTATTCGCGGAGAAGTTTTTATTACCAAGAAAGAATTTGATCGGATGAATAAAGCCCTGGCGCAAGCCGGCCAGAAAACTTATGCTAATCCCCGGAATTTGGCTGCCGGTTCCGTGCGGCAATTGGATCCGAAAATGACCGCCAGCCGGAAATTGGATTCTTTCCAATATGACATCGTAACGGATATGGGATTAACCACTCACGAAGCGGAGCATGAACTTTTAAAGAAAATGGGTTTTAAAATTAATCCGCACAATCGAGCTGTAAGCGCGTTGGAAGAAATATTCCGTTTTCAGGAACACTGGTCCGAAGAGCGGGAAAAATTACCTTATGAGATAGATGGCATTGTTGTAATGGCGAATATTAATTCGGATTTTGAAT
>Ga0209542_10003347_pt1 | contig 34357 bp, 38 predicted proteins | sample RifCSPhighO2_01_FD_184028 | JGI IMG/M metagenome (GOLD analysis project Ga0209542, IMG submission 184028) | Soil microbial communities from Rifle, Colorado - Rifle CSP2_plank highO2_0.1 (SPAdes) (version 2) | ecosystem: Environmental > Terrestrial > Deep subsurface > Rock core/Sediment ...
TTCTTTTTCCGCTTCGCGGTGGAGGGGTGGGGGGAGGAGACGCGAGGAAAATGCAAGGAAATTTTTTGGTTTTTGCACACGCGAGTCCGCGAGCGTGTCCGAGGCGCATTGGTTCGCTTCACCACGCAATCGGGGCGCACGATTCAATTTAGAGCCACCACGCGCTCCGCGCGTGCGATTAGTCAGAATCAGGATTTAACTCAAAATACATTCGAACTTCGTTCAATACACACCGCCAGAAATCGAAATCGGATTTTAGAGCCGAAATGGGGTCGCGCCGAAGGCGCGACACTAATGCATTCCCCCCGCCGAATCCAGAATCCAAAAGGGTTTTCCACGCTCCGCGTGGCTCGTCGTTTGCCAATACAAATCCATGAATAATCAAACCAAAAAGTTTTTCATATATACTCGCAAGTCTACGGACGACAAAGACAGACAAGTCCGTAGTATTTCTGACCAGTTGAGTGAGTTAAAGGAACTCGCGTTAAAAGAACAACTGGAAGTAGTAGATGTCTTTGTCGAAAAGCAGACCGCCAAAATACCAGGCCGTCCTGTGTTTAACGAAATGATGCTCCGAATGGAAGCGGGCGAAGCGTCTGGTATTTTGGCGTGGCATCCCGATAGACTTGCTCGCAACTCGGTAGATGGAGGAAAAATCATCTACCTCGTTGATACTGGCGTAATCGTAGAAATGAAATTTCCAACTTTTTGGTTTGATCCGACACCGCAAGGAAAATTCATGCTCTCAATCGCTTTTTCGCAATCCAAGTATTATGTGGACAATTTGAGCGAGAATATCAAGCGCGGACACAGAAACAAAGTGAAGGAAGGAATATGGCCTCAAATGTCTCCGATTGGATATGTAAACGAGAAAGGAAAAGGTATCGTGCCACATCCTGAACTTTCAATTTTAGTGAAAAAGACATTTGAGACATATGCAACTGGAAACTTCACTTTGCGGGAAGTCCGCGACAAGTTTAATGCGCTTGGATTGAGAAGAAAAAGCGGCAGAGAGCTTGCGGTGTCGAATTATCAAAAACTTCTCAAAAATCCTATTTACACTGGTCTCATGAGGTATAACGGAGAGATTTTTGAGGGGAAGCACGAACCGATTATTTCAAAGAAACTTTTTGATACAGTTCAAGAAGTGATGAGCCGAAAATCTAAACCTCATTCCAAAGGATTGAAACCATATATCTATCGCGGATTTTTCCGTTGCGGAGAATGTGGTTGCTTCATTACCACCGAGCAACAAAAAGGTCATAACTATTTGCGATGTACCAAACGGAAAAATCCTTGTACTCAAAAATATGTCCGCGAGGAGCTCATCACTTCTCAAATCCAGGAGGAAATCAAAAAAGTTTCTTTGCCACTCGATTGGACAAACTGGATGATTGCCGAAAATGCAAAAGATCGGCAATCGGAAGTCCAATCGAGTACGCTTTTTGCGGATAGTATAAAAGCCGATATTTCTCTTTTGGATTCCAAAATAGAGAAGCTGATGAGTGCTTATCTTGAAAGTGCGTTGTCGCTTGAAGAATATCGCGAAGCTAAAAACAAGCTAGTTAATCAAAATCAGCTTCTCAAAGAGAAATTATCGGCTTTCGAGCAAAAAGCGAATAATCGGTTCGAACTTACCGAAAAGTTTTTGAAATACAATATGGAATTGGCAAACGACCGAACAAATGAGGAAAATACTCATTTGTTCAAAAAAGTCGGTTCGAATTTTAAAATCAAGGATCGAACCGTACTTTTTGAGCCACGCGGAGCGTGGAAAACCCTTTTGGATTCTCCATTCGGCGGGGGGAATGCATTAGTGTCGCGCCTTCGGCGCGACCCCATTTCGGCTCAAAAATCCGATTTCGTTTTATGGCGGAGGCGGGAGGATTCGAACCTCCGGTCCAGTTTAACCCGGACACCTCTTTAGCAAAGAGGCACATTAGACCACTCTGACACGCCTCCAATAAGTATAATGCCTGGCATGATTATATCATTTTTACTAGCCCCTGGCAAAGACTAGGCCGACTACTTTCTTAGCACCATTTTCTTTTAGAACTCTGGCGCACTCATTTAAGGTAGCTCCGGTTGTGCAGATATCATCAACCATGATTACAGTCCGGTCTTTAATCATGACCCCTTTGTTCAATTGAAAAATATTGGCGGGATTTTTAATTCTTTCTGATTTATCGGAGATGTCAGCCTGGGGTTTTGATTCTTTAATTCTCAACAATAAATCCGGCTGATAGTTTGTTTGAAGCATGTTGGCTAGAGATTTGGCTATTAGTTCGGCTTGGTTGAATCCTCGCCAGTTTAATCGGCGATAAAAAAGAGGTACCGGGACGATTAATGGACTACCTGAATTTATTTGGTACTTCTTTTGGGTGCTTAACCAGAGTATGTATTTTTTAGTGAGTAAAGAAATTGGCCCAATCATGTTCGCAATGAGTCTATATTTAAAGGTTTTAATAACCTTAACGATTAGGGGATTTTTGTAGTCAGTTACAATCAGAAGTTGGTCTAAATAATTATCTTTCTTACAGTTAAAACAGGTTTGGCCAAGAGGAGAAGTTGCTTTACAGCCAACACACTCAGATTGTTTTTTAATGGGGATACTTCTAATGCATTCTCCGCAAACATAACTGGGCTGTTTTTGGGAAGACAATTTACCGCAGCCCAGGCATTTTACTGGGAATATGGTATCTAGTGTTAAATTGAGTACAGTCTGGGGATAATTCATAACTGGATTAAATATGGTGTGGTATAATAAATATGAGTCAGAATATAACTTTTTGGATTTATAAACAAATCTGATTTATTTGTCTATGGTTTTTGACTTTTTAAAATCTTTTAAACTCAAATCAATCACCGGAAAAGGCACACTCGGCCTAGATATTGGGACATCTTCAATTAAGATGGTAGAACTTGAAAAAAGGGGTAGTCGATTTGAGTTGATAAATTATGGCTCCTTTGAATTAAAAGAATCAACCTCTTTAAGCCAGCAAAATTCAAATCAAAGTATTTTAAAACTTCCTGACCAGGAAATAACCGTTGGCATACAAGAGCTGGTTACAAAAGCTAATTTTAAATCAACAAGAGTTGTGGCGTCAATTCCGTCTTTTTCAACCTTCGCCACAGTTATTGAGATGCCATATGTTTCAAATGAAGATTTAGCAAGGGCCTTACCTTATGAAGCCAGGAAATATATACCAATTCCTCTAGACGAGGTGGTCATAGATTGGTCCATCGTGGGTGTGGTTAATAATCAAACACCTGTTACGGGTAAACCTTCAAATGTGGAGATTTTTTTAGCTGCTGTCCCCAAAGACGAAACAGGGCGTTATCACAATATTATCAAAGGAGTTGGACTGAAATTGGATGCGATTGAGCTTGAAAATTCAGCACTCATCAGGGCATTGCTTGGCAACGATCTTAGTCCAACAGTAATTATTAATATAGGTGGGCGAAGCACTTCTATTATAATTGTGAATAGGGGATATGAAAGGGTCAGTCATAATTATGAAGTTGGCGGATTTGAAATAACCAAGTCTATTTCCCAATCTCTTAATGTTAGTATTGAAAAAGCCGAAGAATTGAAGAAAAAATTTGGCCTTAAGAAAAGCGACGATAATATTGTCAGTGAATCAATGACGTCTCTTATTAATATGATGGTTTTTGAAACGCAGAAAACAATTTCTAATTACGAAGAATCAAAAAATGAAAAAATAGCCAATGTTATTTTAGTTGGAGGTTTGGCTAACATGCCCGGGATGGCGGATTACTTCAAAGATAAACTTGGACGGCAGGTTTTTTTAGGTAACCCACTTTCACGGCTTATTCATCCGCCTGAACTTCGCCCAATAAGTGCCGAAATTAACAGTGTTTTTGGTGTTGCTATCGGGCTAGCGTTAAGAGAAAATAAATAGAACACATTATGGATAGTAAAGATCAATTCCAACTAATACCGGGAACTAAAAAAAAGCTTGGCATTAAAGTGCCAGGCGAGAACAGGTTTTTATATATAAGCAGTGCTGTTCTTGGAGCCGTTTTAGTTACAAGTTTTGCTTTCAATCGTTATGAGGCAAGTCTTTCTAACCAACTAAATTCCGTTAATAATCAAATAAGCGAGTTAGAACAACAGAGGGATCTTAAAAGTGAACAGGAACTCAAAGTTCTTCAGTATCAGATTGAAAATACGTCTGCTCTCATTGGTGATCATATTTATTGGACCCAAGGTTTTTCAACGATAGCTAACCTGATGCAGAGCGGTGTTCAAATAAATTCTTTTAACTACGATGGCTTAGGAAAGGTGTCAATGGATCTTTTAGCTTCAAACTATACAGTTTTAGCCAAACAGATTGCAGCTTTTGTTTACGAAGACAAAGTTAAAGATGTTTCCGTCAGCACAATAACGCCATTTCCCAACGGGAGTCTTAAATTTGACCTTGTCTTGCTTATTAATGAACGGTTGATTAAAAAAATACCGGAAAAATAAATGGTTCAAAGCATCAAAAACATAATCGCCACCATTATTATATCTATAAGTGTTTATTTGATTTGGACAATTACTTTACCTGAATATGATTATACATCAGCTATTAAAGTTGAAACCCAAAGAAGACTGGATGTTTTAACAAAAAGACAAAACATATTCCAAATGGTCACCAACTTACAAGACACGTATCAACAAAGATACGCTGAATTTAGAAGGTTGGCTTTAGTTGTTCCGGCTCATAAGAGTTTACCTGAATTTGTTTCCACCATTGAAGCTATGGCTTCTGAATCAGGGATTATTATCACCGAGTTAAAAATAGAAGGTGGGACCAGTGAAGAAGTGTTTAATATTGTTAACTTTGAGGTCAATATGAATGCTTCCTACGATGCCGTATTTAATTTCTTAAGTCTGCTGGAACAAAACATAAGATTAATTGATGTTAACTTCCTTTCTATTGGCACCACTCCTGGCGAGACTGCCTCAAGCTTTTTAACCACACAAATAAGAGCCCGCACTTACTATTTAAATCCCCAAATTGAACCAGAAGAAAATAATCAAACTAATACCGTCGGAGGATTTTAAAAGTTATGGACAAATTCATTATACAACTGGGTGAAAGCAAGGTCTTGCTAACTTTTATAGTTGTCATTGGCGCTATTGTCGGTTATTTAAGTTACTCCGGTTTAGATGCTCCGTTAATTCCAGAAAACTTAGATTTGGTGCCAAGAGCCGATTCTCTAGAATCTTTTGCTAATCTAAGTATAGATTTCTCTATTTTAGAAAACGAAACTTTTAAATCTCTTGATATATTTGGTGAAAATCCAGTCAGTCCAGGAATTACTGGAGAAAGAATTAATCCTTTTGCGCCAATCTAAAATGATAAAAATACCCACAACTCTAATTGAGGAATTAATTCAACGCGGTTTACTGAACAAAAAAGACTCTAAGCTTTACGAAAATTTGGCCAAAAAGGAAGATAAAGAATTTGGCCAAATTTTAATTGAGAAAGATATTATATCGGCCAACGATCTTCTGGAAATAAAATCTAAACTATACACTTTGCCTATTGTTAGGTTAGAAGAGGTTCAGTTAAACACCGAAGCTTTAAAAGAAATTTCTGAGGCAGTAGTTAACTTTTATAAAATATCCCCATTCGGTAAGGAGGGCGATACCCTTAAGGTGGGCATTATAAATCCAGAAGATGTTGATGCTCTTGAAGCCCTTAAATTTATAGCATCAGACAAAGGGTTAAAAGTTGAAAAATATATTATTGATTATCGTGATTTTGAATCTTTACTAAGAAACTACCGTTCTTTAGGGGCGGAAGTTGGTAAGGCCTTGGAATCGTTATCCGAGGAAATAGAAAAAGAAACTGTATCACAAAAAAGAATAGAAGAAATAACGGCAGAAGGGGCAGTTACAAGGATAGTTGCTTCAATTGTAAAATATGCTGTTGAATCAAGGGCCTCTGATATTCATATAGAACCATTTGAGGAAAAGGTAAATGTTCGTTTCCGGGTTGATGGAATACTCGGCGTATCCCTTACTTTACCAAAAAATGTTCAATCGGCTGTCATCGCTAGAATTAAAGTCCTTTCAAATCTTAAAATTGATGAAACTCGTCTTGCCCAGGATGGTCGTTTTTCCACTTCTTTAAACAAAAGAAGAATAGATTTTCGCGTTTCTACCTTTCCAACTAAGAACGGAGAGAAGGTGGTTATGCGTATCCTAGATCCTTTGACTAATAAAATTGATCTTTTTGAACTTGGACTTGAGGGCCGTTCTCTAGAAGTTCTTGAACGGGCGATGGCTAAACCATTTGGCAGCATCTTGATTACGGGCCCAACTGGTTCAGGTAAATCAACTACTTTAGCCGGTATGCTTAAACGTTTAAATAACGAAGAAGTTAATATTGTTACCCTTGAAGATCCGATAGAATATTTTGTAGAGGGAGTAAATCAGTCTCAGGTTCACGAGGAAATAGGTTATACTTTTGCTTCCGGATTGCGTCATATTTTGAGGCAAGACCCAGACATAATTATGGTCGGAGAAATAAGGGATGCTGATACTGCTGCTTTAGCGATTCAAGCTGCTTTGACTGGGCACATAGTTCTTTCAACTCTTCATACCAACGATGCTTTGGGCGTAGTTCCACGTTTGATAGATATGGGCGTTGAGAAATATTTAATCCCGCCCACGCTTAGTGTTGCCGCCGCTCAGCGTCTTTTAAGGCGACTATGTCCTGACTGCAAGATTAAAATAAAAACTAACGTGGCCGAAGAGGGGATAATTAATAAAGCCATATCTTTAATGCCGACCCAGTATCAAAAAGATTTGTTATCTAAAAATGGATACGATATTCATAAACCGAATATTGAAAATCCATGTAAAAAGTGTGCTGGCAAAGCTTTTAAGGGGAGAATAGGTATTTTTGAAATGCTTGAAATGACCGATGAGTTTGAGAAAATAATATTAGGCAATCTATCTGAAGCGGCGATGAGGGAAGAAGCAAAGAGCCAAGGGATGATAACCATGTTTCAAGACGGGATATTAAAAGTTTTAAAAGGTTCTGTGTCACTGGAAGAGCTACTTGAAGTGGCTCAAGCCGGTGATAGTGCCTAATTTTATGTCTGACTATAAACAACAACTGGAAGAACTCTTAACAGCAGCTGGTCAGAACAATGCTTCTGATATTCACTTGTCTCCCGGCAACTATCCGATATTAAGAATTGATGGTCGCTTAGTTCCTCTTTCAGATAAGAAAATATTGGATGCCGATACTTTAGAAGGTTTAGCTTCTGCTCTAATGGGTGAGGAGAAAAAAACTCGTTTTGTTTCAGAAAAAGAACTAGATTTTTCTTATGAATCTTCTCAGGGGAACAGGTTCAGGGTGAACATATATTTTACTCAAGGTAGAATTGCGGCAACTCTTCGGCTGGTGCCAAGCCAAGTTAAAGGCATTGATGATTTAAATTTACCGTCAATAATAAAAGTTTTTGCTAAATTATCTCAAGGATTTGTTTTGGTAGTTGGTCCAAATGGTCATGGTAAATCAACAACTTTGGCAGCATTGGTAGATATGATAAATAAGGAAAGGTCTGAGAAGATAATAACTATTGAGGATCCGATAGAATATATCTTTACGCCAGAAAAAAGTATTATTGACCAGAGGGAAGTTTATCAGGACACCTTTTCTTTTCACAAAGCCTTAAGGTCTGCTTTTAGAGAAAATGTGAATGTTTTGATGGTTGGAGAAATGAGAGATTATGAAACAATGAGTGCGGCCATTACTGCCGCTGAAACAGGACATTTGGTATTTGGAACCTTGCACACTAATAGTGCTTCCCAAACTATTGAGAGAATAATTGACACTTTCCCACCTAACCAGCAGTCCCAAATACGTAATCAGCTAGCCAATACTATCTCAGGCATTATTTCCCAGAGACTTATACCACGGATTAAAGGAGGATTGATTCCAGCGGTTGAGGTAATGATTGCTACTCCAGCTGTGCGCACACTGGTTAGAGATAACAGACCAAGACAAATTGATTTGGTTATAGAAACAAGTCAAGAAGCGGGGATGGTTTCTTTAAATCGCTCTTTAGCCGACCTGGTTAGACGAAAAGAGATAGCCCTTGAACGAGCTCAGTTTTACTCTCAAAACCCATCAGAATTAAAAGAGCTACTTCGTTAAATTAAAAAACAATGTCCGAGTTTAATTACCAAGCTAAAACCAGAGAAGGTTATGTTGTTCAAGGAGTAATTAATGCTCCTAATGAGAATACGGCCGTAGAAATACTTCATAACAAGGGTTATGTTATTTTGTCGCTTGGACAAGTTAGAGCAGCTTTTGAATCTGACATAGGAGAGTATTTTTCAAGACCCAACAACCGAGATTTGGCTACATTTACTCGTCAGTTGGCAACTTTGATTGATGCAGATATGCCTTTAAGCGAAGGTTTGAGGACTTTGGCAAGGCAGGTAGATAAAAAGTCTTTCCGTAAAATAATAACCGAAATTGCCGAAGCGGTGGAAGGTGGTTCTCTTTTGTCAGTAGTTTTAGATGCTTATCCTAAATTATTTTCTAATTTTTATGTTAAACTGATTCAGTCTGGAGAAGTGTCAGGCAAACTTCATGAATCCCTTAGTTACCTAGCTGATTATATAGAAAGATCTCAAGCTATTAACTCAAAACTTAGGGGCGCTCTGGCTTATCCGGCTTTTATTGTATTTTCTTTGGTTGTAGTCACAATTATAATGACTGTTTGGGTTTTACCGGAACTACTCAATATTTTTAAGGAGTCAGGAATTACGGATTTACCCATCACTACCAGGATACTTATTTGGATAACAGATTTTGTTAATGAAAACTTTTTGTTTATGAGTTTGACGGTTATTTGCCTAACTTTTCTAATTGCTTATTTTATCAAAACACCACAAGGTGGTGTTTTGCTTGATAATATTAAGATTAAAATACCTGGTTTGGGCAGTATAATTAGAAATCTTTATTTAGCCAGAATTGCTGAAAGCTTATCAACACTTATGAAAGCAGGTATACCAATACTTGATTCTTTACGCATTACCTCGGAATTAGTCGGTAATATTGTTTATAAAAATATTATGAATGACGCTGAAGAATCGGTAAAAGGTGGCGGTACTATCTCGGCAGCATTAACTAGATATTCAGAAGTACCGCCACTTTTTTCATCAATGGTAGCAATAGGGGAGAGAACTGGAAAGATGGACTTTATTCTTGAACACATCTCTAAGTTTTATAAAGCAGAATCAGAGAATGCGGTTGAAGGTATCTCCCAGGTTTTAGAGCCGGCTTTAATTCTAGTTCTTGGCGTGGCGGTGGCCGGATTAGTTTCTAGTATATTGTTGCCAATTTACAATGTGGTTAGTGGTGGTTAGACGGTGTGGATATCTGGTTTTGTTTAATAATGATTTAAGTCTTATAATTTAATTAGTTAGTCTTTAAATTTTAATAGTGCTTTAGTTTACAGTTTTTAGTTTTTAGCTCAATGCTACAAGCTACAAGCTACAAGCTACAAGCTAACTGCAAGTGTTTAATTTAAAAAAGTTTAGAAACCTCGCTTCTTCAAAAGGTTTCACATTGGTCGAATTGTTGGTTGTTATCGCTATAATCGGTGTTTTGGCTACTTTGATTTTGCTTCAATTGGGTGTTGCCAGACAAAAAGCCAGAGATGCTAGAAGGGTGGCTGATATTAACCAGGTCAGATCTTCTTTGGAGCTTTATTTTGACGATGAGGGTAATTACCCCACAGACACAAGTCTTAATAACGATATTGGACCAGGAGCAGCTGTCAACAACAGATATTTAACCGTGTTTCCTTTTGATCCTCTTGATCAGGATTGTAGCGATCTTGTTTATGACGGTAATGCTGGTGCTGATTTTTGTTATGGTTATGCTTGGGATCCTGCCACTAGTGCTACAAGATTTCATCTTTGGGCAGAACTTGAAAGATCTGCTCCATCAGCTTTAAATTCTGATGTAGATTTTGATTCTACTGGTTTTGCTGGAACTGGTGCCGAAGTTGATGCCAATGATGTAGCTGATGAAACATGTGCAAGCAGTACGGCTTTAGATTGTATCTATGATGTTGGTCAGACATTTTAGTTGATATGATAATAAAACACCGCCCCTGGGGCGGTGTTTTATTATGTTACAATATAATCATGGATTATTTGATGGTGTTTTTTGTGGTCGGTATAGGCTTGATATTCGGTAGTTTTTTAAGTGTGCTCATAACAAGACTAGACAGAAAAAAAGGCATTATTTCTGGACGTTCTGAATGTCCTCATTGTTTTCATAAATTATCATGGCATGATCTCGTTCCATTGATTAGCTTTATCTTTCTGGGTGGAAAATGTCGCTATTGTAGAGCCAGGATATCTTTACTCTATCCGTTGCTAGAGATTACTGTGGCAGTAGTTTTGATAGTCTTTTTCATTATTAACGGCTGGACTCTGAATGCTCATGATTATTACAACATCGTACTACTTGTTTTGTTGGTTTCTCTTGTCTTTTTTGATTATTTATATTTACTCCTTCCAGATAAAATTATCATCATTATTGGCGCGGTCGCCTTGATTTATAACTTTTTGTATCAGCCAAACAGGTTAACCCACCTGTTTATATTTGGGTTTTTATTTGCCCTTGGATTTGCTATACTGTATTTAGCATCAAAAGGCAGGGCGATTGGTTTTGGCGATGTGAAGCTTGCTTTTATAATAGGCCTTATTCTGGGTTATCCGCTCGGTCTTCTGGCAATTATATTTGCTATTTGGGGTGGCGCGTTATGGGGATTAATCTTGATGTTATTTGGGAAAGCAACAAGAAAAACAGCTCTCCCGTTTGGTTCTTTTTTGTCTGCAACAACAATAATTTTTATAATTTTTAGTGATGCTATTCAGAAAAAAATTAACACAACTTGGTTCTTATAAGAAATATTTTCGTAATGTCTGGTCTTATATACTAGTAGCGGTTGTTTTGGTTTGGCTAGGCCTTGTTTTTATTAAAGGAATTCCTGGTTTTAAAAACGGAGAAGCAACTTTAATCATAGCTCTTGGTAGTGGCGAACAAAGAATTTTTCAGGGAGAAGTTGTTGATGATATGACCATTCTTGATGCTCTAAGAGCATCTTCTCAAGCTGGTCAAATTGATTTAGAGTTTATAATAGAGTCCGATAAAACCAGAATAGAAGAGTTAAACGGATATTTAGCTGACCAAGATGCGAAGCTATCTTTTTATCTTAACGGATCAAAAGTTGAAGAAGCCGATATTCACACCACAACGATTGATGGTGGCGATACCGTAGAGATAAGACCAGAATAAAATGAATAAAGGATTTAGTCTCTTTGAGGTTTTGGTGGTTTCTAGTATAACTATCTTTATTTCTATAACTTTAATTCGGAGCTTATCGTCACTATCAAGGGTAAACCTAGAAAGAGTAGCTAATATTGTGGCTGCAGATATAAGACTGGCTCAACAGTTAACATTATCTTCTCACCAATTTCGGGGCTCTCAAGATCCAGCCGCAAGAATTCGGTGCGGTTATGGTATTAGCCAAAATGCGCAAAATATTTCCTCTTATGTTTTATACGCTGGAACGCCAACTATTAATCCAGCTGGTTTGCCACAACCTTGTCCGGCAGATAGGAATTTCCAACCCATAGCTCCTCAAAATACACCGATCTATAAAATTACTAATCTTGACAGAAGAGTTGATTTTGTTGCCACACCTGGATTTAATGATGTTTTTTTTGAACCACCTGGACCGACTACCTACATTAACAACAGTAGCAGCGCTTCTACGGAAAAAATTACTATCAAAAGAATCGGAACAACTGGGTCTCAATGCGATAGCGGGTCATCAAATTGCATCTACATCTGTGTTTATTTGTCTGGCAGGACAGAAATTACAAAAAATACAACCTGCCCGGCTATTTAAATAGAACATTTTTAAATGTTTAAACACTTAGATATTAAAAAATTTGCGAAAGGATTTACGCTGGTTGAGACTTTGGTTGCTCTGGTCATTTTAAGTTTTGGTCTGATTCCAACTCTTTCCGTCATCACATCTTCAATAAATATTTCTAAAATTATTAGAAACAATTTAATATCTGCCAACTTGGCTCAAGAGGGAATAGAGGTAGTAAGGAGTTTGCGGGACGCTAATTGGTTTAATGGGTCAAATTTTAATAATGAACTTATCGGAATCTGGAGAGTGGAGTGGGATACTAACTGGTCAACCAATCCGCCGCAAGCGACAACAGCTGAAACCAATCTTTTTCTTAGACTAGATTTGGCTACGGGTTTATACAATTATACAAGCGGCCAGACCACCTTTTTTAAAAGGTTAATTACGGTGTCAATGACAGCTAATGCTTGCAACTGTGAAATGGTGGTTATTAGTGAGGTCACTTGGACAGATTTCCGGAGAACTAGAACTATTGTAGCGGAATCTCATTTATTTAACTGGCGCTAGATAAATATTTCCATGTTTAAATATTTAAATATTAAAAAATTTGCGAAAGGATTTACTCTCATAGAGTTACTTGTTTCTATTATGGTTTTTTCTTTGATAGTGGTTACGATTGGTACGATTTACATGTCGGCTATTTCTTGGGAGCGAAGAGTTGTAGCTACAGAAAAAATTCAAGAAAATGCCACTTTAGTTATTGAAACAATGGCCAGAGAAATAAGGGTCAGCTCAATACCTGGGCCAGATGCTTCTGGATGTACGGCCACGACTTTAACAATCAGTCACCCAATATATGGCACAGTAACTTACTCTTTAAATAGTGAGGGTAGTGTTTTGAGGCAAACATCGTCAACGGTCAACGTCAGTTCTTTTAATGTTAAGTTTTCTCGTATGAAGTTTTGCATAGTTGGTTCTGGTCTTTATGACAATCTTCCGTCTAAAGTAACCATTTTGTTATCTTTAGAAAACAGGGTCGGCACCCAAGTTGTGCCAATAGATATTCAAACCACGATTACATCAAGAGACATACAGAGCGAACTAGAAGATTAATGTAAGAAAAAATGCTTAACTCTGAACAAAAATTAACTGAAATAATAAAAAATCAAAAAGGTTCAATTTTGGTGTTTTCAATTTTAATTCTTAGCATATTAACCTCTATATCTCTTGCTATTTCAGCTATACTTTTGCCTAAGTTGAGGATTGCAAACGATGCTCCTAATTCGGCTGTTGCAATTTCGGCCGCCGATAGCGGCTTGGAATGGTGTCTTTATTTAAGTCGCGGCAAACCGACACCGGAACCATTGCCTCCTCCTTCTTTTGAAGATGGTGGCTCTGTGGTGGTTTATTATCCGTTGGACAGCACCAATATTGCCACCTGTGTTTCTTCCGAATCACCTATGAGTCACCGTGCAGTTGGATCCTACTCTGGTGTAACTAGATCTCTTGAGATAGAAGAAACAGGGCCACCTCTCCCACCGCCATTTACTTCTGCTACCGGTGGAACGATTACTTATGCCGATTCTAGCGGACTAAACCCGCGTTCGTCACCTCCTTATTCTGGTGGTTATACTATTCATACTTTTACAAGTGACGGAACATTTACGCCTAATGGTTCTGGAAATGTTGAAGTACTTGTTGTCGCCGGCGGCGGCGGTGGAGGGAATAGCGATGGAACGAATAGCACTATCGGAGGAGGTGGTGGCGCTGGCGGTATGGTAGAGAAAGCTAGTCATACGGTAACTGCTCAAGATTATTCTGTGACCGTTGGCGCTGGTGGGCCTAGTTTTACTAATGGAGGCGATTCTGTATTTGATGGTATAACAGCTATTGGTGGTGGTCACGGGGCGACTTACGGTAGCTTTAGCGGAGGTTCGGGTGGTGGTCTCGAAGGCTGTGGCGGGGCTACCGTAGGTGGGGCCACTACGCAGGGCAACTCCGGCGGTGGAATTGGTTATGGATTCAAGGGTGGCGACAGCGCGAACACTGGGTTGCCCTGCGCAACTAGTGGCGGTGGTGGAGCGGGTGGAGCGGGAGTAAATGTAAGCGGAAGCATTGCTGGCATGGGTGGAGCAGGCAGGGCAAATTCTATTTCGGGGGTATCCGTAACCTACGCCGGAGGCGGTGGTAGCGGATATTCTAATTGGGGTGTGGCCGCCGGCGCCGGGGGTAGTGGTGGCGGTGGAAATGGTGGAACTAGTGGAAGTCCGGCCGGCGTTGCGGGCACTGCAAATAGAGGGGCAGGCGGTGGTGGAGCAGGAAATATGGACCCGCCTTCTCCCGGCGGCGCCGGTGGCTCCGGCATTGTCATCATTCGGTATCTCACACCGTAAACTGGATTTAAAGTAAGTTTTAAGCTAAAATTAAAATTAACCCGTATAAACGGGTTAATTTTATGAAATTAGAGTTATGAACAAAACCGAAGCTAAAAAAAGGATAGAAAAGCTTAGAGAAGTAATAAATTACCACCGCTATCTTTATCACGTTCTGGATAAACAAGAGATATCTGATGCCACCTTAGATTCTTTAAAAAAAGAGCTTTTTGACTTGGAGCAGGAATTTCCCCAATTTATTACTCCTGATTCTCCAACCCAGCGTGTCGGTGGCGAACCGCTCAAAGAATTTAAAAAATTCAAGCATTCCGAACCGATGCTTTCTTTTAACGATGCTTTTGATGAAAAGGATATGCAAGAGTGGGAAGAAAGATTTGAACGATTAAGCAAAGGAGCTAAGAAGGGTGGCTACTATTCTGAATTAAAAATTGACGGTTTAGCCATAGAACTTACTTACAAAAAAGGTATTTTGGAGATTGGTTCAACTAGGGGTGACGGTGTAATCGGAGAAGATGTTACTCAAAATCTAAAAACAGTGGACGCTATTCCGCTTAAATTAGAGATTAGAGATTTGAGATTAGAGATTCCGTCGACTTTGACGGTTAGGGGCGAGGTTTTTATAACCAAAAAAGAGTTTCAACGTATTAACCGTGAACAAGATAAAAAAGGCCATAAGATCTACGCCAATCCAAGGAACTTAGCTGCCGGCTCGGTTCGCCAACTTGATCCAGCTGTCACCAAATCAAGAAAAATGGATTCATACGCCTATTCCCTTAAAACCGATCTTGGCCAAAAAACCCACGAAGGTGAGCATTTAATACTTAAATCATTAGGTTTTAAAACCAACCCACATAATAAACTCTGTAAGAATTTAGAAGAAGTTAACAAGTTTAGAAACTATTGGGAAGAACACCGTGAGAAGCTTGATTATGAAATTGACGGAGTCGTGGTTATACTGAATGATGACAAGACTTTCAATAAGCTTGGTGTTGTTGGCAAAGCTCCACGAGGGGCCATTGCCTATAAATTTGCTCCCAAAGAATCAGAAACTATCATTGAAGACATAATCGTTCAAGTCGGTCGGACCGGCACATTAACTCCGGTGGCAGTTCTTAAGCCGGTTAAAGTCGGAGGGGTTACGGTTTCCCGGGCTACCCTTCATAATCTTGATGAAATAAAAAGACTGGGAGTCAAAATAGGGGATACGGTTATAGTTGGACGGGCCGGCGATGTTATTCCGGATGTTCGTCAAGTTCTCAAAGATTTGCGAACTGGCAAGGAGAAGGAATTCCATATGCCCAAGAAATGCCCTGTTTGCGAAAGTCCGGTGGAACAAATTCAAGGTCAGGTTGCCTTTAAGTGTACCAATAAAAATTGTCCAGCTATTAAGCGCGAAGGGATTTATCATTTTGTTTCTAGAAGAGCTTTTAACATTGATGGTGTCGGACCTAAAATAATTGACCAGTTGATGGAGGTGGGACTTATTCGCGATGCCGCCGACTTGTTTGCTTTGAAAAAAGAGGATTTGTTGAATTTAGAGAGGTTTGCCGAAAAATCTGCCCAAAATACGGTTGAAGCGATTCAATCTAAGAAAAATGTTTCTTTAGATAAATTCATCTATTCATTGGGCATTGAGCATGTTGGCGAGGAAACTGCCTTTTCTTTGGCCCGGCATTTTAAAAAGTTTAATAATTTAAGGAAGTCATCTTCAGAAAATCTTCAAAATATTACCGATGTTGGTCCGATTGTGGCCAAAAGTATTTACGAATGGTTCAAAAAAAATTATAACCAAAAGTTGATTGATAAATTTAATAAAGCCGGTGTTGTTATTGCCGAAGAGAAAGTAACCGAAGAGTCCTCCAAGCTTGCCGGTCAAATTTTTGTTATAACCGGTTCTCTGGAGTCAATGACTAGAGAAGATGCTCAAGACAAGGTAAGAAGGCTTGGCGGGGATGTTTCTTCCTCTGTTTCAAAAGAAACCGATTATGTTGTTGCCGGTTCTGAACCGGGTTCTAAATACGACAAAGCCAACAAATTCAGAGTCAAAATAATAAACGAAAAGGAGTTTTTGTTAATGCTCAAGTAGTTCGGAGGTTGAGTTATCCAGTCCACTCTCAAGTTTGGCATGTTTTCTGTTTATTTCTATGACCTGAAGTATTCCCTTGGCTTTTCCTGATATAACCTCTTGAGTTTTTTGCTCTCTAAAAGCAGATACGCCTAAATAAGCAATTATTTCAGCAAAAATAATAAAGCCGCCAATCACAGCTATTATTTTTTGAGTTTTAGTGAGTTTACTAAAATTTAAATTTAACTGTTTCCACTTTTTCATTATTCTCAATATTCTATCAGATTTTAATCTGAACAAAAAGGCTTTCTAATTGTCCAAAAACATGTTTTAATTATATAAACATGGGGTTAGATTCTAAAACCATTAAACATATTGCTTCTTTAGCCAGATTAAATTTGACTGAAAAAGAAGGAGAAAAAATGAAGACCGAGCTGTCCTCTATTTTGGGCTATATAGAACAGCTTAATAACGTGAATACTGAAGGAGTAGAACCATTATTTCAAACCACCGGGCTAGTTAATTCAATGCGAGAAGATAATCCACCAGCTGGCGGACGGGGCGACTTTGAGATGGATGAACAACTGAACGGCAAATTAATCGGCCAAGCGCCGGATAAGCAAGAAAGATTTATCAAGGTTAAAAGTATTTTGAATAAATGACAAAAAATTACACAATTAAAGACATATCCGAGGGATTAGCTAAAAAAGAATTTTCCGCTGAGGAAATTTTAAGTCATTATTCAAATAAGATTGGTTTAGAAAATAAAAAATTAAATGCCTATCTTTCAACTTTAGATTTTCAAAATTCAAAATTCAAAATTCAAAATTCAAGCCTTGCTGGAGTACCAGCCGCAATTAAAGACAACATGTTAATTGACGGGACTGTCGCTACTGCCGGTTCTAAAATTTTAGAAAATTACACGTCGGCTTATGATGCTACGGTGATAGATAAACTCAAAAAAGCCGGTGTGCAGTTTCTTGGTAAAACAAATATGGACGAATTTGCCATGGGTTCATCGGTGGAAAATTCTGCTTTTGGACCGACCAAAAATCCACATGATTTAGAACGTGTTCCCGGCGGTTCTTCTGGTGGTTCGGCGGCGGCGGTTGCGGCTGATTTGTGCGTTTTTGCTCTGGGCTCTGATACTGGTGGGTCTATTCGTCAGCCGGCAAGTTTTTGCGGTGTTGTTGGTTTGAAACCGACTTATGGCCGAGTTTCTCGTCATGGTCTTATTGCCATGTCTTCTTCACTTGATCAGATTGGACCGATTACTAAAAATGTCTATGACACAGCTTTGGTTCTTAATACTATTTGCGGACAAGATAAATTTGATTCAACTACAGTCAGCAGGGAAGTGCCTGATTTTACAAAAAATCTGGACAAATCTATCAAGGGATTAAGGGTAGGCGTTCCTAAAGAATATTTTACTGCACCCACTGGCAGACAGGACGAAGGACTTAGTTCTGAAGTCAGAATCAGTGTTCAAAATTACATTTCTGAATTAGAAAAACTAGGTTGTGAAATTAGTGAAATTTCTCTGCCTCACTCTGAATATGCTCTCGCCGTCTACTATATAATAATGCCTTCAGAGGTTTCTTCTAATCTGGCTCGTTTTGACGGAATTCGTTATGGCCATTCTTCACAAAAATCCAAAACTCTCCTTGAAGTGTATGAAAATTCCAGGTCCGAAGGTTTTGGAGCGGAACCTAAAAGAAGAATCATGCTCGGCACTTTTGCCTTATCTTCCGGTTATTATGATGCCTACTATTTGAAAGCCCAGAAGGTTCGGTCCTTGATTAAAAAAGATTTTGATAATGCTTTTGGTAAGGTTGATATAATTGTTGGTCCAACAGCGCCAACTACGGCGTTTAAAATAGGGGAGAAGTCGGGTGATCCGTTATCAATGTATCTTTCAGATATATATACTGTGCCGGTTAATTTGGCTGGACTTCCGGCCATATCTATTCCTTGCGGTAAGGGAAGTGAAAGCGGTTTGCTGGTTGGTTTTCAAATCATAGCAAACTCATTTGACGAAGAAACACTTCTTAGGGTAGCTTATCAATTAGAAAACAAACTCAAATCATGAATATTACCGAATTAGTCAGTACAACAAATAATGAACTAGCTCAGCTCATTTTGCAAGTTAAAACTGTATTCATATATTTATCGGTAATTTTTGCAGCGCTGTTTGTTTATTTTTTTGTTCAATTCCAAAAACTAATGGCGCAAAAATTAGAGTTGATGAAGTCTCTTTTGCGCACCCCGGAAGCTGCTTCTGGAGGCGGTGTCATTTCAAGGTGGGAAGAGATAGTTCGTCATTTTGAGTCAAGCAAAGAAGCCGAATGGAAATTTGCCATCATTGAAGCTGATAAACTGGTTGATGATTTATTAAAACAAGCTGGTTATCTCGGCGACACGATGGGGGAGAGGTTAATGAATATTGAGCAGGGTCAATTGTTAAGTCTCCAAGGCTTATGGGAAGCACACAAAATCAGAAACAAGTTGGCTCATGATGTTAATTACTTCCTTCGCTATGCCGAAGCCAGACAGGCGATTAAATTTTTTGAAGAAGCTCTCAAAGAACTTCAGGTGCTGTAATAATATAATTTTAAGTCAAATTTATTGGTTTAGGTTTGATGTTATGGTTCATCATAACTTAAAAAGAGAAGGAGAGTTGGGAACTGATAATAAAAAGCTACCATTGCTGGTAGCGAATTAAAAAGTTACCTGATCTGGCAAGATCCTACTCAAGGCTAAAAACTTGAAAAACTCGTCTTTGTTTCTGAATATACAGCCTTTTTTCAAAAACAAACCTAAAAAATGGGTGTTAGCAACGGTCAAATCGTCGCATTCACACAACAGAAATGCAGGCTTACCTAGCTGATCTACTGCTCTAGAAAGTTCACGAATTGTTCCGCCAGAGTTGGATACGTCTTTCAGCTCTCTTGTATTTTTAACCGCAGTTATAATCGCATCTGCTTTATCAATGGATTCTGAATTTATCGGCCAAATCTTGTAATTAATAAACTATGTCCAATCTTAGCCAAAGATGGCAAGAAATTAAGGATGCCAAACAAAAACAGCGATTCCAGAAATGGGTTCTTCCTAGTGGTATCAAGTACCACAGAATGAACGAATCTTTTGGAACCGCTGAATTTTGTTATACCATCAGACTTTCTAGGGCATTTGATGGTAATGAATCTGGACTTGTTGCGACAGAGACAAGAAGTCAGAACATGTATTGAGGTGGTAGAGAAGGTCTGGAAGTATTATTTAGACAAAGAAAAAGCCGACTGACGAGTCGGCGAAAAGATTACTGAAGACAAGGAAAAGGAACTCCGATGTCATCTGCGGAATTTGAACCTGCTAGATGGTTGGGGTTAAACTCTTTATTGTCCCCACCTTTTACTTCTCTAACCATGAAACTGATTCTTGTTCCCACGCAAATTCGTGGGACAAGAGTAATTCTAGAAATTCTATTGCCTTCTTTGATGTCTAGTGTGTATATATCATTGCCTACTCTGACCATGTATACCAGGGAGGGGTTAGCCAGTCTAACTGATTCATTTCCGAATAAGGCACCTGACGATTCAACTAACGAAGGTAAGGTGCCTGAAACTTTGATAACTTCTCCTTCTATGCGTTTTGTCTTATCCGCACATCCAGAAACAAATATCAATGAGATGAAAAGGGTTGCAGTAAGAACAGAGATATTCTTCAATTTCTTCTCCCTTGCTTGTGAACGAACTTTAACTGTTCCATATGATACCATTTGTTTTGGTATTTAGCAAGCGGTTCTTATTCCCATCTCCTTCAAACAAAATAACCCACATAAAATGTGGGTTATTTTTCATGTTGCGGGGGTGGGATTCGAACCCACGACCTTCAGGTTCTGACTGTTAGCTGCCATTACTGACAGTGTCGGACTATCCCATCATCCCTCCCCAGTTTATATAAACTGGGGAGGGATGCTTCCATTATAGTCTCTGAACCTTAATTGTGCTATAATTTACATATGACTGATGTTGCTTATTTAGCAGGCCTGATTGACGGAGAGGGACATATTTCTATTTTCCGTCGAAAGCCAGCCTTTCCTTACATCAGCGCTCGCTACTCTTTGAGAATGGAGATATGTATGTGTTCTTTGAAAACAATTAATTGGATTCAAGAACACTTTGGAGGAACAATTTATAAAAAAAGGAGAACAAGAACCCTTGACACAGGGAAACTTCGCAAACAATCTTATGTAGTTTCTTGGTCGTCTTGGGAAGCTTGTGTTCTTCTCCAGAAAGTTAAACCATTCCTTATTACCAAATCTCATGAAGCAGACATTGCCATTGACTATCAACTTAAATGTCCGCCTAAGACCTATAAACTATCTCAGTACGAATTAAATCGTCGCGAGAAGGCGTACAGGTTACTAAGAGAAGCTAAGTTGTAAAGAGCACAATCCTTGGCTGCTGATTGCCCTACATCTTTTGCAAGATAATTGGGTTTCCGGCAGTTTCGGAAGTTTTTCCATACCACATTACTATGATAGGTCACAATTTCTTATGAGCCTGACGAGCTGCCGCTGCTCTACCCCGCGATATGTAATCGCTATTTGATTATACTGGATAATTTTATTTTTGGAAAGGTTCGTGATAGTATAGTCAAAGATAAACTTGAAAACAGAAGAATTGCAATGGCTCAAAAGATAGAAGGTGTTTTGACAGGTATTTTTATCGGATCAAGAATAGATTCTCTTATTACTCAAAGGAAAGAGATTGTCAGGGTATTTGATAATGGCTTGGAAGGGGATAGGCACACAGGCTGGTTTAGAGGTGCCGATGTTAGGGCCCAACATTATCCTAAGAGAACAAAAATATGGAATAGCAGGCAAGTTTCAATTGTCTCGGACGAAGAATTGAAAAAAATTGCTCAAATAATGAAAGTTCCAGAAATTAAACCAGAGTGGCTGGGCGCAAATCTGTGTTTGAAAGGAATTCCGAAGTTAACCTTGCTGCCGCCAGGATCAAAAATATTCATCACATCTTGTTATAGTGGGCTTGATGTTGGTTTTCAGGTTACAGCTCTGAACAAGCCATGTGTTGGGCCAGGAAAAGTTATTCAGATAAATTATCCAGACAAAACTGGTCTGGAGATTTTATTTCCCAAGGCAGCTCATGACAAAAGAGGGGTGGTTGCGGTTGTAGAACATTTGGGATGCATTCAAGAAGGAGCTTTGGTTACCGTTTGGATACCGTAACGGTTTATTTATCAATAGCGACCAGGGTCGCTATTTTTGTTGAAAAATTAATAATTGTGGTGTAAAATATAATAAATTGACCAATCGCATCTCTTGCCGGCGTAGTTCAATGGTAGAACGAAGGACTCATAAGCCTTAGACGATGGTCCGATTCCATCCGCCGGCACTATGTTTAAACACGATTTTCACAAATTTGATTCGGGACTACGCCTTATAACAATACCAATGCCGGCAACAAAAACGGCTACAGTTTTTGTTTTGGTCGGAATCGGTTCAAAATATGAGACCAAAGAAATAAACGGCATCTCTCATTTTCTTGAACACATGATGTTTAAAGGCACAACCAAGCGGCCGGGGACTATGGATATAGCCAAAGAGCTTGATGCTATCGGCGCTGAGTATAACGCTTTTACAAGCAAAGAATGGACAGGATATTATGCCAAAGCCAGCGCCCAGAAACTGGATACAACTATGGATGTAATTTTTGACATTTTCCTTAACTCAAAATTATCTGAAGAGGAAATTGCCATAGAGAAAGGAGTTATTGTAGAGGAGATTAATATGTATCGGGACTTACCCCAACGTTATGTGAATGACTTATTTGAGCGGCTTTTATATGGTGATCAGCCGGCCGGGTGGGAAATTGCTGGCGAGAAAGAAATAGTTACAGCTCTCAAGCGTGATCAGTTTGTTGATTATTTCAATTCGCATTATGTAGCTGAAAATACAATTGTAGCTATAGCCGGTGATGTTAAGCCGGAGGAAGTAACAGAAAAAGTCGGTAATTACTTTGAAAATATCCGCCACGGCAAGTCTATCGGTAAACCAGCGGTTAAAGAAGAACAAGATAAGCCGAACATGGATATTCATTATAAGGCGACTGACCAGACTCACTTCATTCTTGGATTTAGGTCTTTTAATATGTTTGATGACAAGAAATACGCCTTGAGCGTATTGGCCAAGATTTTGGGCGGGGGCATGAGTTCCAGATTATTTTATGAAGTAAGAGAGAGAAGGGGGCTGGCTTACTATGTTCGGGCTGGCATTGAGCCGTTTACCGACAGTGGTTATTTTGCTATCAGTGCCGGAGTTAATAATGGTAAGGCGCTGGATGCAATAAAGGTTATTCTTGATGAAGCCAACAAAATCAAGATAAACGGGGTTACGGCGGCAGAACTTCAGCAAGCCAAGGACAATGCCGATGGCTCAATGGCTTTGGGCTTGGAGCATTCAGACAGCGTAGCCATGAACTATGCTGACTCAGTCTTGTTTCATAACAAGGTTTTGACCCCGGAAGAAGAACTAGATAAAATAAAGAGAGTGACATTAGAAGAAGTGCATAATGTGGCTAAGGAAATATTTGAAAGCAAGAAAATGAACTTTGCTCTAATTGGCCCATTTAAAGACAAGGAGCCGTTTGAGAAAATTTTAAAAATTTAGCTTTAATCAATCATGGATTCCCACACACATGTTCACATTTCTACCGGAACTATTCTTAGAGCTCTTCTTTTGGTTTTGTTTTTCTTGTTCTTGTATATATTACAAGATGTAATTATAATATTTCTTTTTGCCATTATCATCGCTTCAGCGGTAACCCCCTTTGCCAACTGGCTTGATTCCAGGGGACTACCCAGATTGTTCGGGGTGTTGGGTTTATACTTGGTTATGTTCGGACTGGTTGTTTTTGTACTTTCTTTGGTGGTGCCTTATGTGGCCGACGAAATTTCTCAGTTATCCGTCACCCTACCTTTGATAGTTGAGAGACTCTCAACTTCTTTAGAGAATGTCCAACAAGGCTCGCCTCAATATTTAGATTTTATAAGTGAGATTCAAAATATTCTTGATACATTTTCTGTTTATCTCCAGCAATCCTCGCAATCAGTATTCAGTATCGTTATTAGTATATTTGGCGGAGTAATGTCATTTGTCGCAATTATTGTTATTTCTTTTTATCTATCGGTAATGAAGCGTGGTATAGAGAATTTTATTGAAGCAGTTACGCCGGCCAAACACGAGGCCTATGTAATGAATCTTTGGAAAAGGTCAGAAGCTAAGGTTGGCCGTTGGATACAGGGTCAGTTGCTTTTAGCCTTGATTGTTGGGCTTGCCGTATATATAGGTCTTTCCCTAATGGGGATTAAATTCGCTCTTCTTATGGGAATTTTGGCGATGGCTTTTGAAATAGTCCCGATTGTCGGCCCGGTTCTGGCGGCTATTCCGGCAGTATTTTTTGCCTTTTTACAGGATCCAGGATTGGGGTTATGGGTGATTTTATTTTATGTGGCAGTTCAGCAGTTAGAGAATCACTTGTTGGTCCCTCTTGTTTTGGGTAAAACTACAGGGTTAAATCCGGTAGTCGTTATTATGGCTTTATTAATTGGTAATCAAATCGCCGGGATTTCGGGTATGATTTTGTCTGTTCCGATTGCTACGGTTATCGTGGAGATGCTTGAGGATTTAGCCAAACAAAAAGAAGAGGCGAAACATAACGGCCATGAAACACTACCAACTTCGCCTGTGTAATATGTTATATATAGTAGCAACGCCAATAGGTAATTTAGAAGACATTTCTATTCGGGCTATCAGCGTTCTAAGAAGCGCTGATTTTATTTTGGCCGAAGATACAAGAGTTACAAGAATTTTATTAGATAAATATAATATTAAAATTCCAGTAATTTCTTATCATCAACATAGCCAATTACAAAAAATAGAGCAGATTATTGGTTTGCTTAAGGAAGGAAAAAACTTGGCCCTTGTTTCTGATGCTGGAACACCGGGGATAAATGATCCTGGTAACTATTTGGTCACGAAGGCTCTTGAAGCAATTCCTGATTTGAAAATCGTGCCTATTCCAGGGCCGAATGCGGCAATTGCAGCTTTGAGTGTTTCTGGTTTTCCAACTGACAAATTCATGTATCTGGGTTTTCCTCCTCATAAAAAAGGCCGGCAGACATTTTTCAAAAAAATCGGCGAGATAGATGAAACCATTGTTTTTTACGAATCAAAGCATAGAATACTCAAAGCTTTGGGAGAATTGAAAGAAATAGCTCAAATCGGAGAAAGACAAATTGTTGTTGCCCGCGAATTAACTAAACAATTTGAAACAATCTACCGAGGCAATATTGATGAAATAATGTTAAAATTAAGTAAGAATAAAAACGATCTTTTGGGGGAGTTCGTGGTGGTGGTTGGGCCTGGAGAAAAAGATAAAAATAATGAAGAAGAATAAATTATGTCAGTAGAAACACCAACAATTGAAGAAGAAAAGACATCAGGTCAAACTGAAAAAGAGGTTGAGCTTAAAGAAGTGGCCGAACTGGAAAAACCGATTAAAAAAATCAAAGATAGGATAGAAAGAGGGGAATACGGTTTAATCATCGGAGACGACGCGTCGGGCAGAATACCAACTTTAATTTTGGGTAACTTTATAAAAAAAGTTTCAGAACAGAAAGGACAAGAAAGACCAAACATTATTTTTATTCCAGGGAAACTTTCTGATTTCGCATATGATTCTATGGGTGAATTTAAAATTCACCTGGAGAAATGGGGATTTCGGGAGGGTAAAAGAATACTAATCGTAACCGATACAATATTGAGCGGAGAATCGCTCGAGATTCTTGTTAAATTAATAAAAAGATTAGGACATGACTGTGACATAGCCACCATAGGCCTTGAAAGACCGATATCCGGGATGGTAGAAAGAAAATTAAATCTCGGAATAACTGAAATAGTATCCGGTAAGTATAAAAATAAAAACGATAAAAAAATTCCGCATACACCCCAGATTTATAAAAGCGACTACAGTGGAGTCAGTAAATCAGCGGGCGATTGGGTCTCTTATCGCCCTGGACGTTTTGATGAAGAAGAACGACGACAAGAAAATCAGCATGTCGTCAATGAAGCCAGAGAAAACGCTAATATTCTGGTGAACAAATTAATTGATTGGTACGAATCCCGTACGAAGTAAGACGCCATGGGCGTCTGCCGACATGCCCGTTGGTCAAGTCGGACTTCGTACGGGACGAATCTCAAAAACAAGATAAAGGATAAAATTTGATTACTATCTAATTTTATGATATCTTTAAGTTAAGATAAGGTTGTTGGTATTAAATAAAATGTTCAAACAAACTTACAATCAACATACAATTAATGTTCTTAAACAGGAGATAAACATGCTTCGTTCTCTTGTCATAGGCACTGTTGGTAAAGACAAAGAAGGAAATTATAATCCTCATTTCGTGAAAAAGATCCTCAATGCTAGTGAAGAAAAACCAACTTACGCCTTTAAAGACAAAACCTCCTTTCTTAAGCAGTTGAACTAAAACAATGATCAAGGTTGTTTATGGCGGAGTTTTTGTTAAGTCAGCGCATAAGTTGCCGAAAAAGTTAAAAATAAAATTAGCAAACTCAATTACTCTTCTTCAGAATAATCCTTTTAGCCAATCTCTGCATACTAAATATCTGAGTGGTAAGTTGACCGGATTGTTGTCTTTCAGAGTTACTCATGACTGGCGAGTTGTTTTTAAGTTTGTAGATTCTGACCTAATCCAGCTTGTGGAAGTAGCCAATAGAAAAGATATCTATAGGTGGCAAAATGTCTAAATTCTATATCACAACTGCAATTTTATATACCAACGGACCACCGCACATTGGTTTTGCTCTGGAGTTACTTTTAGCGGATGTTTTGGCCAGGTACCACCGTTTAAGAGGGGATGAGACTTTCTTTTTAACCGGAACTGACGAGCATGGTTCTACGGTTGCTAAAGCGGCGGCTAAACACAATATTGAATTACAAAAATTTGTTGATGGTTTAGCTGAACAAGCTAAAGACCTTACTCAAAAACTCAATATTTCAAATGATGATTTCATTCGGACTTCGGATAAAGAGCGTCATTGGCCTTCGGCGGTTAAGTTGTGGAACATTCTTGCTGAAAAAGGTGACTTATATAAGAAGAAATACAAAGGGTTGTACTGTATTGGCCATGAATCATTTATCAAAAAAACAGATTTAGTGAACGGCCTGTGTCCGCTACATCAAATCGAACCGGAAGCAATTGAAGAAGAGAACTGGTTTTTTAAACTCTCAAATTACAAGAAAGAAATAAAGAAAAGAGTTGAGTCGGATGAAATAAAAATCGTTCCGACATCAAGAAAAAACGAAATATTAAATGTAATTGAGGACGCAGAAGATATAAGTGTTTCAAGGCCGACTTCGGCTTTGAAATGGGGTATTCCTGTGCCTAATGACCCCGATCAAGTAATCTGGGTTTGGTTGGATGCTTTGCCAAATTACATCTCTGCTTTGGGTTATGTCAAAGATGATGCTAGGTTCAACAAATTTTGGCCGGCCGATGTACATTTGGTAGGCAAAGATATTGTTCGTTTTCACGCCTTAATTTGGCCAGCGATTTTATTATCTACCGGTTTGGAACTACCCAAATCTATTTATGTCCATGGATTTATTAATGTTGATGGGCAAAAAATGTCTAAAACGATTGGTAATGTAGTTAACCCCTTTAAGGTTATTGAAAAACATGGCACGGATATTGTCAGATATTTTCTGTTGCGGGAAATTCCTTCGGGAGAAGATGGAGATTTTTCGGATAAAAAATTAGAGGAAAGATACAATGGCGATTTGGCTAACGGGTTGGGGAATTTAGTCCAGAGAACTGTGACGCTTATTGATAGCAAGCTGAACGGAGAACTGATATATACATATGACCAGGTAGATAGGGAGGTTATTGAAAAAACAGAACAAATTTTTAAAGAATATGTAAAAAATATAGATAATTTTGTTTTACACGAAGCCCTCGCAAAAGTTTGGGAATTGATCAGCTACGGAGATAAATATTTAGACGAAAAAGCGCCATGGAAAGCAATTAAACACGACGAAGCAGAGTTTTTATCAATAATGAACAATACTTTTTATATTTTATACAACATCGCTTGGATGCTTATGCCATTTATGCCCGAAACGGCCAATAAAATATTTGAAACAATGGGAGCCGACACAGAAGCCAAATCTCTGGATAATTATAAGTTTTTGGTAAAAAAATCCGCAGGACTATTTCCGCGACTACCATGATATTTGATTCTCATTGCCATCCCCAATTTCCTCAATACGAGAAAGACCTAGAAGAAGTACTTGGTCGTGCCCGCGAAGCGGGCATTAGGCTGATTTGTGTCGGGACAGACTATGAAACTTCAAAACAAGGAATAGAACTTGCTCAAGCCCAGGATAACATCTGGGCGACGGTCGGCCTTCATCCGAATGATATCCCAGACGAATTTGAAGTTATGATATATCATAACTTGTTGCGGAATTCTAAGGTGGTTGCAATAGGTGAGGTTGGGTTGGATTATTACCGGACTCCAGAACCGGAGAAGCAGAAAAAACAAAAAGATGTTTTTGAACAGTTTATTGATTTGGCAATTAAATATAATAAGCCGCTTGTTTTACACTTTAGAGATTCGCCCAAAGGGAGCAGTGGTCATGTGCATAAAGACGCTCTTGATATTCTAGATTCTAGATTCAAGATTCTAAATTCTGTTCCAGGAGTTTCGCATTCCTTTACGGGTAATTTGGATGAGGCAAGAGAATATTTAAACCGGGGGATGTGTCTGGGTTTTAATGGAATTATTACCTTCGCCAGACAGTACGACGAAGTTGTTAGATATATTCCGCTTGAAAATATTATTCTTGAAACTGACGCGCCATATCTTACTCCCGAACCACATCGCGGCAAACGTAATGAGCCAGTCTATGTAATTGAGGTCGCAAAGAAGATCTCTGAACTAAAAAGTATTTCTTTGGAAAAAGTAATTGAACAAACCACAGATAATTGTAAGAAGTTGTTTGGGTTGCTATAATCTTTTCAAAGTTCTTTGGGAGGAAATAATGAGACTTGTTCTTGGCAGCGATCTTCATGGATATTTACCCAAAGTTCCATCCTGTGACATCTTGATTTTAGCCGGCGACTTGTTGCCGGAAACCGATCAGGAGAGATTCATAGATCAATTTTTAAGGAGATGGTTAAATGACGTCCCGGCCAAAGAAGTAGTTGCTACTTGGGGAAATCACGATGATCAGCCATTTAGAAGGTGGAACTATAAATTGCGGTGGCATTTGCTTATTGACCAATCGGTTACTTTGGCTGGTTTGAAATTCCATGGAACCCCATGGTGTTTGCCGGTTGGAAGGTGGGCCTGGCAGGCGCCGGAATATGTTCTTGAAAAAATATATGCCATGATTCCAGATGACACTAATATTCTCATTAGCCATACTCCTCCACATGGGATTTGTGATAAAACTGCTCCCGAGAAAGGTAGTGAAAATGTTGGCAGTTTTGCTTTGAGGGACCGATTGGCTAGTCTGCCTAATTTGAAACTTGTTGTCTGCGGACATATTCACGAAGCTCGCGGCCAAAGTGGAATTGTGATGAATGTTAGTTCTGTTGATAGGGATAGAAACTTAAGAAAAGATCCTTGGGTAGTGATGGACATATAATCCCGCCATGGCGGGATTTTGATTTTTAAGCTAAATTCAGATAAGATTCCATTATTCTTTTAAAAGTTACCTGCAGGATAAAATATGTTAAAGAGGGTGAGCTTGATATTGGGTCCCGGGGCACTTTGCGGTGCTTATGGGGCTGGAGTAGCAAGTGTTTTGGGTCAACACATTGATTTCTACCGTGTCTATGGAAGTTCAGTTGGCGTTTATGCTGCAACATTCTTAATAACACAGCAGTTTAATATCATGCTTGATATTTGGAGAAACCATGTACATGAACGTTTACTTATAAATTTTACAAATCCACTCAGGAAAAGAAATATTTTAGATCTTGAGTACTTGGTTAGCTTGTTCAAGAGAGACAGTTCTTTCTTAAATTTGGATAAAGTTTCTTCAGAGCGGGGTAGATTAGTACATGTTTTGACTAGTCAATTATCGGGTGAGCCGGAATATTTTTATCCTAGTGGAAGCGATGTATTTGACAGTATGATCGCTTCTTCTGCTGTTCCGTATGCACATCCGGCGGTTAAAATAAATGATCGTTATTTTTATGACGGAGCGCTCTCTGATCCCTATCCTTTTAAAAAGGTCATTGATGACGGTAGTGATATGGTGATTGTTGTTTCTAATTTTTGCTTAGGCTATAACCCTATTTTTATACTAAAGCTTGCTTCGCTTGCTATTAAGAAGTATAGAGAAGATGTGGAGTTTTTTGAAGCTAGTATTAATAATGATTTGCAGACTGTTTTATTGAGGCCATCCAGTCAGATACTTAAGAGTCCAATAGATACAGACAGAATAAGAATAAATCAAACTATAGATATGGGTATAAATGATGCCGAGATGTTTTTAAAAAATTTTGAAGCGCCGTAGGCGCTTTTTGATTTTTAGGCTAAATTGGGATAAGATTTAATAAACTCAATGAAATATAACCCTCAAAAAACAGAACGAAAGTGGCAGAAATATTGGGAGACCAAGAAGATTTATAATGCCAAAGATAACGTTGTTGGAAAAAATAATTTTATGATGTTGGCGGAGTTCCCATATACTTCTGGTAATTTGCATATAGGACATTGGTTTACCTATTCTATCTCCGATATTTTTACTAGATATTTAAGAATGAGTGGTTACAATGTCATGAATCCTATTGGTTTTGACGCTTTTGGCTTGCCTGCTGAAAATGCGGCGATTAAACACAATACCACGCCAGAAATTTGGACAAAGAAAAATATCAGCCACATGACTAAACAGCTCAAAAGTATCGGTGCGGCTTTTGACTGGTCCAGAGTGGTGGATACAAGCAAACCCGATTATTACCAATGGACCCAATGGATTTTTTTGAAGTTATACGAAAAAGGTTTAGTTTATCGAGCGGCTACAAAAGTAAATTGGTGTCCGAAAGACAAAACCGTCCTTGCTAATGAACAAGTAGTTAATGGTTGTTGTGACAGATGCGATACGCCCGTAATTCAAAAAGATTTGACCCAATGGATGTTCAAAATAACGGAATATGCCGATGCTTTAATTGATGATTTGGATAAATTAGACTGGCCGGAATCAGCAAAAATAGCTCAAAAAAGCTGGATTGGACGCTCGGAGGGATCCAAAATTAAATTTAAACTCAACAATATTCCTGGCCAACAAAACGGGAAACATTTTGTTGAAGTATTTACTACAAGACCGGATACTTTGTTCGGTGCAACTTTTATTGTTATTTCACCAGAACTTGCTCAGAGATGGATTGATGTCGGCTGGCAGGCCAGCGATCAAGTAAAGGAATATATCGCTGATAGTTTGAGAAAAAAAGAACTTGATCGTTTGATCGAGGTTGGAGATAAAACTGGAGTTGATGCGGGCATTAAAGCAATAAATCCAGCCAATAAAGAAGAGATTCCTGTTTGGATTGCTGATTATGTTTTAGGCGGATATGGAACAGGAGCAATTATGGCTGTGCCGGCTCATGATAATAGAGATCTGGCTTTTCAACAAAAATACAACCTTGGAATAAAAATTGTTATTTCTTCATCTAAATTCGAGGGACGGGCGATCGATGATAAGGTTACTTTTTCTCGAACTTGGCGTATATTGTCAGAAGAAGAGATGTTGAATTGGATTAATAAAAATGGTGCCTTTGAAGGTGAGGGTATTCTTATTAATTCTTCTGATAAATTTAATAAGATGCATTCTCAAGAAGCCAAATGGGAAATTACAAAATTTGTCGGAGGAGAAAGAAAAACCCAATACAAGCTACATGACTGGATACTATCGCGTCAAAGATATTGGGGTGCGCCGATACCAATGATTAAGTGTCCGAAGTGTGACTATATTCCAGTTCCAGAAAAAGATTTGCCGGTTAAGCTCCCGCCGCTCAAAAATTTTAAACCAGCCAGTGATGGTCGCTCACCCCTGGCCAAGGCATCCAAAACATGGCTTAAAGTTAAATGTCCAAAATGCGGCGATATGGCCGAAAGAGAAACTGATACCATGGATACTTTCGTTGATTCATCATGGTATTTCATGCGTTACACCGATCCAAATAACAAAAAAGAATTTGCTTCAAAGGAAAAAATGAACGAATGGCTTCCAGTGCCGATGTATATTGGGGGCAGAGAACACAACACGATGCACCTTCTTTATGCTCGATTTATAACCAAAGCACTTCAGGGGCTTAGTTTAGTTGATTTCAATGAGCCATTTACGTCTCGGCGTAATCACGGTGTAATTATGGGTCCTGACGGAAAAAGAATGTCAAAATCCAGAGGCAATGTAGTGGATCCGGATGTTGAGGTGAAAAAATATGGGACTGATGCCGTAAGAATCAATTTTGCTTTCATGGGCCCCTTTGATCAGGACTACACTTGGAATAATAGCAGTATTAATGGAATTGTGAGATTTCTGAATCGTGTCTGGGAATTTGTAAACCGATATGATGACGATATTAAACCAAATCCTCAAGCAATAAAAATATTAAATAAATTTACAAAAGAAATCGGAGGAGATGTTAAAGAACTCAAATTTAATACCGGAGTTAGCGGGCTGATGAAGCTTCTGAATGAATTAGAATCACATAAAATTTCAAAAAGTGAGTATGAGACATTACTCAAGTTATTAGCTCCTTTTGCGCCTCATATAGCCGAGGAGCTTTGGCAAAATGTTTTGAAGAATAGGAAATCGGTTCACTTGGAAAAATGGCCGGAATACGATGAGAAATTAATAGCTGAGGAAAAAATAAAACTAGTGGTTCAAGTTAATGGAAAAATTAGAGATACGATTGAAGTTAAAAAAGGGTTGTCAGAAAATGAGGTGAAGAAAATAGTTCTGGCGAGTGAGAATGTCAAAAAGCATGTTTCTGTAACTCCTAAAAAAGTAGTTTATGTTCAAGACAGAATAATTAATTTTGTTATATGATCTCTCTGGCTAAAGAGCTCAGGAAGTTAGGAATAGTTAAAAAGGGTAAATTCATATTAACTAGCGGCAAGACCTCCGATTTTTATATTGATATGAAAAAGGTTCTTGGTCATCCTAAAGTCTCAGAACTTATTTATAATGAGCTTAGTAAAATAATAGACCCCGTAAAGCGGCGTGGCCGCCACGGGGCAAGCAAAAAAGCGACTTGCATTGCCAGTATTGGTTATGGCGGTTTGCCTTTGGCGGCCCGAGTTTCTCTCAAGTTGGGACTACCGTTAACCGTAGTAAGAGAAAAACCAAGAAAGCATGGCCTAAAAAATTTGATTGACGGTTATGTCCCGACAGAAAAAGATAAGATTGCAATTGTTGACGATGTTTTTACAATGGGAACAAGTATGGCCAAAATTATTAAAGCTCTAAACAAAACAGGAGCTAAAATTATTGCCGGATATGTGGTTGTAAACAGGGGAGAGGTTTCAAAATTTATAATTCCGATCAAAAGTCTGTTAACTGCCGAAAAATTGACCCTGTAAAATAATCTCAAAGATTATCACGAGGTCAATCCCGTGGCCGCTTCTTAGCGGCTTTACGGGATTGACAAAATAGACGTTTTCTGATAAGATATACACCATAAGAGCCTAGCTGAAAAGACAGCGAGGCTTGGCCTGAATTTATTGAAGGGCCGGTCGAAAGTGGTATTAAGAATTAGGCTGATATCTAATCATTTATTATAGCGTTTGCTGTGTAAATGCTTAAATAGGCAGTTATTAATGAAGTGACAAAGTCACAAGATCGAGATAAAGATTTCGTAGAGATGATCATTAAGGAAATTGTCAACAAGCCCGATGACGTCAAGGTTGTCAGGACCGTTGATGAGCTTGGTGTTCTACTCTCCGTCAAAGTTGACCCCGAAGATATGGGTCTTCTTATTGGACGCATGGGTTCTACAGCTAAGGCAATCAGGACTTTGGCAAGGATCGTAGGAATGCGAAACAATGCCAGAGTTAACCTAAAGATTGAGGAGCCAGAAGGCGGACGAGTTCCGCCCAAAAGCGCCACCCGCAACGTTGAAGACGTTATGGGAGATTTGGACATGTAAAAATTTGCTCTGCAAATTTTTACAGCAACCAAAAACGGGCTTTTGCCCGTTTTTGGTTGCATTGTTAATTTGTCTTATTTTGTGTGCGTACGCACACGTTTTAAGATAATTAGGTTCGGAACTTTTGGTTTCCTTTGCGCCGCTTTTGTATCAAAAAATTACAGTTTCTTTCAAATTCAAGCGCGATGTTATGGTGTATCATAACAATTCGCGGTTATTTTTATCGGTTTTTGATTTGCAATAAAAAATTGCCCGAAGGCAATTATGATTTATGTACCAATCTTTTTTATATTCATAACTAAACTTTTTAAGAATATAAGTATAAAAATTCCATAGGGAATAAACATTAATTTGCCGATGAAGTTCATCGTATAACTATTCGAATCCGCATAAAATGCTATCAAGAACAGCGGTACAAATAATATTGCTAATAAAATCAGGACAACGACGTCTCGAATTGCTTTCGAGAGGGGGCTCATTTTAATTATTCCCTCTGGAGTTATGTTAATAAGCTATCCGCAATAATACAGGAATCATAGAGAACATGTCAATAATAGTTTATAATCCCCTTGTTAGACAATAATTAAGTGTTACCGAAATCAGTATCTCTATTGTAGCTCATTTCTTGTAAATTTAGCACCAGCAAACAGCTTTTTTCTAAGTCTAAGAATCTCATCGTGTAGTATCTTGGGAT
>Ga0209542_10003350_pt1 | contig 34346 bp, 36 predicted proteins | sample RifCSPhighO2_01_FD_184028 | JGI IMG/M metagenome (GOLD analysis project Ga0209542, IMG submission 184028) | Soil microbial communities from Rifle, Colorado - Rifle CSP2_plank highO2_0.1 (SPAdes) (version 2) | ecosystem: Environmental > Terrestrial > Deep subsurface > Rock core/Sediment ...
AAATATCTCCCACCGCTAAACCGCCCGTGGCCAAGATAATGGATCTGGGAAAATATCTTTACCAACAGCAGAAAAAACAGAAAGACGCGGCCAAAAAATCCCACGAAACCGGAGTAAAAGGAGTCCAAATAGGACTGGGCACATCGCTTCACGACTTGGAGATGCGGGCCAAGAAAATTGAAGAGTTCCTGAAAGAAGGCCATCGGGTAAGAGTGGAAATGGGCTTAAGAGGACGGGAAAAATACTTGGACAAGAATTTTTTAAACGAAAGACTGAACCGAGTGCTTCACCTTGTCAGCGAAAAATACAAAATAGCCGAATCGCCCAAGAAAAGCCCGAGGGGTATAGCGGCAATAATAGAAAACGCGAAATAAATTTATGAAAGGATTCAAAACAAACAAATCGTTCACCAAAAGAATCAAAATAACCAGAAAAGGAAAGATTTTGGGCAGGAAATCCGGTCTTGACCACTTCAACGCCAAACAGCCGAGAAGAAAACAATTAAGGCAGAAAAATCTTAGACCTTTCCAGATGGACAGAAAAGATATCGGCCGATTTATGCCCCATAATCATTAAAAAAATAATTTTGGCGGTTTAACCGCCATTTGGCGGTTAAACCGCCAAAATTATATGACAAGAGTAAAACGAGGAGTAATTTCAATAAAGAGAAGGCGGAACATCCTTAAGCAAGTTAAGGGTTTCCGCCACGGGCGAAAATCCAAAGAGAGAATGGCCCGAGAAGCCTTGCTCCACGCCGGTCTGCACGCCTTCCACGACAGAAGGAAGAAAAAGAGAAATATGAGAGCTTTGTGGCAAGTAAAGATAAACGCCGCCGCTAGAAACAGCGGAGTCTCTTACAGCAAACTGATAAACAATTTCAAAAAAGCGAACGTCAAGTTGGACAGGAAAATTATGTCTCAACTCGCCGAACACCAGCCGAATATTTTCTCAAAAATAGTCGCTAGTGTTAAATAAAATCTATTGCCGGTCAAGAGTTTCCGGCTCCGGAGCGATAACCGAAGTCTTCCAAAATCGAGCAAAAATGGCGCCGGTTATTTCTTCCAACTCCTTGTTTTTCAGCGCCTTGAGCGCTCCAAACCAGACAATTCCTCCCGCTAAAGCGGATAGAACGCCTTGGGCGAAAATTCCGCCAAAGGTGTTTATGTCAAATATATTGTCCAGAAAATTAAGAGAAAAATAAACCGTGATTCCCATCAGCAAAGAAGCTCCCAAAACTTCAAAAAATGTTTTTCTGGCGCGAACCCATACATCGCCGAATTCTTTCTGAAACAAAAGAAAAAGCAGAATACTATTGATAATCATTCCCAGCGAATACGCCAAAGGCAAAGCGAGCATATCCGCGCCGCCGACACCGCCCACCCTTAAAGCGATTTCAAAAAAAGAAGACAGAAAATAATGATTTTTTATCAGGCTGATAAAAACGGGCGTCAGGCCGATGATAAAAACAGCCGATATGACATTTATCATTATCGGTTTCCATGTTTTTCCCGAAGCGTAAAAAGCTCTGGTAAAAACAACGATGATAGATTGGGCGGTAATGGAAAAAGCGAATATCGCCACAGCGGCGGCGGTTAGCCTCGTGTCTTGCCAGCTAAACTGCCCCGAGCCGAAAACAACCCTGACTATCTGGGCTCTCAAGACTATTATCAAAGCCGATGCGGCGATTGACCAGAAAATAATCTGTCTTGCGGCAACCGCCGTCTGCTCCAGAAATTCCATTTTTTTATTGTTCACGAAAAGTTTGGCCAGAGTGGGAAACGCCGCCACGCTGTAGCTCATCCCTATCACCGCCAGCGGCACCGACTGCAAATTGAAAGACAAATTGAACACGGCGATGCTTCCGGCGGAAAGAAGAGATGCCGAAGCGGTGATGAATATCAAAATTATTTGGTTCAAACCCAGACCCAAAGAGCGGGGAAAAGACAGTCTGGCCACTTTCCAAGCTTCTTTGAAGTTTATTTTCATAGCTGGCCAAGGAAAAAATCCCAGCTTCACGATAGCCGGAATTTGAACGGCCAAATGCGCCGCGGCTCCTATCGCCACGCCCGCGACGATTCCCGCCAAGCCGAACTTGGGAAAAAGAAAAACTATGCCGAAAATTATTCCCAGATTGTAAAAAACTGGACTAAGGGCGTAAATGATAAACCGGTTGTGCGACTGGATGACGCTGGAAACCAAGTTGGATAGTCCGAGAAATATCGGCGACAGCAATAAAATTCTGGACAGAGAAACAAACTCCGCTCTTGAACTTTCGGAAAATCCGGGGGCCACCAAACCAGCCAGATAAGGAATAAGAAGATAAGCTCCGGCCGCCAAGAAAAAAATCGTTACCAAGAAAAAGGCGAGTGTTTCGTCCAAAAATTTTTTGGCCTGTTCGCCGGACGCCGCCGCCTTTTCCAGAAAAAAAGGAATGAGCGCGTTAACCGAAATGACGGACAAAGATATTATGTAGATAAAATCCGGAATTTTGAAAGCGGCGTAATAAACATCCAGAGATTCTCCGGCGCCGAAGTTGCCGGCCAATAGCCTGTCTCTTAAGAGGCCGAAAGCCGCTGAAACGATTGATGAAACGGCTAAAATCAAGGCGGCCTTGTGCAGACCGCCGTATTCCCGATAAAAAAGGTTTAAAATCTTCTTGACCATTTTAATTTTGGCGGTTTAACCGCCATTTGGCGGTTAAACCGCCAAAATTATTTTTTCTTGAGCTTTTTCAGACCAGCCTGCTCTTTTTCCGATATCGGCGGTTCTTCTCTGTTTTCCGGCGCGGGCGGAGCAATTTCCGCCAGCGCGCTCCGGCCGTTTTTCAGATTAGACAAAATTTTCTTCACTTCTTCGTTGTTCGGATTAGTTTTTTGAATTTGGGCAAATTGCTCAATAGCTTTTTCTTTCAGTCCTTGCCTGTCGTAAATCAACCCGAGAAAGTATCGGGCGTTGGCGTAGTCGCCGTTTAAACCGGCGGTTCTCTCAAATGCCGACCTGGCCGCGCTTAAATTATTATTTTGATATTGCAATAATCCAAGTTGGAAGAAAACTCCGAAATTATTTGGGGAAACGGCGGCCGTCTGCTCCATTCTCAAAATAGCTTCTTTCAAGTTTCCGGCTTGGGCTTCAATCTGCGCCAGCATAAACAAAGCGTCGGCAAAATCGGGCTTGATATTTAAAGCCGACTGGAGATATTTCTTGGCCTCGCCGGCCTTATTAATCTGCATAAACACTCTGGCCGAAGCGATAAAAGGCGACGGATCCAAGGGCGAGACTTTGAAAGCTTCCGCGTAGGAATTAAAAGCCGCCTCGTCCGCTTTTTCCACTTTAAGCGCCACGACGGATTCATAAACCCGCCCCAATTGCATCCAATTGACCGGATCGGCCGGATTAAGCCTGGCCGCTTCCCGGGCGTAAGCGATAGTAACTCCGAGATTGTCCTTAAACAGAGCCAACGCTTTATCCGCCGGAAGATCTTTGTTGGCCACTATTTTATTCAAAGAAATAAGACCCAATTCCGACAACGCCCGATAGTATTCGTCCTGCTTGTCCATTCCGGCCGCTTTCGTTAATTTTTTTCCGGTCGCGTCTATGTCGCCGGACTTTTCAAATGTTTTTAAAGCCCGACTGTAATTGTTCAGCGCCAAGAATTTCCTGGAATAAAGATAGACCGAAGAAACCGTTCCGATGAGCAGAATTATTCCGATAACCACAAAAATCATTCCTTGCCTGCCGGCAGGCAAGCCGGAAAGAGATATTTCCGTAAGGCCGATTTTGCTGTTATTGACCAGCGAGGCCAGAAAAACGCCGGTCATGATAAAGGCCATCGAAAAAACAAGAAGGCCGGGAGAGTACAAAACGACAAATGTCCAAAGATAAGCCGCGCCCAAAAAAGAAATTACGGCTAGTGTATTTTCTTTTTTATAAAAAACAGATTTCCTGCCGTAATTTAAGAAAATAGCCAGAAAAAATATTATGGCGACGATTCCCAAAATACCCGTCGTTGCCGCCATTGAAGGCAAGTAGCCGAAGCCGGAACTAAACCGCGCGTTCCAAAAAATCGTGTTATTGACCGCCGCCGGCTTGAACTTGAGCCAATCGTATACAAAGGTATTGGGGCCGGTGCCCAAAACGACATTATCTTTTAATGATTTCTTGGCGATGTCCAAGGTGGCCGACAAGGAAGGCCTTATTTCCGTGGAAGAAGTTTTCAGGATATTGTTGATGTTGCCAGCCGTTCCCCGAAAAAGCGTGAAGAAAATAACGGCCACCAAAGCAAACAAAGAAACGCGAAGAAAATTTTTGGCTCCCGGCCATTTCGTTTGCTCCTTGAACCGGCTTTTAAACAAAGCCGTTATGAATATCAGCAAAGAAAACCCTCCGAAAATAACCCAGTTGTTGAAGAAGTTGGCCGACACCATCGCCAAAAAAGACATAAAAAGAAGAAGGAAAAGAAAAAAACGCGCGCTTTTCCCTAACTTGGCCGTTTCTAAAAAAGCCAAAGAAACCAGTCCAATGAATCCGAAAAATATGGAAAAATCGTTCCAGCTTCCGATTAGGTTGGAAGTGGTGTAAGGAAAGATATTAAAAGGAATTATGTTAATTCCGAAAACAAGATAGAGAAGCTGAAACAAGAATACGACGAAAGACGAGAAGAACAGCAAAACATAAAAACTAAAAACTCTTTTTTCCGATTGGAAAATCATTGAGCCGAAAAATAAGGCCAGCCCGGCGGCCAACATCACGGAAAAAGTATCCAGATCGTATAATTTCCCCGCCAGCGACAAACCGGCGTTGCCGGAAGACAAAGCGGAAGCCAGCCAAACCGAAACAACCGCCCCTAGGCTTACAAGCAAAGCCGATTTGGGAATTTTAACGCCCCCTTTGATAAGCGCGGACAAAATCCAAAAGAAAGCCGTCAGTAAAATCCCGCCGAAAAAAAGAATGGCCTTGCCGGAAGCCAGCGGGGCGACGGCCAAGGGCAATGCGAAAACAGGCATCAGAAAAACAAGGGCGTAAAAAAAGAAAGCGGCCAATTTCTCCGGATTGAAAAATTTTCTTTCTTTTTTGGGATTGCCCGCCGAAGAGGCGGGCGCGCCACTTTCTTCCGGCTCTTCGGCAATATCCGCATTTTCCTTGACTATTTTTATTTTTACTTCTTGTTCCCTGTCTTCGGTATTCATTTTTATAAATTTGTAAATTAAAATTGCTAATGATTATAATTATCAGTTTCTAAATGGCAACGCCGGATGAAGACTCTGCGGAAGAAGACGAACCTGCCTCTGAACTTTCGCTTGATGAACTCTCTGAACTTGCCTCTGAACTTGCTGAACTTGTTTCGCTTGATGAACCTGCCTCGCCGGCAGGCAGGCTGCTGGAACTCACGGCTTCCGAACTTGATGAACCTGCCTCTTCGGCGGACGAGTTTGATGATGACTCAGATGATGCCGATTGCTCCGAACTTGATGATAAACTTTCGTTTGAAGATGAGGCCGCTTCACTTGATGAATTTTCAGTTTGATGACTTGACGAACCTGCCTCGCCGGCAGGCAGGCTTGCCTCTGAACTTTGACTTGATGAACTTTCAACTTGATAACTTGATGAACCTGCCTCAACGGCAGGCAAGCTTGACGAACCTGCCTCGCCAGCAGGCAAGCTTGACGCCGACGAAGCCGAAACTTCGCTCGCCTGTTCTTGCGCCAAAGCTTCTTTGACCATTTCCATAATGGTTTCTTTGCTCACTATCTCTTTGACAACGGTAACTTGCTGGACGATTTTCTCATTCTCGCCTTTTTCCGACTTCTTTTCTTCTTCGGTTTTAGACGAAGGATTAAACACGCCGACAACTTCCGCTTTCTGATTTTCTTTTTCCTTGACCGGATTATAGCCAGCAATCTCTTTAGTTTCGTCGTTAAACACCAAGCCTTTCAAGCCGGTGTACTCCACGGATTCCACCTGCTTTTGCGCTCCCTTGTTTTTCTCAATGCCTTGCACTTCTTTCATATAAGCCATCTCTCGCTCCGTCAATTGTTTCAGCTCCTCCGCCAGATAGAGTCCCAAATCTATATCCCCCAGCCTGACTTTGGACACATTGATATTTTTTTCCTTTTTAACGGTTTGCCAGACGCCGTCTTTGGCGTCTATGGCGTTGTAATCAAAATTGACATAATAAAATTCGCCGTCTTCTTTCACGCTTTTTATTTTCAATCCCATATCAAAATTTTCCAGGTCGGCCGAAATTATCCGGGCGTTGTCCATCCCTATCTTTGTCACTATCGTTTTGCCGACAATGGCTTCTCTGGATTTCTCGTTAGCCAGCGCTCCCGCCGCCGAAAACATAACCAAAGCAACTATTATTGTGAACGCATTGTTATATTTAATAAAATGGATTATTTTTTTCATTGTTTTAATTATACTCTAAACTCTATTGCCAGTCTCTAATTCTTAATCCGATTCCGTCGCCACGCCGTATTCTATTTTAACTTTTACCAATCTGGCATCGCCGGTCATTGTGTCCCCAGCCACATCGGCGTCTCGGAAAACCTTAAAGGTGGCGTATTCTCCGGCGGTAAAATTGGAAGTGGCGTTTGTTTCGGTCATTGAGGCCAGGTCATTGGCATTGGCTTGGGCTGTGTCTGTTTCGCAAACGGACGAAGACAAAGACGAGTCAATATCTTCGGCGCTGTTGGCGGAAAGCCCTTTGGCTTGGAAACAAAAAGTCGTGTCTCCCGAAGTCGCCCCCGCCTCCCAATAGTAAGTGATGTCAATGGAGCCGTTATCGTAGGAATCGGGCATCGTCCATTGCCAGAAAGCGGCTTCGTCGGAGGAAGCGTCAAAATCCAAAACATAGTAGCTGTGATTTGTGCCATCCACTTGCGTTTTGGCGGCGCCGCTCGCAGACGGGACAATGGCTCCGGCGGCCGTCAGAATTATGCTTCTTCTGGTTTTGGGCGTCGTGCTGGTGGCGTATTTTATCACGCCTTCCACGAACAAGTTTCCTCCGCCGGTAAAGCTTATTCCGTTTGGACAAGCCGCCCCTTCGCAAACCCACAAGTTAGCGCCGTTGCTTACATCTGTCTGCGAGTAAAGCGAAACATCGTTCGCGTTCGCGCCGTATAGATTAAGAGATAAATCGCCGGTTGTTTGCGCCACACTTAAATCAGTATGAATACCGCTTTCTCTGGAGAGTATTATTTGAGGAATGTTGGTGCCGGAATCAGTCACTTCAAGCCTACCGCTAGGCGTGCTTGTCCCGATGCCGACATAACCATTGCCGTCAATCGTGAATCTGTCTATGGAGCCGAGAGCGGTGGAGGAAGCTATTTTGAATTTGCCGGCATCGGAATAATCCAGACCCATCGTCCATTTGTAAGCGTCGCCCGAGGCGGAAGAAAATTCTATGGCCGAATCGGCCGCTCCGTTGTAGACGGTCAGTTTGGAATTGGGCGAGGTCGTCCCGATACCCAATCTGGAATTGCTATTATCCCAATAGAAAGACGAGCTAGTGGCCAAAGCTCCGGCTCCATTTCCAAAAATGGCATAACCTGAAGCAATGTTATTCCAGCCGGTGCCGCCAAAAGCCGTGGAGAGGGTGGAAGAAGCGCTCCAAGTTCCGGCTACGATTTGGGCGAGGCCGGTGAGAGCGGAGGAGTTGATGCCCGTGCCGCCGAAAGCGGAGCCGACAGCCGTTCCCTGCCAAGTTCCGCCCACAACCGTGCCGAGGTTGGAATTAGTGGTGACCGATAAATACGGGAAGGTGGAAGTGGCGGTGGTGGAAGTCGCTGTTAAATAATTGACTGTCGGACTGGTGGAAGAAGTGAGAGTCGTTCCGTCCGAGTGGAGCCAGCCTTGGCCGAAGGAGGTTTGGCCGGTGCCTCCTTTGGCTACGGCCAAAGTGCCGGTAATGGTGGAGAGAGTGGAAGTGGCCAGCCAGGTGGGAACGCCGGCGGACAAAGCTAAAACATAACCGTCGGTGCCGACTGATGTGGTGGCCAGCGCCCCTGTTCCGTTGCCATAAGGAATTGTTCCTGATTGTATGGCCGCCCAGCCGGTGCCGCCGTAGGGAACGCCGATGATTGAGCCGTTCCAAGTTCCGGACGATACTGCGCCGAGATAAGAATTACCGGAAACAGTGAGAGCAGTGGTGGAGGCGTAGGGGAAAGAAACATTGCCCGTTCCAAAAGACACGGTTTTGTTGTTGGTGGTGTTGATGGAAAGCGCGCCATTGGAATCTATGAGGTAAGCGCCCGATGTCGTTAATTGAGAGCCGGTGGAAGTGGCTGTCCCGCCGATGCCGACGGAGGTTCCGAAATAACCCGTTCGCCACCTTAGCCAATTGGCAGAATCGCCCAAGTCTAGAGCGTTGTCCGCCGTGGGAATAAGGCTGTCGGCGACGCGGGAATTGAAGTAAGTGATGTCGGTGGTGGTAGAGTCGCCCAAGACGGTGTTGTTTTCCACCGTGAAGGTGGCCGCGGTGGTGGTGGAAAGAGTCGTTCCGCCGACAATCGTAACTCCGTTGGCGAAGATATCGCCTTCGGCGTCAACGAGGAATTTGGCCGAGCCGTTGACGGATAGAGATAATAAGTTGGAGTCGGAGGCGGCCGAGGAAGGATTGATTATAAAACTGGCTCCCAAAGGATTGGCCCCCGCCGCGCCCACGCTCCAGGAACCGAAGCTGTGCGCCCAAGTCGGAGCGAATCCGGAAACCAATTGTCCGCTAAAAGTGGAAGTGGCCGTAGTGGAAGTGGCGTGAAAATATTCGGCCGCGACCGGACCGACTACCGACAGTTTGGCGTAAGGCGACGATGTGCCGATACCAACCTTATCGGTAAACCAAGCGTTGGTGGCGGTAAAACTGGTGGCGGTGGCATTAGTTAAAGAGGTTTGGCCAGAAACGGTCAAAGCTCCGGTGATCGTTCCGCCGGTTAACGGCAAGTAGTTGGAAGCGGTGATGGTGTCGGGAATGTCGGAGTCAGTGAGGCCGGTAACGCCGGAGACGGTGATGTTGGACAATCTTGTGCCGGACAATGAGTCTATCTTGTTGGTCAAAGAAACGGCGTTATAGACGGCGGAAGTTTGACGGGAGGTGTCGGAAGATAAGTTGTTGATTTTGTTAGTGAGATTGGTGTTGAGGTTGTTGAGTTCGGATTTGACGGAAGAGATGCCGGAGTCCAAGTCGGTTTGAGAAAGGCCGGAGATGATTTTCTCTATGGTTTTTTCAACCCTTCTCTGCTCTATCACCGGCTCTTTGACAATAATGCCGCCGGCTTTGATTTTTCCCATTTCGCTTTGAAGCAAGGTGAAATTTTGTTTTAACTCGTTCGCCTCTTTGATGGCTTCTTCGTATTGTTGTTTAAGATTTTCTATTTCTTTCGCATTTTTTCCGCCTGCCTCGCCGGTAGGCAGGTTGGTCGGAGATGTGTATTCAAAACTGTTCTGGTTGTCTCCGGTAAAAACGAAGCTCTTGGCGGAATCAAAAACATTTTTCATCGCGCCTTTGACGCTTCCAATAACGCTGGCCAAAAAAGACGAACTGACCGGATTTAATTCATTAAGAGTCTCTGCTTCTGAATAACTGTTTTTTAAAAACGCTTTGGCGCTTAAAAGACTGCCGTCGTATTTTTCCAATTCATTCTTTTTGTCGTTAAGAAATTCAATCAATTTGGAAAATGGCTCTGAATAAGCATTTTTTTGTCCGAAATCAAAAGATTTGTCCGCCGCAAAAGAAAAATTCCCGCCTGCCGGCGAGGCAGGGGCCAAAGCAAAAAACAGCGTCAGTATATGCGCCAAAAGAAAACATTTAAACTTAATTTTTCTTTTAGTTTTTAACTCTTCTGACTTTTTCACCTTGGCATTATTATACCATTTCCAAAGTCGTTTAAAATAAAAAACACATTGCAAAGTGTGGATAACTTACCGCAACGGAAATAGTCTATAAAGTCCGTAAAGTCCAAAGTCTATAAAGTCTTTATGAACCCCGACAATAGTTTAGAAGTTTCTACAGAAAGAGTGTAAAGCCTGTCAAAATCTTGTTTTGTTGTATACCCCAATTCTTGGCTGACATAAAGCATCGACCTAACTTCTCCGCAAGAACCTTTTGCGATAAACAAAAAATGTTTCAGTTCTTTGTCTCCTCTCCTTTCAAAACCTTCGGCAATATTATTCATAATGGAAATAGTGGCTCTTTGCATTTGATCCTTAAAACTAAAATCTCTGCAGTTTTTAAACTGCTTATAAATATCAAGTGTTAAGTTTTTAGCTTTCTGCCAACCAATTATGTCTTCAAATTTTTCTATTTTCATAACTTTATGGACTTTACGACTTTATAGACTTGATGGACTTATTAATTTCTTATCTCGCAATTTTTGACGTATTTTTCCATCAATTTTTTGAATTCCGTCAGTTCTTTTTCCGAAAATCCTTCTTCTTTTTTGTATTCTTCGGCCAGTGTTTTTTTGTTCCGGAAATTTTGGATGAAATACGCTTCCGCTCCCTTGAGCCACTCGCCTATTTCTTCAAAAACTTCTTTGGTGTGCTTGCCTTTTACCGCCGTCGTCCGGAACTCGTAAGGCAAGCCGGAATTTTGGATTATTTCTTTGGATTTTTTAACTTCTTCCAAAATTTTGGCGGTTAAACCGCCAATTGGCGGTTTAACCGCCAAAATTTCTCCGTAACGAAACGGGCTGGTCTTGATATCCATGGCGAAAAAATCAACGATTTTTTCCGCAATCATTTTTTCCAAAATTCCGGACATTGTCCCGTTGGTGTCCAGCTTAACCAAAAATCCCATATTTTTTATTTTTCGGGCGAATTCCAAAATATCCGGCTGTAAAGTCGGTTCGCCTCCGCTGATACAAACACCTTCCAGCTTCCCTTTTCTTTTTTCTAAAAACTTGAAAAATACTTCTTCCGGAACAACGCCCTGCCTGCCGTCAGGCAAGCCTTTAATCATTCCTTTTATCTGCTCCTCATCCACGAATTGCGGGTTGTGGCAATAACCGCAACGGAAATTGCAGCCCAAAGTGAAAACCACGGCCGCCAAGCGTCCCGGAAAATCCAACGTGGTCAATTCTTGCACTCCGCCAATTAACATATCTTGAATTACGAAATAACATCGTTTGCGACGTCTTGCGCAGCGCGGCGGCGCGAGCAGAGCAAATTTTCAGCGACCTAATTTTCTTGAGCGAAGCGATTAGAAAATGGAAGTACTCTTGTGGTGCAGAAAATTATGCGAACCGAGCAAATGATGTTATTTCATAATTCAAGGAAAATAACTTAAGAACTAGGCGTGTTTTTTGCAGAAATTGGAATTGACAGTGGTTGTTTCGGAAAAGTGCTGGCGAGAGTAGTGTTCGGATTTCTTGCCGAGATTATAGCAGGAAACCGGCCGGTGATAACCCATCACCCGAGACCAGACTTCACACCTTGTTCTCTGTTGGTTGGAGTTGTTTTGATTTTTCATCTGTTTTGAGATTAGATTCTGATAATTTTTTCGACCTGTGCTTATGTAATTCTTTGTCGTCGTAGCTTCCCCCTTCATTATACCCTATTTCCAAATCGCAAGTCGGGCAGAAATGATACTCGCCTTTCAAGTAGCCGTGTTTGGGGCAAATGGAGAAAGTCGGAGTGATGGTGATATAGGGCAAGTGATAATTTTCCAAAACAGTTCTAACCAGCTTGCGGCAAGATTTGGCGTCGCTGACTCTTTCTCCCATATAAAGATGCAAAACCGTCCCGCCGGTGTACTTGGTCTGCAGTTTATCCTGCAGTTCCAGCGCTTCAAAAGCGTCGCCGGTGTGCTCCACCGGAATCTGGGAGGAATTGGTATAGTAGGGCGCTTCCGGCGTGCCGGCTTGGATTATGCCGGGGAAAATTTTCTGGTCCTCTTTGGCGAATCTGTGAGCAGCGCTCTCGGCCGGCGTGGCTTCAAGGTTATAAAGATTGCCGGTTTCCTCTTGGTATTCCCTTAATTTATTTCTCATAAACAGCAGGACTTCTTCGGCAAAATCCTGCCCCCATTGGGAGACGATATTTTCTTTCCCGTCGGTGAAGTTGAGAATGGCTTCGTTTAGACCGTTGATGCCGATGGTGGAAAAATGATTATTCAAATTAGGCAAATATCTTTTGGTGTAAGGGAACAAACCCCTTTCCAGCCATTTGTTTATTTCCTTTCTTTTGATTTCCAAAGATGTTTTGGCCAAATACATCAGATGTTCAATCCGCTTCAAAAATGCTTCTTTGTTGCCTTTGTGGACATAGCCGATTCGGGCGGAATTTATCGTTACCACCCCCAAACTGCCGGTCATTTCGGCGCTGCCAAACAAGCCGTTGCCTCTTTTAAGCAGTTCCCTCAAATCCAACTGTAGGCGGCAACACATTGATCTTACCTGATTTGGCTTCATATCGGAATTGATGAAGTTTTGGAAATAAGGCATGCCGTATTTGGCCGTCATTTCAAAAATAGGCTCATACTTCGGATTGTCCCAATCAAAATCTTTGGTGATGTTGTAAGTCGGGATGGGGAAAGTGAACACTCGGCCTTTAGCGTCGCCGGCCGTCATCACTTCCACATAAGCTTGGTTTATCATATCCATTTCTTTCTGAAGTTGGCTGAAAGCGAAGGGAAAATACTGGCCGCCCAGCTTTAATTTTTGATTTTTCAAATCTTCGGGAGGGATAAGGTCAAGAGTGATATTGGTAAACGGCGTCTGCGTCCCCCACCTGGAAGGAATGTTGAGGTTGAACACGAAAGATTGGATATTTTGTTTAACGTATTTGTAGGTTTTATCGTCAATGAATTTCTGTTTGGCGTCTTCGGACGGGAAATTGTAAAAGCCGGAATTGTTTATTTCTTCTTCCATTTCCATAGAATATTTTTTCACGAATGGAGAAAGATAAGTGTCAAAGGAAGAAAAAGCCTGCGCCCCCGCCCATTCGTTCTGCATTGTGCCGAAAAAGTTGACCATCTGGTTGACGGCGCTGGTAAGATGCTTGGGCGCGCCGGATTCCGTCTTGGCCGGCACGCCGTTAAGCCCTTCTTCCAGCAAAACTCTCAATGACCAGCCGGCGCAGTAGCCGGAAAACATATCCAAATCGTGGATATGGTAATCGCCGTTTCGGTGGGCGGCGCCGACATCGGCCGGATACACGTGGGAAAGCCAGTAATTGGCGGTTACTTTGCCGGAAGTATTGAGTATCAGTCCGCCCAAAGAATAACCCTGATTGGAATTGGCGTTGACCCGCCAATCTTGTTGATTGAGATATTCAGAAATCGTCTTATCCACGCTGACGGTAACTTCTTTGTCGTATCTTCTCTCGCTTCTTTTTTCCCGATAGATGATGTAGGCTTTGGCGGTCGCGGCGTGACCTTCCTCTATCAAAATTTTCTCCACGATATCTTGCACTCCTTCCACATCGGGAATATGGTCGGCGTATTTTTTCTCAATTTCTTTGACGACAAGCCGGGTAAGAAGTTTTGGGGTCTCCAAGTCGCTTCCTCCGACAGCCAAAACAGCTTTGGCGATGGCGTCTTGGATTTTTTCCGGCCGAAAATCAACTATCTCCCCGTTCCTCTTTATTATTTTGGAAATCATTTTGAAAAAATAAATTTAAGATTAAAGTAATTTAATTTTACTCCAGCTTTATAAAAATAAAAGAGGGGTCCGCCTGTGGATAGCGCTTTCAAAAACAAAAAAATAAACCTGTCTAGATTTTGACCGAAAATATTAAGACGCAGAGCCAGATAAAAACAGCCAAAAAATTAAAAGCCAAAGAAGTTTTGGCGGTAAAGGAAGAAACGGGATTTTCTCCGTTGTTTATAAACAACAAAGTTTTTTTAACCATCTTCGGCAAAATAGCCAAGTTAAGAACGGCCGAGACAAGCGCGAGAACAACCGCGATGGCGGACTTATATAAGACATTGCTTATCCCCTCGTCTGAAAAATAAAGACCGAATCCGCTTAAAATAAGAATGAATATCGCGAACCAAATCACTTGAGTCAGCATTCGCAAAATATCGGCTTCAAAATCGGATATTTTAAAATCTTTGACGAATTTCCAAAGCATTATGGCGCCGACAACGGAAGCGCCAAAGCCGAGTCCCGCGCTCAATAAATGCCCGACAACTAAAATCTCGTAAAATTCTTCAAAAATTTCCGCCGGAATAACCGCGAAACCGAAATTAACGTAAAAAACATTGGCCAAAAAAATAAACGACGACAAACCGGTCGAGGCCAGGCACCATACGCACCACTTCTTTAAGTTAAAAGCCTGAATGAAAGTCAGATACAGAGAAAAAAGAAAAGAAAAAGAAGCCAGCCCGAACATGCCAAACACGGCCAAGGGAACGACTAGACCGGAATAAAAATAAAAAACGGAATAAGCCGCGGCGGCGACGGCGTAATAAAGCATTCCCAGTATCTCCACCGGAACGCCGAAAAATTTGGAAAATTCGCTTCGGACGACATCGTCGCAGTGGCCGTCCAGCGGACAAGCGATCGGTTTCGCTTTCCGCTTGCTTATGAAAATAAAAAACGCCAAGGCGAATCCGCCCAAAGCCGCTATTATTAAAAATAAATTCAAAAATGTTTCCATTTCTTAAAAAACGACTTGTTGCGGGGGCCGGAATTGCACCGGCGTCTCAAGGTTATGAGCCTCGTGAGGTACTACTCCTCCACCCCGCGATACATTGCTTATGTTATATAACATTGCAAAATAAAGCAAATCCAACAAGAAATTGAAACCGCCTTAAACATTTCCTGTTACTTCGCTTGTTCCTAACTCGTCCGAGAAAAAGATTTGGCGGAAAGACTCCGCTTGAGGTATTGTTAGAGAAAACAGGTGTTGCAATTACTTATTGAATGTACCATATAAAAGGTGTTAAAATTTTGCCAGAACACAAAAAAGAATGGCTGGGCAAGAGAGGAGGAAGTATAAAGCGAAAAATAATTTTGAAAAAGAAAGCAAAAGATAAGGCGAAGAAATTAATAAATTTACTGACAAAAAAAGAGGAAATTATTTTTTTGTCAGCTTTGTACTGGGGAGAGGGGAACAAAAAAGACTTCAATTTAATTAACAGCGATTCTCAATTAATAAAAATTTTTGTAAAAGGTTTAAGAGAATTGTTTAAAATTAAAACAGAAGAATTAAAAATAAGCATAAGAATTTATGAAGACACTAACAAAAATGAATGTTTGAAATTTTGGTCTAAAATAACCGAAGCGCCAGTCAATAAAATTGGTAGCGTTGATATTTTAAAAGGAAAAAAGAAGGGCAAATTAACTCATGGCATGTGCCGAGTCAGGGTGAAAAAAGCTGGAAATCTGCTAAAATACATGTTAGCAATAAGAGACAGGGTGATTGAGTGTTTTTAGCCCTCGTAGTTCAATGGATAGAACGGAGGCGTCCTAAGCTTTTGATGTAGGTTCGATTCCTACCGAGGGTAAAATTTTAGTTGAAAAATTTGCTGTAATAAATTATGATTAATTTTGGGGGAAAGAAAATTTTTTAATCATATGGAAATTAGAAAACAAATAATATGAGCATATTATTAACCTTATTGGCAATCGCTTTTTTAACCTTTGTTCTAAATATCATAATGATTCAGTCCGACAATTTTATCTTTATGGTTTTTAGAAAACCGATTGTTTGGATTGTTTTTATGGGGTTGTTAAGTCTTATATATTTTTTCGTTGGATCAAAATTTGATAATTCTTTTAATATCGTATGGTGGTCTGCCTTGTTGGCGTTTATTTTGCAAATTCCACCGAAAATGAAAAAGAGAAGTTTTGTAAATGAAGGAGAAAAAAACAAAATGATTGATGACATTTACACTGAATTAGGTATTAAGAACGGGAGATTAAAATATCGTGTCGGTTTAACCTTTTATGCGATTGGTGGGGTGTTAGGATGGGTTGTATTTTATGGTTAGGTGTTTTCATTGAATTACCGCCAAAGAAAAACTTGAAATTGTCAGCGGCGCGGCTCCGCCGCCTTTCCGAATTTTCGCAGGGGGGAAAAATTTCCTCTTATTTTTCTTGTCAAATTTATCAACATCTAATGTTTGACTTTTTTACATATCTAAATATAATAAAAGTATGAAAAGTAAATATGCAAATTTTATAAAAGTTCTTAGGACAGAGCGAGGTTTTTCGCAGTTTTTTGTCGCAGACAAATTAAATCTTTCCCGCCCTTCCTATACATCCATCGAGAGCGGGAATAGAGGTCTTACTTTAGAAGAAGCGGAGAAATTAAAAGATCTGTTTGGTATTTCTATTGAAGAATTTGCAAAAGCGACTTTGCCAAAATATGAAAAATACAAGCAAATGATACTTGTTTATTTGCAATCACCCTTTTCTACTGACGGAAAAGTTCCAAAGACTAAACTTGCCAAACTTCTGTATTTGGCTGATTTTGCATGGTACTACAACAAACTTGAGAGCATGAGCGGAATGCAATATTTTCGCAGAAAATACGGACCAGTTCCTGATCCGTATTTCAGAGCATTGGCCGAGCTTGAAGAAGAAGGAAAAATTACTATTGATTACAAAGGCGATGCCATTCTTATCGGCACAGGCGCTAAACATCAAAAATTGGACTTAATAAGTGGAGATGAATTGAGTTTGATGAAAAAAATATCTACAAAATGGAAAGATAAAAGAACGCAAGAAATTGTAGATTTCACTCACGAGCAGTTGCCTTATAAACTTTGTTCTCCTGACGAAACAATTCCGTACGAATTGATAATTCAACAAGACCCGGATTATGTTTACTAATTATGCTGTTGTTATAGAACAATATGCGGAACGACACTTTATTTCCACATTCAAAAAGAAATATAAAGGCGCTTGGGATGTAACTTGGGTTGGTATGCGCGAGGAGTTTAAGCGTATTGATACTTTAATTGGACAGACAAACATCGCAGAGACTATTGCTGAAATTGGAGATGTGAGGATTTGTAAAACTGAATTTCGTGTTCATGGCACGCAAGAATCAAGGCGTTCTTCCGGTAACAGATGCATTATTGCTGTTCACAAAAATACGTCTACGGTTAATGTTTTATTGGTGTATGGCAAAACTGATTTAGGTGGAGGGAACGAAACTGCAAACTGGAAAAATAAAGTGAGGGAAAATTATCATCAGTACTCAAAAATGATATAGGGAGCCCCGCCCGTTTTATTTGAAAAAAGTTTAAGTTTGTATATACTGTTTGTGTTGGTGAAATGGGCCTATAGTAAAATGGTATTACGCATCCATGGCATGGATGAGGTTGGGGTCCGATTCCCCATAGGTCCAAAAATTTGACAAGTTTATCCCTATTTGCTAATATGTTGGTATGTGAGTGTTTTCCCGTTCTTCTATTATTGTTTGAGCGGGCATTCCAATGCATATCCCGCAAAACCCGCTTCGGCGGGTTTTGTGTTTTTTATCTTTTGTTTCAAATTGCAAAAAGCTCCGAAAATCAAATTTTGGAAAATCGCTTAACCCCAACCTCGCAGACTCGGTTGGCCGCCCCCGCCTACGATTTTCAAAATTTATTTTCTTCGCTTTTTGCTCGCTTGTGGTTATAATTAAAACATGAATTCCATCAGAGTCGGCGTGTTGCGCGGAGGGCCGTCCCTTGAGCACGAAGTTTCGCTCAAAACAGGCGAAAGTGTTTTGCGTAATATGCCGAGAAAATATTCGGCCAAAGATATTTTTATAAGCAAAGAAAGAGAATGGCATTTGAACGGCAAGCCCGCTCACCACGACCAGATTTTCAGGCGCATTGATGTCGTTTTCAACGCCCTGCACGGGGAGTATGGAGAAGACGGCAAAGTTCAGCAACTGCTGGAATCTTTCGGCATTCCTTACACCGGTTCGGGGGTGATGGCTTCAGCTTTGGGAATGAATAAAATTCTGGCCAGGCAAGCTTTTAAGAGTGTTGGGTTGAAAGTCCCGTCCGGCTTTGAGATTGTTTTGGAAAACGAGCTGGCGCAAACAGCCAAGAAAATTTTCAGGAACATGCCTCCGCCTTGGGTGATTAAATATCCTTCCGGCGGATCTTCGGTGGGCGTTTCCATCGCGCGCAGTTTTGACGATTTGGAGGGGGCTTTGGAAAAAGTGTCTTCATTCTCATCAAAAATATTAGTTGAGGAATACATAAAAGGGCGGGAAGCGACTGGCGGAGTGATTGACGAATTTAGAAACCAAAAATATTACGCTTTGCCGATAGTGGAAATAATTCCGCCGGCTCAAAGCAGTTTCTTCAGTTACGACGCCAAATACGGGGGCCAGACGCGGGAATTATGTCCGGCCAACTTTGACCTGCCGACAAAAAGAACGATAGAAGCGATGGCGATAGCGGCCCATAACGCCATCGGCGGCAGGCATTATTCCCGCTCGGACTTTATCGTGTCTAAAAGAGGAATTTATATTTTGGAAATCAACACTTTGCCCGGCCTGACGGCGGAATCATTATTGCCGAAAGCTCTAAACGCTGTCGGTTCTTCGCACAAGGAACTTTTGGAACATTTAATAACTTTGGCGTTGAAATAGAAAATAGTCGATATTTTTGAATTGCGAAATAGTGTCTTTGAAATAGCCCGAAGTATTTTTCTGCTGAAAAATCATCTTTACTCGCGCCGCCGCGCTCCGTAGTGCTATTTCAAAAACACTATTTCGCAATTCAAGAGTTATTTCATTTTCTCTTCCACCTTCCTTACCGCTATCTCCATTGCCACTTCGCGGGGGTTTCTGTTTTCTTTTAAGCTTTGTTTTAACACGGCCGTTGTCGCGTTTTTTATTTTTCTTTCAACCAGTTTGAACATTTTTTCGTGGCTATAGCCCCGATATTCGGCATAGGAAGAAATAACTCCTCCGGCGTTGGCCACGAAGTCCGGGACGACCAAAACGCCTTTCCTGAAAAATTCTTCTTCAATTGATTCTCGCATTGGAATATTCGCTCCTTCCACTATTATTTTCGCTTTAATTTCGTTTTTGTTTTTCTCGTTGATGGAATCGGTTACGGCGGCGGGAATCAAAACATCCGCCGGCAAGCCGAAAATTTGGCCGGTTTCTAATTTTGTTCCGCCCGGATATTCAACGGGAGATTTTTTTTGATGTTTCAGGCGCAACAAAATTTTTTCATCCAAGCCGTTTTTATTGTAAACGCCGCCGTGAATATCGGTGACGGCCACCACTTTCGCGCCCATTTCGGCCAAGTGTCTCAAGGTGAATTCTCCGACATTGCCAAAGCCTTCTATGGCCGCTGTCGTTTGATTTATGTCCAAGCCTTTCAATTTTATGGCGATGGCCGCCGATATAGCCACGCCATATCCGGTGCTACCCAACTCGTGAGGCAAGCCGCATCTTTCGCCAGTCGGGTGGCACAATTTAGAAGGCTTTCCCGTGGCGGCGCGCAAGTTGCCGACGGCTTCCACGAACCACCTCATTTCCTTTTCTCCCGTGTTCACATCCGGGCCGGCGATATATTTCTTGATAAGAAATGGTTTTATCGCTTTGGCGAAACTTTGGACGAATTGTTTTTTGAGATGATCGTCCCCTCCCGGCCAAATAATTCCCGCCTTGGCTCCGCCGAAAGGGATTCCAGCCAGAGCATTTTTCCAGGTCATCGTTCGGGCCAGCCGATAAACTTCTTCCGCCGTCACATTTGGGGTCATTCTTATACCTCCTTTGCCCGGTCCTAAGACGGTGTTGTCTATGACCAAAAATCCCTCCATCCCGATGGACGAGTCATAAATTTCTAGGACATACTCCGGACCGTATTTGTCTTTTTTTATCAATTTTTCGTTTAAATTCATTTTTTAATTATATCATATTTAAAAAGGTGAAAAAAGGATTTTTGGCTGGTTTTTGTTGACACCGTCGGCGTTCCTGATAAAATTAAATCAATGGCTAAGCTTATAATTATAGAAGACGACCCTTTTCTGCTTTCTATTTTGGCTGAAAAGTTTAAAGAAGCCAATTTTGATATTGAAACGGCCATAGACGGAGAAGATGGTTTGAACAAGATAAAATCAGGGAATTTCGACCTTGTTCTTTTGGATATGGTTTTGCCGAAAATAGACGGTTTTAAAATTTTGGAAGAGCTTCGCGGCGGCAAACTCAAAAAAATTCCGGTAATAATTTTGTCCAACTTATATGATAAAAACAATATAGACAAAGCCATTTTGCTGGGGGCGAAAGAATATATCGTAAAGGCTTACAACACGCCCGAGGAAATTGTTTTAAAAATAAAATCTTTCTTGGTCAAAGAAGGGATTAAATGATTAACAATTAAACAAAAAAAAATGAGCAAATTAAAATATTTAGTCGGTGTCATTATAGTCGTAGATTTGGTTTTGATTTTTCCCGTTATGTTTTCTTGGGAAGCTATCGGCAGATTTCTTAAGGTTGCCGCTTTCCCGGAAGTTTTCACCACGTTGGTTGTTGAAATTACTTTATTGATTCTTACCTCGCTTGTCGCTTATTTGGTTTCCAGGATTCTCAAAGGAACGGCTTTGCAAAAAGCTTTTTATCTTATGGCTTGGGGTGTTCTGATGTATGGAGTGGGAGACACCCATCTTCTTGTTTGGATGTACACGGGCGTGGAAAGCCAATATCCGTTTTTGGGCAAGGCCAGCTCCTCAATAGCCCACGCTTTGGCGGTCGGCATCGGTTTTATGCTGGTTATTTTTGGTTTGTACAGGGTAGCTCAGGCCAGAAAGGACATATTGCCGAATGGCTAATATTTATATTCTATTAATTTTTGTTCCGCTGATTGCCGCCGTTTTGATTGTTTTCGCGCGGTTTTCCCTCCTTTTTCTCAAAAAAATAGACGAAGGAGAAGAGGAGGGAAAGCTTTTGAGGGAAAGACAGAAAGAAATAGTGGAGAATATGGTGGAAGGTCTTGTCGCGCACAGCGCCGACGGCAGGATTCTTATGGTCAACGAAGCGGCGGAAAAATTTTTAAACGCCCGATTCGCGGAGATAAAAGGCAAAAAAAATAACGAGATTGACGACCCGTCTCCGCTGTTAAAAGCGATTTTTACGCCGATGGAAGACAGAAAAGAATTCGCTGTTTCCTTCAAAGACGATATCGGGCAAGAGTTGTTTTACCAGGTTGTCCAAGTTCCTTTGAGCAAAGAGCGGGGCGAAATTTTGAAAATAATAAGAGATGTCAGCCGGGCGAAATATCTGGACAGAATGAAGAATGAATACATCACTATGATGTCCCACAAGATATTGACGCCTTTAACCAACATCAAATGGGCGGCGGGTATTTTGTCGGGGGACAATTTGGACGAGCCAAAAAAACAAGGGAGCGTCAAAAACATAACGGACAATGCCAACAAGCTGATAGAATTCACTTCTCATCTGCTTAACATCGCGGAAATAGAAGAGGGGTTGTTCGGTTATAAGTTTGAAAAAACGGACATAGCCGAATTGGCGGAAGAAATCATAAAAAATTATCAGCAGGAAGCGTTTCAGCGCGGCATAAATATATTGGTTGACAGCCCAAAGAAGAATTTTTATTTCGTGAAGGGCGACAAAAGCAGACTTAGCTCCGCAATGGCCAATTACATTGACAATGCCGTCAAGTACAGTCCGAACGGAGGGCAGATTGAAGTTTCTTTTCACCAGGACAAATACACGCTTTGGTTTGCCGTCAAGGACGGCGGAGTGGGAATTTCTCCCGAATCGGTCGGCTCCTTGTTCACGAAATTCTTCAGAGACAAGAGGGCGAAGGCCGTGCATACGGAAGGGACGGGAGCGGGTCTTTTCATCGTCAAAAATATCATAGAGAAACACGGCGGGAAAGTCGGCTATGATCCGATCAAAACCGGTGGCTCGCTATTTTACTTCACTTTGCCGGTGTATAAGGAGGAGAAATGAAGTTTTTGGACCTAGGCAGAATCGAACTGCCGTTTATGCATTGCAAATGCATTGTTCTACCACTAAACTATAGGCCCGCCTTCGCTAACCCGCTTCGGCGGGCAAGCCCTTAATAAAGCCAATTCTAGCATTATTTTGTTTGTTTTTTCAAATTTGCAGGTATTCTTTGATTTTTTCGGCGATAGTTTTGTATATCCATTCAAACTTGGCTTCGTCCGTTTCAAGTAAAGTGGCCCGGAAGCCGAGTAGGTTGCAGTTGAATCCGGTTAAAGGCACAACGCAGATGCCGGTGGCGCCCATCAGGTAATAGACGAACCTTTTGTCCGGCGCCATGCCGTTGGCCGTTTTTTCTTCAATAAATTTTCGGACATTGGCATTCTTTATTTTTAATTTTTGTTTTTCACCTGCCTGTCCGGTAGGCAGGTTTAAAACACCGTCTTTAAATACCACAGAAACATAAAAAGCGCCGGCCGTTTTGGGAGAAATTATTCCCGGAACCTGGCTTAAAATTTCATAAGCCTTTTCGGCTCTTTTTTTATAAAATCCCCGTCTTTCTTTCAGGTGCGATTCGTAGCGCCGGTCGGACATTATCAAAGGGATGACCGCTTGGGGAAGAGTGGTGGAGCAGACTTCCAGCATTTTGGCGTCCATTATGCTTTTGACGTATTTTTTAAAAACCTCGTCTTTTTCTTTATTGTAAATTTCTATCCAGCCGCACCGGCTGCCCGGCCAGGGGAATTCTTTGGAAATTCCTTTCATAGCGATGCCCGGGACATCGCCGATAATTTCCGCCAGCGTCGTCATTTTTTTTGTATTATGAGCGATGTTGCAGTAGACCTCGTCGCTTATCAAAAACAAATCGTATTTTCTCGCCAAAGCGGCGATCTGTTCCAAAACTTTTCTCGGGTAAACCATACCGGTCGGGTTGTCCGGGTTGATGATCAAAATTCCGGAGATGGCCGGATTATATTTGATTTTATTTTCCAAATCTTCCATGTCGGGCCGCCAATTTTTCTCCGGCAAAAGATTGTAAGTGATGTGGGGGTAGCCGGCGTGGGCGGCTTCGGCGGAGGAATGGGTGGAGTAAGCGGGCGACGGGCCGATGACGCGGGTTTCTTTCCGCAGATAAGTGTAAATTTTGGAAATGGCATCGCCCAAGCCGTTGAAGAAACAAATATCGTCGGCGGTAATTTTCGCCCCATTTTTGGAGTTGCGTTTTTCGGCCAAAAATTCTCTGGTTGAAAGAAGTCCTTTAGTCGGGTTATAAGCGAAAGTTTTGTTGTTATCTATCGCTTTTTTGACGATATCCTTAATCCATTCGGGTATTTGATAGCCCTTGGCCACCGGGTCGCCGATATTTTCCCAAGTAATTTCCTGTCCCAAGCTTTTAATTTTTTCGGCAACATCAACAATGCCTCTTATCTCGTAGGCCAGTTCTCCCGCCCCCTGGTGAACGATATTGTTGCGCATTTATTTGTTTCTCATTTCTTTTAAAATTTTAATATCCTCAATAACTCCAGGATAAGCCGTTTCGCAAATCATATCAATGTTGTTTTCTTTGGCGAAAGCGACCAGTTTTTCAAACCCTTCCAAGCCGATTTTACCCTTGCCGATATTGGCATGACGGTCTTTATGGGAATTAAAATCAGTCGCGCTGTCGTTGCTATGGATAAGTTTGATGTTTTTGAGGCCGATGTTTTTATCCAGCGCCTCAACACAATTATCAAAATCATTCTTCCAGTCATAGCCGGAAGCGAAACTGTGCTGGGTATCCAGGCAAATACCGTCCAAAACCGACATCGGATGTCGGTTTTCGGAACCGACATCCGATGTCGGTTTGATTTCAAACGCTTTCAAAATTTTTCCTATCTGTTTAAAGTCCGAGCCGATGATTTGTCCGGCGCCGGCGCTGTTTTCTATCAACAATTGAGCCGAACCGTTGTAATTTTCAAATATCTTTTCAAACCCATCCGTAATTTTTTTAAGAGATTCTTCCTCGCCCAAATCTTTGGCCGAGCCTAGATGCGTCATCACGTATTTTGCGTCAAGAAGAGAAGCCCTTTCCAATTCTTTGCGGATAGAGTTGATGGAACCGTAATAAATCCGGTTGTTTTTTGACGCTAGATTGATGAAATAGGGCGTATGGACATAGACATTTTTTATCTCAAATTTTCGGCAATTTTCCTTAAAATCTTTTGCTGTTTCTTCGGAAATTTCAGAAAATGGCCCGCCTTGTGGCGAACGGGTAAAAATCTGCATCGCTTCACAACCCAATTTATGGGCCAATTCCGGCGCTTTCTCAATGCCCTGCCTGCCGGCAGGCAGGCCTTTAACTATGGAAACATGAGCTCCGATATTCATATGAAGATTATACAAACACAGCATAAGATATACAAACTAAATTTTTTATGCTAAAAATAAACAAGAGATTGTTGTTTTACATTTTTATATTAATTTCAAATAAAAATAACTTAAAGAAAGGAGAAGAAAATGGCAATTTTTGGATTTTTGAAGCTGGGGACTAAGACAAAAAAAGGGGAGACAGTAGAGGAAAAAAGACGAAGTAGAGAAGCTGAATATTATAAGATTATAGATGAAGCCGCTCGCAATGAGACAAATTTTGAGATTGCCTACGCGACTACTGAACATTCCGCTTATGTTTTGAAAACAATTTTCAGGTACGCGCAGGATGAAGTGTGTATATACACACCAGGGTTTAATGAGGCCATATTTGATGACGAAGATCTCATACTAGAAGCAATAAAGTTTCTAAATAAACACGAGACAAAGTTAAAGATCGCATACAAAGCCTCGAACAGTGATGATGTTCTGAGTGGAAAATTCTTAAAGAGTGTTCTTAATGTCATAACCGCAGGCAAGGTAGAGGTATGGAACGCAAGTAAAGCCACCCAAATTAATGATAGTTATTTTTGGCTTAACGATAGGTATTGTTTTGCAATTGGACCACAAAACCCTAAAGCCAATTTTGGAAATAAAGAAATTGGACAAAATCTTGCCAATCTTTTTATTAGAATAATTATCAAATCCGAAAAGGTGCTGGGTTAATAACTTAGGTAGATAAAAAAAGCCGTTTCTAATGTTTATTATTAGAGCGGCTTTATTTTTCGCCAAAAAATGTTAGATTTACTTTTATGTCGCTATCCATAGGAATAGTCGGCCTGCCGAATGTGGGGAAGTCCACGCTTTTTAAAGTTTTGACCAAAAAGCAGGTGGACATCGCCAATTATCCTTTTTGCACCATTGACCCGAGCGTGGGGGTGGTGGAAGTGCCGGACGAAAGGCTTCATAAACTGGCCGAATTTTCCAAGTCCAAAAAAGTCGTGCCGGCGGTGATTGAATTCGTAGACATCGCCGGACTCGTCAAAGGCGCTTCCGAAGGGGAGGGATTAGGCAATAAATTCTTGGCTAATATCCGGGAAGTGGACGCCATCGCCGAAGTGGTGCGGGTTTTTAGCAACGACAAAATAATTCATGTTCATAACAAAATAGACCCGTCGGGCGATGTGGGGGTGGTTGAGGCGGAGTTGATTTTGGCCGACTTGGAAACGGTCAGCAAGAGGGTCGGCGCGCTGGAAAAAGAATCCAAATCCGGCGGCAAAGAAATTATTAAAAAACTGGAGACAGTCAAAAAAGTAAAAACCGCCCTTGAGCAAGGCAAGCTGGCGAAAGATTGTTTGCTGGAAAAAGACGAGGCGGAAAATTTGAAAGAACTCCACTTGCTCACCCTCAAGCCGATTTTATACATTTATAATGTTTCGGGCGACGAAAGCGACGGCAAAATTATTTTTTCCGTCTCAGACATAACGGGGGATTCCTCCAAAAATCATTTTGCCGCCGCTTTTGAGGAGCTTAAAAATAAAAATCACGTGATTTTAGACATTAAGACGGAAGAAGATTTGATGGAAATGAGCGAGGCGGATAAAAAAGAACTTGGATTGCGAAGCAACATAAACAAGTTGATTATTGAGTCGTATAAATTGCTCGGTTTGATGAATTATTTCACCACTGGCGAAGACGAAACAAGAGCGTGGACGATCAAAAAAAATTCCACCGCGCCGGAAGCCGGAACGGCCATTCACACCGATTTTAAAGATAAATTCATCCGCGCCGAAGTGATAAACTGGCAAGAGTTGCTTTCTGTCGGTTCTTATGCCAAAGCCCGGGAAAGGGGTTTAGTGCGGACGGAAGGGAAAGAGTATGTGGTAAAAGATGGGGATGTGATAGAATTTAGGATATAAAAAGCCGCATTTCATTGTTGAACTTAGTTAATTTGAACTTGACAAGTGTCTAAAAATGTGCATAATTACAAATAGTGCTATTTGACATATTTTTTGATGTTTTTTGCCGTAAGGCGGAAAGGGGTTAAAAATGAGGAAAATATTGGGTTTTGGAGTTGTTTTAGGTCTATCTTTGTTGAGTTTTTCCGTTCCCGTTGTAGTGGGGGCGGATGAACACACAAAAGAGTATAAGGAGTGGAGAGAAATTGAAATAAGAGGTATCACTTTATCTAACAGATGCGTTCAAGTGAAAAAAAACACAAAACTTCTGGCAAACATAATTGAAATTGTTTTTGCCAAGGAAGAGACAGAGATGGTGTTTATTGAAGGGTACATTGAATGGTTGCGCGAGAAATTTATAATTAGTGACAGGGATTGCGACCTTTCAAAACTCAGAGTAAACAATATTCCGGGCGCTATGGCTTCAGATGTTTGGGTATCAAAATGGTTAGCTTGGGAGATTGTTGAGGCGATGAAGCCTCTTGACGAGTTGGCTTATATAAGCGACTTGTCTCAAAAAGAAAGAGATAGGATTGTTTCAGCAAAGCTGGAAGCAATAAAGTTCCTGCATTTTATAGTAAAGAATTTGCGGACAGGAGATCCGCGAAAAGCAATGCAATAGGTTAATGCTTTTGAAAATCAATATTAACCCTTGCAATAATAAATTTAAGGAGAAGGTTCTTGAAAACCTTCTCCTTTTTTGTATAATTCAGTAAATATGGAAAATATTGAAACTAAAATCAAGACGACGCCGAAAGACTTTTTTGTCTTTATCGGGTCAATGGCGGCGCTTTACGCCAGCGCGGTGAGTCTTATCAATTTATTGTTTGAAATTATCAACGCTTCGTTTCCTGATCCGTTGAATTTCAGCTACGACAATTTTTCGTCCGGAATGCGCTGGTCCATCGCTTCGCTTATAATCGTTTTCCCCATTTATATTTTTCTATCATGGTTTATAAACAAAGACTTGGCCGCCAATTTTTTGAAGAAAAATCTGGGCGTGAGAAAATGGCTCACTTACCTGACGCTTTTTGTCGCCGGAGTGGCGATTATCACCGATTTAATAATGCTCATAAACACATTTCTTGGCGGAGAGATAACGGCGCGATTCGCTTTTAAAGTTCTGGCGGTGCTCGTTGTCGCCGGAACGGTTTTTGCTTATTATCTTTATGATTTAAAAAGAGATGTCGGGCAAAAATCAAGCAAGATAAAGTTGTTGGCTTGGGCAGTGTCTTTCGCCGTTTTGGCTTCAATTGTCGGAGGATTTTTCATAATGGGCTCGCCGCTGACTTTGAGAATGAAGAGGTTTGACGAAAGGCGGGTGAATGATTTGCAAAATATCCAATATCAAATCGTGAATTTTTACCAAAGAAAAGGAGTGTTGCCGAACGGTTTGCCTGAACTAGAAGACCAGATTTCCGGTTTTATTTTACCTCGTGATCCTAACCCCGCTCCTTTTGTTGGTTATAATCCGGGTATCTATGGTTATATAAAAGTTTCGGACTTGAGCTTCAAACTTTGCGCCAATTTCAACTTGGAGAGCGACACTTTGACTGATTCAAAAAACATAACAAGACCCACCCCTATATTTTTAGGAGACAGTTATCTTAATGAAAACTGGCGACACGAAAAAGGCGCAGTTTGCTTTGACCGAAAAATTGACAAAGATTTATACCCAATCTTAAAAAATCCGAAGATGTAATTTGGAAATTTGGAAACGAGAAAATATTTTCGGCAAGATTGACTTCATTTTGTCAACAATATACAATGGAGCTACGAATAATTATCAGTTCCGTCGTATAACATCACTATGGACAGTTTAATGGCAAAATTATACCAATCCCCGAAAACGATCCTGTCTAATAAGGATTTAGCTTTAATTTGGGGAATAAATGACAAACAAAACTTGTATGCAAAAACCGCTTACTATGTAAAGCAAGAAGCTCTAATTAGGCTGACTCGAGGCGTATTCGCCAAGAATAAAGACTATTCTCGGAGAGAATTAGCGGCAAGTATTTACACCCCGTCCTATATCAGTTTTGAGACTGTTTTAAGGGAAACCGGAATCATTTTCCAGCATTACGAGGCAATCTTTGCAGCCACAAAATGGACAAAAACAATGACTATAGATAAAAACATTATCACTTTCAGAAAATTGAAAGATATTGTTCTGTTCAATTCGACCGGTGTCGTCAGCAAAGACAATTACAGCATAGCTACTCCGGAAAGGGCGTTCTTGGACATGATTTATTTATTCCCGAATTACTATTTTGACAATCTGGGATCAATCAACTGGGAAAAATGCGACGAGTTGGCAAAAATTTATGACAACAAGGAATTGATGAAACGATTGAATAAATATCGCAAAAATCATGTTCAATAAAGAAAAACATCAGTTAATAATGGGGCAAATTTTGAAAGACATTTATACCGATGTCTCGATCAGTCCGCTTTTGGGATTCAAAGGCGGCACCTGCGCTTACTTTTTCTACAAATTGCCAAGATTTTCGGTGGACTTGGATTTTGATTTATTGGAAATAACCGATGAAAACCAAAAAATTGTCTTTGAAAAAGTTGTTGCGATTTTAAGCAAATACGGCGAGATCAAAGATCAGCACATCAAAAGATTTACGGTTTTCGCCCTGCTCTCCTACGGCGATGAGGATCATAACATCAAGGTTGAGATCAATATCAGAAAGCTGGCAGAAAATATGAAAAATCTCTACGAAATGAAAGAGTATCTTGGCATTTCAATGTTCGTTGCCAAGAAAGACTATCTGTTCGCCGGCAAATTGGCGGCTTTAACTTTGAGAACCGAAATCGCCATAAGAGATATTTTTGATATCCACTATTTCGCCAAGAACCATTGGGACATCAACGCTGAAGTGGTCAAAAAACTGACCGGTAAAAGCGTCAAAGAATATTTGCCGAATTGCATCGCCTTTATTGAGAAAATCAAAGATAACCAAATGTTGCAGGGTCTAGGCGAACTTATTGAAAGTGAAAAGCAAAAGGATTGGATTAGAAATCATCTGAAAGCTGATGCCGTATTCATGCTGAAAAATTACCAGTCCATATTTAAAATCTAAAAACACGGGAACACTAAGTCAGGTTTTAGAGGAATTGCGAACAATTTAAAGACGGCAAAAATATTAAGAGAAGAATATTTTAAACTCTTGCGGAATTAAAAATGTACACGAATTTCAGCGATCGCCAGAATTCGTGTACATTTTTTATTGAATCAAAACAAATTTTATTGTATTATGCGAATATCTAAGACGATTATTTATGAAAAAATATGATCATAAAAAAATAGAGAAAAAATGGCAGAAGTACTGGGCTGACAAGAAAATCCAAGAATAAAATTCAGTTAGTAGAATTGCTTGCGAGTGTGCGGATATGTTGTTATAATAATCCCGAAATATGTTAAAAAACACATATTTTGGTAATAAATAGTCAATATGCAGTATATAGAGCTGAAAGAACAACTGCAAAATTTCAAAATATTCAATCTTGATGACAATCATAAAGATTGATGAAGGTTTTGATTTGCGGAGACGGCAAATTTAGACTTTGACGGACTCGCAAAAGATATTGAGCCTTTTCTTATCAATAGCAAGGACAGCAATAAGGTAAAATTGTTCAGGGAATATATAAGTTCGCTTCAATTATAATTATAAAAAATTATGAAAAAATACGACCATAAGAAAGAACGATACCTGAACGATTTACCTTGCGAGTATGCAGGAATATTGTTATAGTAAAAAAATATATAAAAATATGTTGAAGTCAAAATCCAAAATTATATATCACGGCGATCGACAAATTCCTCTTTTGGTTGAAAAAGGAGAGGATGGTTTTTATGTTGTTGAATGTCCGGTTTTAAAAGGGTGTTACACGCAAGGTAAAACCATTGATGAAGCTTTAACCAACATAAGAGAAGTCATTGAACTTATTTTGGAAGAAAAAGAGAACAGAATAATTCTCAAAAATTATAAACCTGTGGAATTCAGCCTTCATACGATCACTGTCTAGAGATTATATGACCCAATTACCTATTCTTTCAGGGAGGGAGATTATAAAAGTTTTGTCAAAAATAGGATATGTTGAAGTCCGCCAGCGCGGCAGTCATATTCGCTTGGTTTGTGACGAAAGAAAACCCATAACAGTGCCGAATTATAAAAGCGTTGACCGTTCTTTGCTGATAAAGATTTTACGCGATGCCGAATTAACTGCGGGAGAATTTGAAGAGCTAAGAAATAAATAGCATTTCAACACCAAAATGAAAACTGGCAACACGAAAAAGGCGCAATCTGTTTTGACCGAAAAATTGACAAAGATTTATACCCGATATTAAAAACTCCGAAGATGTAAAGGGTTAAATAGTTTTATTCGTTATAGCTCAAAATAAACTGTTTTTGGTTTCCATGGTCATATCCGGCCACGCTAACCTGTTTAGGAGCTATCCGCTAAGGTTTCGCTAACAGTTTTAATGAGCTAGAATGCGTTGGTTTACAAAATTATATAAAAAAGGTATAATTTCGGCTTAATGAAAAACAAACCTCTAAAAAGAGAAAATTCCGCCAATCGCCCGCCCGTTATCGTCGTGATGGGCCATATTGACCATGGCAAGTCCACGCTTCTTGACTACATCAGAAAGGCTGATTTTACTTCCAAAGCCGCCAAAAGCGAGCCTCGTCCGATTGCCGGACGGGAAGCCGGAGGTATCACCCAGCACATCGGGGCTTACGAAACGGAAATAGAACACGAGAAGGAAAAAAGAAAAATAACTTTCTTGGACACGCCGGGACACGAGGCTTTTTCTCAAATGAGAACGAGAGGGGCGACGGTCGCCGATATCGCCATCCTGGTGGTGGCCGCCGACGACGGCGTTCAGCCTCAAACAATAGAAGCGCATAACACCATTAAAGAAGCGGGTCTTCCTTTCATTGTCGCCATAAACAAAATGGACAAACCCGGCGCCGACCCGGAAAAAATAAAAGCCCAATTGGCGGAAAATGGGATTTATATTGAAGGATACGGCGGAACAGTCCCGTACGCGAAAATATCGGCTAAAACAGGAGAAGGTATTCCTGAACTTCTTGATGTCGCTCTTATTTTGGCCGATATGGAAAATCTTCAAGCCGATGCGAAACAAAACGCCAGCGGTATCGTCATAGAATCAAACATGGACACCAAAAGAGGAATTTCTTCCACTTTGCTCATCAAAAACGGGACACTGAAAAAAGGGATGTATGTTGTCGCGGGCAAGGCCATGTCGCCGGTAAGAATTTTGGAAAACTTTTTGGGCCGGGCGATTGACGAAGCCTCTTTTTCTTCTCCCGTCCGGATAACTGGATTCAGCGAACTGCCCGCTATCGGGGATGAATTTGAGGCTTATGCCGATAAAAACGAGGCGGAAAAAGCGTTGGCTTATATTAAAGAAAAAAAGACAACAGCCCCAACAGAAAGTCGAGGGCGCGACGAGAACGCAGAAAAAAATAAAGTAACGGTAAAAATGATAATAAAAACGGACACGGCCGGATCACTTGAAGCTTTGGAAAAAGAATTGATGAAACTCAAAGATGAGGAAACAGCGATTGAACTGCTCAAAGGCGGAGTGGGAAACATAAACGAAGACGACGCCAGATTTTCCTCAACCTCAAAAAAAACGGTTATCTTGGGATTCAACGTCGCGACAGACCTATCAGCCAAAGAGATAATAGACAGAAATACCGTTCCAACCTTCACTTCCGATATAATTTATAAAATCAGCGATTGGCTCAAAGAAGAAATCGCTAAAAGAAAAGCGGAAATTCCGAGAGAAGAAATCATCGGCATCGCCAAAATTTTGAAAACTTTCAGCCGGCAGAAAAACAAGCAAGTCATCGGCGGAAAAGTTTCTTCCGGCAAACTCGTTGAAGGCAAGACTTTTAAAATTAAAAGAAAAGATGTGGAAATCGGCGAAGGGAAAATAATCAACCTCCAGCAAGGCAAAAAAGAGGTTAAAGAAGCGCCGACTGGCGAAGAATTCGGCGCCATGACCGAAAATAAAATAGAAATCGCTCGCGACGACGAGATTGTGATTATCGGGAAATAAACTTATAATCCCTCTTCCCTCTTTTGGCGATTAAGTACTGGCCGAAAATAAAATCTTTTTCTCCAGCAAGATAATTCAAATCAATAACTTTTTCGCCATTTATTTCTATGGCGTTGTTTTGAATATCCTCGCGGGCTTGGCGTTTGGAGTCGGTAACTTTTGCCGACACCAAGAAATCCGCTATATTAACCTCGTTTATTTTTTCCAATTTAACGACGGACGAATCCGTAAATATTTGCTTCAAATCGCTTTCGGACAAGTCTTTGATTTTTCCGCCGAAAAGATTTTCGGAAATTTTTTCGGCGTTTTTAAAGGCCTCTTCTCCATGAACGAAAATTGCGACCTCTTTCGCCAGCGCTTTTTGGGCTTCTCTTTTTTCCGGCGCGGTTTTGGATTTGTTTTCCAACTCTTTTATTTCTTCCAAGTTTAAAAAAGTGTAATACCTCAAAAATTTTACCGCGTCTTTGTCGTCCGTGTTTATCCAGAATTGATAGAAATGGTAAGGCGAGGTCAAATTCGCGTCCAACCAGACGGCCGTCCCTTCAGATTTGCTGAATTTTTTTCCGTCAGAACGAGTAACCAATGGCAGCGTCATGACAAAAACTTCTTCTCCTTTAGTCTTTCTAACAAGTTCAATGCCAGCGGTCATATTTCCCCACTGGTCAGAACCGCCCATCTGCATACGACAGCCATACTTCTCAAAAATCTTCAAAAAATCGTAAGCCTGCAAAATCATATAACTAAACTCGGTAAAAGATATGCCCGTCTTCATTCTTTCTCTTATCGACTCTTTGGCAATCATTTCATTGACAGTGAATTTTTTGCCGATATCTCGTACAAAATCTATGTAAGAAATTTTTTCGGTCCAATCTAAATTATTCACAAACACCGCTTCTTTGTTGAAATTGAAAAATCTGCCTAATTGTTTTTTTAACAATTCAACCAAATTGTCCACTTCTTCTTTTTGTTTAAGAATCCTTTCTTTGTCTTTAAGGCTCGGGTCCCCAACCAAGCCAGTAGCCCCTCCAACCAAAACTATTGGCTTGAGGCCGTTTGTTTCCAATCTTTTAGCGGTAACTATCTGCAACAATGAGCCCACATGCAAACTCTCGGCCGTAGGATCAAAGCCGAAATAAAAAGAAGCGCCTTTTTTGCTCAAAAGTTTTTTCACGCCTTCTTCGCTGGAAACTTGATACACCAGTCCCCGGCTTTTCAATTCCTCGTATAAATCCATAATTGCTTCAATCATAGCAAAATTGGACAAAAAAAATAGGGCTTAGTTTTAAACTAAGCCCTTTGTTATTTGATCGGCGTCTATTGTTCATCAGGAATTATATCCCCAGGCGTAATCCATACGCCATTATAGCCCCTTTTATATCCCTCCCTAGCCATCATTTCTTCTATCTCTTTTTTGCTACGACACAAGGTTGATGTTCCCAACGAGTATCCCAATTCCGTTAAAATTTTTATTGCTTCTTTTAAAAACTTTTTTTCTTCAATAGCCGTATATGTAACTGTCTTAATCACCTTGCACCTCTTTCTCTAAAAAAACTATGAGGATAAATAATAAAGGACAATTTATTAAAATAATTGCATATAATAATAAAAAGTCAATGTCATTCCAATTTTGCCGAAAATAATATAGAATTGCTGGGCAAAGCCGGGGTGGTGAAATGGCAGACACGCCAGCCTTAGAAGCTGGTGGGAGCAATCCCGTGGAGGTTCAAGTCCTCTCCCCGGCATTTTCTTTTTTGATATTTTTTTGATTTTTGCTAATATGTTTATGCCAAGCAAAGCAAGAGCGGGCCTGCCCCTGTCTGCCGACAGGCAGGCGCCGAAGCGTAGCGAAGGCGGGTATGGTTTAGTGGTAGAACACGTCCTTGCCAAGGATGAGACAGGAGTTCGATTCTCCTTACCCGCATGGGATTATCTTATCTGCCTCGTTAGCTCAGTTGGTAGAGCAGCTCCCTCTTAAGGAGATGGTCGGGGGTTCAAATCCCTCACGAGGCATCCGAGTAGCAAGCCAACTGCTTGGCTTGCGTGAGGATTTGAAAAGATTTTCCATATTGCTC